>Ga0265294_10001520_pt1 | contig 31191 bp, 28 predicted proteins | sample MunlanPumphouse3_FD_192504 | JGI IMG/M metagenome (GOLD analysis project Ga0265294, IMG submission 192504) | Groundwater microbial communities from a municipal landfill in Southern Ontario, Canada - Pumphouse #3 | ecosystem: Environmental > Aquatic > Deep subsurface > Groundwater | place...
CAAGGCCGCATTCACGGTGCGGGATTTTTTCTCCCTGTCGTTGTTTTATAAGGAAAAGATTGCCCAGGTACATATCATGGGCAAATATGCGGAAATGGGCACCTTGAGTGACGGGATCAAACTGGCCCTGATCATGGTCCGTGATTATTTCGGCAAGGACCGCGATGCCTTTGTATCCACCTATTTCAACGGTCAGGAAGCAACGCTGGAACTCCCGGTCTCCGAAGAAGGACACCGGTCCATTGTTCAGGGGCTCAATCCCGTGCAGAAAAAAGTGGTCGAGGCTGCAGAGGGCAAAAATATTCTGGTGGTTGCCGGGCCGGGATCGGGGAAGACCCGGGTTATCGTCCACCGGATCGGCTGGCTGGTGCGGGTTAAGCGGGTCCGTCCGGACAAGATCCTGGCTCTGGCCTTTAACCGTAATGCGGTCACAGAGCTGCGCCGACGACTTGTAGATCTGCTGGGAAAATCCGGACGCAGAGTGCGGGTGCAGACCTATCACGGTCTGGCTCTGTCCATCACCGGGCGTTCCCTCATGGGCAAACAGGGCGGCGAAAATGTCTTTGCCGGGATCATCAAAGAGGCCGTGACCTATCTGCAGGAATCCCGGGAAGCGGGGCGCGACTCGGTGGGTGACTGGCGGGACAAGGTGCTGGGTCTGGAGCATATTCTGGTGGACGAATACCAGGATATCAACGAGGACGAATACGCTCTTCTCTCCCTTCTGGCCGGACGTAACGAAGAGGAGCAGGGCAAACGTCCGACCTTGCTGGCAGTCGGGGATGCGGACCAGAATATCTATGCTTTTCAGGGTTCCAACGTGCGGTTCATCCGCATGTTTGAAACAGATTACAAGGCGTCCCTGGTGTACATGAACCGGAATTATCGTTCCCTGGCCCCCATCATCCATGCCGCCGACAGTCTGATTGCGTGCAATAAGGACCGCATGGAGTCACCCCCGGGCAAGGCCGTGCGTAAGGACGTTGGGGAACCCGTCCGCCTGGTGCGCACGGTATGCCCTGAAGCCGTCTTCAAAGTCGCATTGCTCCGGGCGCAGCACTATATGGAAGAGCAGGGATACGGCGCAGAAGACATCTGCATTCTCTGCCGGACCAATCAGGACGTGTTTGCCTTGACCCGCATGGCCCGGAACATGAGGGTCAAGATTTTCCCTATCCGGCGCAGAGGGGTGCCCTTTACTGCTATCCGGGAGGTACGCGAAATTCTGGATATTCTTGCTGTGTGCAGGCGTTCGAGCTGTTCCGGTCGGGAAATTCGGGAACTGGTGGATATGCTGGTGGAAGAAAGTGATGTGCGCTGCAGAATGTGGCTTACCTATCTGCAAACCATGGCTGTTGATTACCAGCAGGAATGTACGGGCATCAAGCAGCCCGTACAGATTTTTATCGACATGGTTTTTGAACGTTCCAGAGATTTTGGACGGTTCGGTATGGAAACCAGCAAAGGAGTGCGTGTGGCCACCATGCATTCCGTCAAGGGCATGGAGTTTCCCGTGGTACTTCTTTTGGGGTATCCCTTTCCCGGGGTATCTTTGGAGGAAGAACGCCGGTTATATTATGTGGGCATGACCCGGGCCAAAGATATGTTGGAATGCGTGTACGGGCCAGCGGAACACGTCTTTATTCCGGCCATTGCGTCCGTTGGTCCTGAATATGTTTGTCGCGAGGATGTGTCTGTGCAGCTAGATGCCGGGGAAGTGAGAACATGCACCGGGCAGCTGTGGGAAATGGAGCCTGACGATCTGGTTCTTTCGTTTCCGGCCTTCAGGGATGTGGACCCCCGGACAGGCCCCATGATCGACCGCCTGGCTGGTTCCGGAACATGTCCGGCCCTTGCATGCAAACCCTGGGGTAAGGGATTTTGTATAACGGCAGACAATGTTCCGGTGGCCCTTTTCTCTCGCAAGGGAGCTGGAATTGTGCGTAAATATAGGGACCAGGGATATGTGGTGGAGCGGATTATTCCCCTGGCCCAGATCAGGCGTACTCCGTCGGAAACCGATCTGGCTGGAGACAAGGTGGATACGGACCGTTTTCACCTGTGGCACGTGCCGTTGTTTCAGATAGTGATGGAGCGGGGGGCGGGGCTTTGATCAGGGGGCGGTTGATTGCATGTGATTCGTTCATCTTGCTCCCAAAATAAACATAAGGGACAGGCAACCAAGGCGGGGCTTTGATTAAACATAAGGGACAGGCAACCAATGCTGGCATCCTTTCCCCATCTATGCTAAGGCGAGAGCATCCATTCACTCCCAAATCCGGAGGTCGTCATGCCCCGCATTCCCCGGCTTCTTGTGTCTGAAACGTCGACCGTATATCACGTCATCTCCCGCACGGCCCTTTTGGGGCTTCCCTTTACAGCTTCAGACAAGGACCATCTGCAGTCTTTGATCCTTCGATTTTCCAGAATCTATTTCACCGAAATTCTTGGCTTTTGTCTCATGGACAATCATTTTCATCTTTTGGTGCGCATGTTTCCAGAAGATCATGGAGACGAGGCCTCCCTGCGCGAACGATTCAAGCTGGCCCATGGGGACAAGGCGGTTTTTTCTTCTGCAAAAGTTGTCGAGTACAGGAGAAAATGGAGCTCTCTGTCGGAATTCATCAAGGAGATTAAGCAGAGTTTTTCCAGATATTACAATAAGAAAAATAGCAGAAAGGGGTATTTCTGGGGAGATCGTTTCAAGAGCGTGATCGTCCAGGACGGGCACACTCTGGTGAATTGCCTGGCGTATATCGATTTGAATCCCGTTCGGGCGAACATTGTTCAGCGTCCTGAAGACTATCGGTGGTCGTCACTGGGATATTACGTTCAGACAGGCAACAGCGCAGGATTTTTGAGCTTGGATCTGGGCATGGCGGAGTGGGGGATCGAGGTCGAAAAACGATTCCAGAAATACCGTGAATTTGTTTATGAAACCGGCGCATTAGATACGGGAAAAGGAGCGCGGCTGGACCCGAAGATGGTCAGGAAAGAACGCAAAAAAGGATACAAGCTGACTGCCGCCGATCGTCTCAGATACAGGACCCGATATTTTACGGATTCGGGAGTCATCGGCACCAAAGAGTTCGTCGCCCGGCATGCAAAAAAGTTTCATGACCACTTTGCCTGCAAACAGGAAAAGAAACCTCGCAAAGTGGACGGTCTGGAGGGGATTTTTTCCCTGAAACGCCTTTCCGAGGTCTGATCACGAAAAAATGAAGAAGCAAACCTATCCATGCGCAATCAAAGGGCTTGCGTATGGATTGTTGCGCGCAAAATGTGAGGAACCCGTGATGGGGACCTCTCTAATTGCTTTTTGTAGCGGGTTTGATCATTTTTATCGTGACCCTTTATGATTTTTTCGTGTTTAAATGGGGCGTGCGGCATTTCAACACGATGAAAATTTGGTTGAAATCAACGGAGAGCAGTACCGACGTACATAGATTGCCTGTCCCCAATGTTCTTCTCTTTATGATTTTTTCGTGTTTAAATGGGGCGTGCGGCATTTCAACACGATGAAAATTTGGTTGAAATCAACGGAGAGCAGTACCGACGTACATAGATTGCCTGTCCCCAATGTTCTTCTTTTTTAAGTATATTTGTGGGTTAAGAGCTTATCAGCTCATAGGCTCTTACCCAGATAATCACCAATATCAGAGACCAACGTGAACGCCGTCAACAACATCGGATTGCAAAGTCCTTTTGATGGATGAGTAACGTGATCTCCCTTTTTGGTCTTTTCCTATTGATTTTCAGGGGCAGTGTTGAGAAACGAACATATTTTTTTCTCTGATTATTGAATTCTCGAAATAACCTTCCAGATTTCACATTTTTTTCACGTTATTTTCACGGCCGGTTCACACTCCCGGATCTATTTTTGCTTCCATGATAACGAAAAAGGACATGGATCCCTTACGTGGGATCGTGTCCTTTTCCCGACGTTTCGCAGCTTCCGCCATTGCATGGCAGGGGTTCTTCCCGTTGCTTTGGAAGGGGTTGACTCGTATATGGAACAAATACCGATCACATCTCAGAAGGAATCCTATGACATCAAACTGCAGACTGCTCATCATTGAGGATAATCCGGCCATTGTGGAAAACATGACCGATTTTTTAGCATCGAAGGGATATATCCTGGATTTTGCCATGGACGGTATCGGCGGTCTGCATCTGGCTTTGACTCAGGAGTATGATGTTATTGTGTTGGATCTTATGCTGCCGGGAATGGACGGTATCACTCTGTGCCAGAAACTGCGTCGGGAGGCCGACAAACAGGTTCCTATCATCATGCTCACGGCCAGAGATACGCTGGACGACAAATTGCTCGGTTTTGAATCCGGTGCCGATGATTATATGGTCAAACCTTTTGCCTTACGGGAGCTGGAAGCCCGTATCAAGGTGCTGGCAAAAAGACGGGTGACCGAGAAGAAAGTGTTGGTTGTCGACGAACTTCAAATGGATCTGGGGACCTTTGAGGTTTTCCGGCAGGGGGAAAAAATTGATTTGAACAATACCTGCATAGCTATTTTAAAACTGCTCATGGAATCCGCTCCCAATGTGGTGTCCCGCAAGGATTTGGAAAACCATCTCTGGGGGGACATGCCTCCGGGCAGTGATGTGCTGCGAAGCCATATGTACACCCTGCGGAAAAAGATTGATAAACCCTTTGCGTATGCCATGATCGAAACGGTTCATGGCGTCGGTTTTCGGCTCAAAAAGGATGTGCTATGAAATGGTACCAAAGCATACGGTTCAGGATCGTGGCCAGCATTCTTTTGTTCGGTACCCTGCTCATCATCCTCAATGCAGGGATCACCTTTTTCGTGATGGGCAACAATATGTCCAAAATGATTGCCAATCTCGTGGACACGGAAGTGGACACCTTCCTTTATAAGTATGAAACGGATCACACAACCCCTTTGCCCCATTCCAAATATATGAATGTGTATAAGGGCATTGAAGCTGTGCCGGAGGATCTCAGGAATTTGGTGACGTCCCTGTCACCCGGTGTGTACACCCTTGAGGATCCGAATACAAAACATCCGGTTCATGTGGGGATCATGGAGCTGGCGGGTAAAGATGTTCCGTATTTTATGTTTTTCCATGGGAGAGAGTTTTTCGAAGAGAATTCATGGCTTAATCCCCGACAGATTCTGATGATTTCTCTGGCCTTGCTGTTCATTCCGGGCATTATCATCGGGTATATCACCTCCCGGATGCTGTTTGCACCGGTGATGACCCTCATGGCGCAGATCAAGGGCCTGAATCCTGAAGATATCCCGGCCCGGTTTTCTCAGAAACATGCCAACAATGAAATCGGCATGCTTACCCGAACCATCGAGACCACCATGAACCGTATCAATGCCTTTATTCAGCGAGAACAACAGTTTACCCGGGATGCCAGCCACGAACTCAGAACCCCGTTGACCATCGTCAAAGGAGCTGTGGAAATTATGGAGACGCAGCCGGAACTGGAAACCAACCCCTTATTGAAAAATCCTCTGCGACGGATTTCCCGGTCGGTACAGGACATGGAAACCACCATCAATACCTTCCTCTGGCTTGCCAGAGAAGAGCGTGGAACCGAGGAACTCTGCCCTGTGGAGCCGGTGGTACAGCGAGCGATCCGCGATAATCGGTACCTTATAGAAAACAAGGATATCCAGCTTCATGTGGATGTCCGCACAAACAAGGCTGTCAGAGTCAAGGAAGAAGTTCTGTATATCGCCGTCACAAACCTGATCCGCAATGCCTTCCATTTTACCTCCAAAGGATCGGTCACCATCACCCTGGACGACACCCACATCGGCATTGCCGATACAGGCATGGGCATCCAGGCGGACAAACTACCCCTTGTCACTACGTCTCATATCAAGGGAGAAAAGAGCCAGGGGTTTGGCCTGGGACTGAGTATTGTTTCCCGCCTGTGCAAACGTTTTGGCTGGCAACTGATCATTGAAAGTGAGCCCGAAGAGGGGACCCGGGTCAGGATTCAGTGGCAGGATGCCTGAAGGGCTGTCCCGGTACATGCCTTGGGAATGATTGTTGTGTTTTACGGTTTCCCCCGATTTTGATTACCGTAGAGACAAGGCATGTCTTGTCTCTATCTGCTCATCGATGACATCCATCAATGGGCGGGGCACAAAAGTCCGCAGGTGCAGTAATGGAGGGCAGACCCGAATGGCACTTCAACAAAAACGCATCGGGCTTCCCGTTTTCCTTGCTAATGTATTAAAAGGCAATTAAGTATTCCTTAAACAGTAGTTATGGAAAATATATTTTTCATCCTTGGGGGTTGTTTTGGCTAAAGGATCACCTGGTCTCAAAGCGGTATCGCAGGAGATGTCCATATTGCTCAAGCATCTTGGGGAGAATATCAAACGGGCCCGGATGCGACGCGGAATGAAGCAGGCTGACTTGGCCGAACGTTTGTCCGTTTCCCGTCCGACCCTGCGTAAGCTCGAATGCGGTGATCCCACAGTGAGTGTTGCTGTTTTGGTCCAGGTTCTGGATGTTTTCGGGTTGGCGGACCAGCTTGCCCATATTGCAGATCCGGATACGGATGCCCTGGGCAAGGCCCTGGAACAAACCATTTTACAGAGAACCCGGGTAGATAGTCCTCGCCGCAAGGATGATCTTGATTTTTAAGAAGTGTTTTGGTGCCTGTTTTATGAATTTTTGGAAGAGGAGGGATGGGGGTGCCACGCAAGAAAACTTACCCCTCCCCCATCGTCCCAGCGCCTCTCGCAACTTCTGATGGCCAAATACGGCCTGCGTGCATTCAATTTCGATATCTCTTCCAAGACAAAAATGGCTCATGACAGACAGCGACCGGCGGACAAATATTTCAGGCGACCCTCATTTCAAATTTTTGGAAAAACAGGTAAATAGAGACATGACACGTTATTCTTCCGACATAGATGACAACGAGCCCGACCAGCTAAGCAGAACCCAGAAAAAGAAGCAGGCTGCCGCCCTTCAGGAACTTGGGGGGAAATTAAGTTTGCTGCCTTTGAGTGATCTTGAACAGCTTGATCTTGATCCCGAGTTGTTTGCCGCTTTAAAGGACGGGAAATCCATTACCTCCAAGGAGGCAGTCCGTCGCCATCGGCAATTTATCGGCACCTTGATGCGTCAGGTGGACCATGATTCCATCCTTGAGGCCATGGCGCAATTAAAATTCGCGCCCAAAAGCCTTTATAATACCGCCCATGAGGATAGCAACGAAACAGATGCGTCCCATCAGGCTGTCTTTGACCAATTGCTGGCCGGGGATAACGATTGCCTGGAGTCTTTGCTGTCTGCCAATCCCCAGATCAGCCGCCAGCATGCAAGGCAGCTGATCAGAAATGCCAATAAAGATATGGCCCAAAATAAAAAAGCCTCCAAAGCAATGGACGCATTGAAACAGATCATTTCTTTTTGTTAAATAACTGAAGTTACGCACGCCACCGAGATTTTTCTGCTGAGCCCGGCATTGCCGGCAAGAAGGTCCCCCCTTGAGGGGGGGGAGGGGTGTGTGTCCTCGGACTGTGCGGCTATGACAGAGTAACATTGTTGCTGAACCATTGAGTGCACGGACTTTTCAGGCAATGAATGACTCGATTCTTGGAACCCAGCAGGTGCTTGACTTGGTCAAAGACCTCCTGGACAAACTCTTTCGAGCCTATGATCCCGGCATCGGTAAAATATCTGGCCCGGAAGGAAAAGAGTTCGAACCGTTTCAATTCGAAATTCTTTTTGCGTTCTCTGGCAACGATTTTGGCATCCATAGGTTGCCCTTTTCCGGTATTCACAGTCCCGGTTTCATAGAGGAATTGCCTGTATTTACGAAGCATTTCCGAAGGATTGTCCTCCCCCCATTCCCGCATTCCAAAGTCCAGACTCAACATGTCATCTCTATTGTCCGTGAGCACGTGATATCCCAAGGAACACCAGCGGTATTCTTCCGGCCGTTTTACGATTCCGGCACGGACAGGGTTCAGATCAACGTAGGCCAAAAGATTGATGAGTGACCGCCCATCCTGCACAATCAGACTCTTGAACCGTCCACCCCAGAAAAATCCTTCGCGGTTATGCCGTCGGTTGTAGTAGTGGGTAAATTGCTGTTTGATGTCTTTGATAAAGCTGGAAAGGGAGCTCCACCGTGTACGGAATCGTCCAATATCCTGATCCGTGATCACCCGACCCTCGGGAAACCAGGTTTCCAGACGTTTCCGGATTTTATCGTCGGAAGGGTGGTTTGCGGGATGTACCCGTCCAACCAAGTGAAAATGGTTCGACATGACACAAAACCCCAGAACATCCACAAAATAAAATGTGCTCAACCGCCGTATCAGCCCAAGGAGATAGTCCTTTTCCGCAGTCTCCAAGGGAAATCCCAGCAAGACTGTTCGTGAAATAACATGATAAATCGTAGGCACATCACTCCGCACAAACCTTGCTATACGTGGCATACGGTCACCTCATGGATGTAAAAGAATACGGTTGAAAAAAATAAAAAATGCATAACACGGAATCTCTTTTCAATCAACCTGTCCCGATGCTGTTTTTTATAAGTAGTTTGACGTCCATGGTGTTCTTTTGATTTTTTAGAATTAGGCTTATTGGAATAGATGTTTGAAATTCATTAAGATTTAATTTAAATCCCAAGCATTCTCCATGTGACAGGGTCTTCCTTTTCCCAGATCTTATTATTTGCGACCTGGCAAAAATCCATCCATTCATCGTTTGGTTGAATGTAGTCTTGACGAACATTTCGATTCAATAGTCTTGTTAGCCCAGCTATCAAGAATTCTCGAAAATTATCTGGAAAACCAATAGGAACGATAAACATGGAAAATATTGAATACTGCCCCTGAAAATTTACTGAATTACAGCCATATTCCCAGATGGTCCCTTGCTCATTAAAATCGTTATTCTTTAACCATTCTGCCGTTAACCTATATATCACTGAACGGGAATCTTCGTTTAATTTCTCGCGGAGGTAATCGGTATTAATTTCAATAGCAGATAATGCTTTTTTGCCGTGACAAACTATTTTACCTGAAAAATCTTCATATACCTCATTATCCTCCTCGTCATCATCATCATCACCATTTTCCTCCTCGTCATCATCATCACCATCTTCTTCGACTTCACCAGAAATAATGATTTGATTACCGTGAACGGATATCTTCAGTTCAGCCTCACCATCGAACCATTCAAGATTCTTCAAAACTGTAAATAATTTGTTCAAATTTTCATGAGAGATACAAGTGGAGTCAATATTCTCGGTTGCATGTTCATTGCTAGTTAAAATATGGGCTCCTTTTGGATAATGGCACAGCCCCTCATCCCTTAAACAAAAGTTACACATGACGTGTTCGTGATCATCTTGTATCTTGCAGTAAAATTCTAAGTGGCCATCAGCATAGGGGTCATAACCATTAAGCCTGAACATTTTTATTGAACTCATTTTCGGTAATCTCCTTTTCAGCGATTTAGATGATGCATGAATCTTCACATTTTTCCCTTAGGGGCGAAGAACGGCCAAATAACCGGCGTGGATTTTTGCGTCCGCTTGATTTGATTGTTAAACCAAATCTACTACGCAGTACTACTTAAACATTCGGATACAAATATTCCAGCTTAATCTGTGGTCCTTGTTTGTGAACAGGCAGCGCACTTGGGGATTACAGAGTTCGTTCCGAATGCGAAGAATTATGATTTACAGTGTACTACTTTGAAATCCGTAGTTTTTAATTTTACGGACATATGCACCGGTATCAAGGATTATCAGCTTACGAGCTCATCAGCTCGTAAGCTGGTCAGCGAAACATATCCGCGATCCCGACCCGTCTGACATCAAAACTCATGTTTTCTATCTGGGTTTGGTTTAGTCGTACGATCAGGTCGTGGAGATTTTGTTCAGGGCAGTTTCGGATTTCCTGGATGATGTTCAGAAGTCGGTATATACGTTTTGTTTTTTGGGTTTGGTTGAAGGTCATTGGTTTGCTGATCCTTGAAGTTGTCCCCGCAGTTGCGGCTTGGATGATCTCTATAGGTTGGATAAGGGATGTGTGACAAGGGGGGCCGGTCTACCCTTTGGTGAACTGTCTCGAAATCATGATTTTTTGTTCGTTTTCACCGTTGTCCTACAGGGGCAAGAATCGTCTGCTGAAATAAGAAGTGCAGACGTCCAAAAAACGTTCAGGTGATACGAGGAATGTCCTGCTGTGTAAAGGTAGGGGCAAAAATGAGTGTTTACTTTTTGACATACATACAAAACCCTACCTTTTAGGGTAGGGTTTTGGGAATGTGTAAACAAGATTCAGAATGATTAGCTTAATTATTCTGAATAATTGAATGAGATATTCTGTATATTCTGTCCCCAGCTTTTTTGGGGAATCATCTACAGTGTTTATTTATAGTATGGTAGGGTTTAGTATTCTTGGCATGAAAAAAATATCAAGGATACCAATACTTTTTGATAAACATACGCATCTGAACGGGGTAGTGACGTATTACAGCCCGGATAGTCCTTCCCAGACACACGGGGCTTGTCCCAACACAAGCGTTTGGATTAAACCAAACCCATTTTGAAACGCGTTGTTTTTTAGATGTCATGCAATGTCATTTTTCATTATGGGTTGCCGGAAGCCGATCTGTTTTTCTACACCTCCCGGGGCGCAGAAAAACGGGCGATTCTTGAATCGCCCCTACAGACCTGAGATGTATCACCGGGATTCAATGGAAACTCAACATCCCAAACGGGGTTTGGTTTAGTTGTATATCGTTGTCACAAACCTGATCCGCAATGCCTTCCATGTTACCTCCAAAGGGTTGGTAACCATCACCCTGGACGATAGAGACAAGGCATGCCTTGCCTCTACACCTTTTCCCCCCCTCCCCCTGTTTTCTCAAATTTCACATCTTTTTCACATTCTTTTCACGGCCTGTTCACGCATCCAACGCTATGCTTCGCTCTTAAATACCCACGAAGGAAATGAAGATGCACATGCAAATCTTCTTACTGAGGAAGCGAAATGGCAGTTCGATGTACACATGTATTCAAAGGTTCCCAACCGTCCCCTGGACGGGTGATGGTATGGGCTCTTCTTAGTGTGATAGGAGCAACCCTGCTCTCGGGATGCAGCCCGGCGATGCACCAGGTGAAGGTACCTCTTGTTGCTCCGGAACACTTTTCGGCAACCGGCACCTCGCCTTTGCCCGAAAAGTGGTGGGGCTCCTTTGAAGATCCCGTCCTGAACGGGCTCATGGATCAGGCCCTGGCAAATAATTTTGATCTCAAAACCGCCTGGGATCGGCTCTCTCAGGCCGAAGCGCTGGCGCGCAGTGCCGGGGCGGATCTTTCCCCGACCCTCGAGGGTGATGTCGATACCTCAAAGGAGCGGTATCGCGAATCCGGCGTGACCTACGACAGCGACAGTTATTCTCTGGGGCTTTCCGCCAGCTACGAGGTGGACCTGTGGGGTCGTATCCGTTCCAGCCGTGATGCAGCAGTCTATGATGCAAAGGCCAGCCGGGAAGATCTCCGCACCGCAGCCCTTACCCTGTCGGCAGAGGTGGCCGGGACCTGGTACCATCTGGTCGAACAATACGGGCAATGGGATATACTGAACGAGCAGGTCGCCATCAATGCAAAGATTCTGGAACTTGTCAGCCTGCAGTTTCGCACCGGCCAGGTGGGCATTGCCGACATGCTGCAGCAGCGCCAGCTGGTTGAGTCCAACAAAGGGGACGCGACCCAGGTGGAAGCCGAGATCAAGGTGCTCCAACACCAGTTGGCGATTCTGCTTGGATATTCTCCTCTCCAGTCTGTAGCTCCACGGGTTTCTAAGCTCCTCTCTTTGCCCCCTCTGCCGCAAACGGGGGTTCCGGCCGCCTTGATCCAGGGCCGTCCGGATATCCGCAGTGCGTATTATGCTGTTCTGTCTGCCGACAGTGACCTGGCCGCAGCCCTTGCCAATCGTTTTCCCCGTTTGAGCCTCACGGCCGAGGTGGAGATCTCGGGCGAACATAGCCGGGAGCTTTTTAATAACTGGCTGGCAACCCTGGCTTCCAATCTGGCCGCTCCTCTTATCGATGGAGGCACGCGCAAAGCCGAGGTTGACCGGACACGTTCGGCCGCCTCCGAAGCATTGCACTCGTACGGTCAGACCATTCTCGATGCCCTGAGCGAGGTGGAGGATGCCCTGGCCAAGGAGCATCACCAGCGTGATTTTATCCAGAGCCTGGAGACGCAGTTGAAGCTGGCCGGCCAGGTGAGCGATCGCATGCGGGACAGGTACGTGCAGGGAACCGTGGATTATCAGCGGGTCCTCGATGCCCTGCTTTCCCTGCAGACGCTGGAGCAGAGTGTGCTGAGTGCCAGGAGGGATCTGGTGCAGGATCGTATCGATCTGTGCAGGGCCCTTGGCACGGGATGGGAACTGGAGCGGCCGGAACAGGATCAGCCTGATGCTTCAATGGTTACAGACACGAATACCTCTTCACCCAATGGAAAAATATCCGGGTGAGGAGAAAAGATTCAAGGTGAAATATATGCAGTCAGAACAAGAAGGGTCATTGTCCTCTCGTCAGGAAGCTCCCGGTAGGGGAATACAAACAGATCGCAGACACGGCCTGGCGAAAATCTTTTTTCATATTTTTTTGCCTGTGGCCGTTTTGGTCGCAGCTGCGGTTATTGCCTTCTGGCTGATGGAGACACAGCCCCAGGCAAGACCACGTCCCCGGACACAGAACTCGGCGTTGGTGGTGGTCAAGCCCGTCGAATACAGTCCCCAGCAGACGGTTATTTCCTGCATGGGAACCGTTGCCGCGGCCAGAACGGTTGAACTGAAGCCCCTGGTTACCGGCAAAATTATCGAACTCAATCCCAATCTGGTGCCCGGTGGGTATGTCCATAAAGATGAGACCCTGCTTTCCATTGATCCCACGGATTATCGTCTGAGTCTCCGGGAACGTGCCACCGATGTGGCCAAAGCCGAGGCTGATCTGCAGATTGAAGAGGGCAACCAGCTGATCGCCCGGAAAGAATACACATTGCTGGGTGAGACGGTCAGCAAACAGGAAAAAGCATTGATTCTGCGCACGCCCCAGCTGGAAAACCTGCGGGCTACTCTGGAGGCGGCCCGGGCCACGCGTGATCAGGCCCGGGTGGATCTTGGGCGCACCGAAATCAAGGCGCCCTTTAATGCTGTGGTACAGTCCAGGGAAGTAGATCTGGGGACCCGGGCCGGCGAATCCACAGTATTGGCAACGCTGGTGGGCACCGATGACTACTGGGTAAAAGTTTCGGTGCCGGTGAGCCAGCTGCGTTGGGTCCGGATACCCCAAAGGGAGAAGGAGAAGGGAGCTCTGGTCAGAATATACGACGAGGCCGCCTGGGGTGCGGGAGTCTTTCGGCAGGGGCGGGTGATCCGTTTGGAATCGGGCCTGGAAGAGCAAGGCCGCATGGCCCGCCTGTTGGTCCGGGTGGAAGATCCTCTGGGCCTGCAGGCAGAGGATGCGGGAACGCCCCGGATGCTCCTGGGCTCGTATGTGCGGGTGGAGATCGAGGGGAAGAGGGTAGCCTCGGCCGTGGGCATCAATCGCGAGTATATCCGTGACGGCAACAGCGTCTGGGTCATGGATGCTGACGGAAGTCTTGCCATCCGTCCGGTGCAGATCGCTTTTCGGGGAGCTGATCAATTGATCATCACTGGCGGTATCAAGGCGGGGGAGAAGATGGTGATAAGTGATCTGGCAACGCCCGTGGCAGGAATGCCTCTGAAGACCGCCGATAACACCTCCGACAACGCAGTCGGCCAGGCCGTACCACGACAAGGGACCCGACAGGATGGCCAGTCATGAGTGATAATCTGGGTCTTTCAGAACGCCGTGGCCCCGTCTCCTGGATGGTGCATAACCGGGTCACGCCCAACCTGCTTATGCTATTTCTGCTGTTGGGCGGCCTGTTTATGACCACCCAGATCAAGCAGGAGGTTTTTCCCGAATTTGATCTGGACACGGTGACCGTCAGTGTCGACTACTCTGGGGCCAGTCCCGAGGAAGTCGAGCAGGGAATCATTTTGGTGGTCGAGGAGGCTATCCGTGCCATTGACGGCGTCAAAGAGTTGACCGCCACGGCCACCGAGGGAAAAGGGGTTGTCTCTGCCGAACTGGAGGAGGGCGCCGACCAGCAGAAAATCTATCTGGAAATCAAACAGGAGATCGATCGGATCACCACCTTCCCCGAAGATGCCGATGAACCTGAAGTCTCCCTCACCACCCATCTGCGGGAAGTGCTCGAGGTTGAACTGTACGGTGATGTATCGGAAATGGTTCTGCGCACAACGGCCGACCAGGTGCGGGACCGGTTGCTGCAGAATCCCGAAATCACCCAGGTGGAACTGGCCGGGGCTCGGGACTACGAAATCCTGGTGGAAGTGCCCCAGAAGGATCTGCGTGCCTACGGTCTAACCCTGGCCGGAATCGCCGAGACCATTGAGAACGCCTCCACTGAGCTCCCCGGGGGATCGGTGGATACCGCCGGCGGGGATATTCTTTTGCGCATGAAAGACCGCCGGGACTGGGCGGATGAATTTGCAAAAATTCCCATTATAACTACCTCCAGTGGCAGTGTGGTGTATCTGGAAGACATCGGAACCGTGCGCGAAGGTTTCGAAGACAGCGACAATTCAGCCATCTATGACGGACATCGTTGCATTGGTCTCAAGGTCTACCGGGTCGGAGATCAGACCCCTCTGGGGGTCGCCGGAGCTGTGCGCGAGGCTATGGTTGATATTGAACTGAATATTCCTTCGGGCATCGCATGGGAGATCAGACATGACATGTCGGAAGTCTACCAGCAGCGTCTGGAACTTTTGCTGAAAAACGCTGCCATGGGCCTGGTGCTGGTTCTTGTGGTACTGGGCGTGTTTTTGGAATTGAAGCTGGCCTTCTGGGTCACCATGGGGATTCCCACGGCATTTATGGGCAGCCTGCTTTTTCTACCCCTTGTGGGAGTGTCCATCAACATGATCTCCATGTTTGCTTTTATCGTGGCCCTGGGGATCGTGGTGGACGACGCCATTGTCGCCGGTGAAAATATTTATGAGTACCAGCAGCAGGGAATGGGATTTGTCCAGGCCGCAGTCCAGGGTGCCCGGGATGTTGCGGTGCCCATTGCTTTCTCTATACTGACCAATGTGGTGGCTTTTTTACCCCTTTCTTTTATTCCCGGGACCATGGGAAAAATCTGGAAAGTGGTTCCTCTGGTGGTGATTACGGTTTTTCTCATCTCCTGGATCGAATCTCTCCTGATTCTGCCGGGTCATCTGGCCCATATTAAACGTCGCCCAGCCGGCAGTTCTCCGTCTCGTCTGCAGCTGTGGCAGCAGCGTTTTGCACAGCGGGTCACCTGGTTCATCAACCGGGTCTATGGTCCTTTCCTGAATTTTTGTCTCCGTCGCCGGACGCTGACCGTAGCCCTCTGTTTGGCTTTGTTGATGGTGGTGGGCAGCTACGCCCTCAGTGGCCGCATCGGCATAATTTTGATGCCCCGGGTCGAATCGGACCAGGCTGACGTCACCGCCGTCCTTCCCGTGGGCAGTCCCATGGAGAAAGTTGTGGCCGTTCAGAAAAAACTCTGCGATGCCATGCATGAGGTGGCTGCTGAAAACGGCGGTGACCGGTTGCTCCAGGGACTATTTTCCAAAATCGATGAAAATCAGGTGGAAGTAAACGCGTACCTGACCGATGCCGGAGTGCGTCCCCTGAACACAGGCGAGGTGGCCCGACGGTGGCGGGAAAAAGTTGGCCCGGTCGTCGGCATGGAATCTCTGCTCTTTGAGTCCGACGGAAGCGGACCCGGCTCCGGGGCAGCCTTGACGGTTGAACTTTCCCATTCCGATATCCATGTCCTTGACCTGGCCAGTGCTGCTCTGGCTGAGCGGTTGGCCGGATTTCCCAACGTCAAGGATATCGACGACGGATACACGCCGGGAAAGCAGCAGCTCGATTTTTCCATCAAGCCCGAAGGAGAGAGCCTGGGTTTGACTTCTGCCGAGGTGGCTCGGCAGGTGCGTAATGCCTTCTCCGGTGCAGAGGCCCTCAGTCAGCAGCGCGGTCGCAACGAAGTGACGGTGCGGGTGCGTTTACCTGAAAGCGAGCGTACCAGTGAATATCATGTGGAGCATCTGATGATCCGCACCCCGGCGGGCATCTTTGTGCCGTTGACCGAAATCGCCCAGGTTACGCGGGGACGGGCGTACACAAGCATCAGCCGCCGGGACGCCCGACGCACGGTGACAGTGAGCGCCAATGTCGAACCCATTGGCGAGACAAATCAGGTGCAGGCAGCCCTAGGCACCACGCTTTTACCCGAACTGATCCGTGAATACCCCGGTCTTACCTACAGCTATCAGGGGCGGCAGGCCGATATGAAAGAGAGTATGCAGAGCCTGATCGGCGGATTCATCCTGTCTATGCTGGCCATCTACTTTCTTCTGGCTATTCCCTTCCGCAGTTACACCCAGCCGCTGATTGTCATGATCGCCATTCCTTTTGGTATCGTGGGTGCGGTCATCGGTCATCTGCTGATGGGATATAATCTCAGTCTTATGAGTATGATGGGGATTGTGGCTCTGGCCGGCGTGGTGGTCAACGACTCCCTGGTGCTCATTGATTATGCCAACAGACAACGGCGTGAAGGCGCGAGTCCAGCCGATGCGATCCGAACTTCCGGTCTACGCCGTTTCCGGCCCATTATCCTGACCACACTGACCACCTTCGGGGGGCTGGCTCCAATGATTTTTGAAACCTCCCGTCAAGCCCGGTTCATGATTCCCATGGCTCTGTCCCTGGGATTCGGCATCCTTTTTGCCACGATTATTACTCTGATTCTGGTGCCGTGCCTCTATCTGCTCATCGATGACATCCATCAATGGGCGGGGCACAAAAGTTCGCAAGTGCAGTAACGGAAGGGCAGAGTGATCAAATATCCCTTCTGTCAGGTTCCGCAGAAAGTTCGATAGTCTTTGTCTCCATCGTCGGGCGGGTCCTGATACTTCGATGTCTGTGCCAGTTTTTGGTACGGACATCGGAGGACCCGAAGGAATGCTTCGGCTTCCAAGGCCTTTCCACTCTCCATGCATGTCCGCAGAACCTCTTCAATGTGGTGGTTGCGCGGGATGACCACGGGGTTGTGCCGGCGCATGGATGTCTGGATGTCCTGCAGGGTTTCTCGTTGTTCGCGGACCCGTTTTTTCCAGATCTTTGACCATTCTCCCAGCTCGTGGTCTATCCTGGATCCGGCCAGTTCAGAGGTTAATGATTGTGTCAGCAGGTCGAAGGTGACTGTGTAGTCCAGCTTCTTCTCCTCGAGGTGCTTCAGCAGGGAAATCACGAGGTTTTTATCTTCAGGCTTGAAAGGGTGCAGGCCAAGTTTTGTGGCCATCATGAGCATATATGCTTTTTCGAAATGCTCCGAAAATTCGGCAAGAACTGGAGTGAGCTGATCTGATGCCTTTTTCGGATCGTCATCAATGAGGGGCAGCAGGCATTCGGCAAATCGCGTCAGGTTCCATTGGGTGATCGTCGGCTGATTACCGAAGGCATAGCGTCCGGAGATGTCAATGGAACTGTATACCGTTGCGGGGTCATAGACTCCCATCATCGCACAGGGTCCATAGTCGATGGTTTCTCCGGAAAGGGCGATGTTATCGGTGTTCATGACACCGTGGATGAAACCTACCCGCATCCACTCAACAACCAGCTGGATCTGTTTTTCCATGAATTGTTTGAAAAGGGCGATATACTGATCCGCACCTTTTTTCTGCTGCAATCCGGGATAGTGACGATGGAGTGTATAGTTGAAGAGGGTCTTGAGGGCCTGATGATTTTTCTGTGCGGCAAAATACTGGAATGTTCCGATACGCACAAAACTTGAAGCCACCCGGGTCAGGACTGCTCCGCTCAACTTGTTTTCGCGGATAACGGATTCACCCGTGGTGACAACAGCCAGAGAACGTGTGGTGGGCACTTCCAGAGCAAACATGGCCTCACTCATGATAAATTCTCGTATTGCAGGACCAAGGGCGCAGCGACCATCACCTCCCCGGGAAAATGAGGTGCGGCCCGAACCTTTGAGCTGGATGTCCACGCGGTGTCCGGAACGATCCACCATTTCTCCGAGGAGATGAGCCCGTCCGTCTCCCAGGCGGGGGACAAAACTGCCGAACTGGTGTCCTGCATACGCCGTCGCGATGGGGTCAGATCCGGGCAGCATGCGGTTGCCCGAAAAAATCTGGGCCAGGGCCGTAGGGTCATCTTCCAATTCACCCGGGATCATCAATTCCTTGGCCAGACTGGAATTCCACAGAAAAAGCCGGGGATTTGGAACAGGTACAGGTTTGGTCCGTTCGTAAAACAGCTCATCTAATGACGCGTACGAGTTTGAAAAATGCATGTATGGAATCCTTGGTTGCTGGTTGGGCCGGGCGTTCTGCATGTTGTTTTCCTTTCTTCTATGGAAAAACCGCCGCTACGGAAAATCCGTGTCGGCGGTTTTTTTGAACCTGTCAAAAATATGGACGATGATTGAGTTTTTACCGCGGACACCTCGCCTGGTCTTGTATGATGGAGAGGTCTGGCGGTTAGGGATTTTGACTAGTACGTGCCCATTGCTTTGACGGTTTCAGCTGTTATCTTGCCCTTTTTGAGGGCTTTTATCGTCACATAATACGCGTGGCCTTTACCTCCTGAGCAGGGGGGCATGTATGCTCCAGCCTTATCCCATCCTGGTCCGCGATGTGCTTCAATGATGGTAAATGCAGAAGGAATCTCAAAGGTATGCCCTGGGATAGAGGGTATTTCCACTCTGTCAGCCGTTGGATCAAGAGTGAAGCTCATCCTGCCATGTCCTCCCTTATCCATTTTCTTTGAGTCACGGTCGCTGTATTCCAAAAGGATTGTATCTGAACCGACCGGAATACCAGTGACTATCCATCCAGGGGTCGAAGGATTGTTCCCGCCAAACTTCTGGCATTGCTGTCCTTCCGGGACATTGATGCCATCCCATGCACTGTCAGCAAATTCGACATTCATTCCGGAAGCATTGTTAAAGAATGCTAAAACGATAACAAAAGCCATGACTACCCTTAATTTCATAACGATACTCTCTTTTTTTGTTGAGTGGTTAAGAAAAGGCCGACACGACAACCTTCAAAATGTACACTACTCCGCATCGTTTTTTGGGATCAGCCTCTATTCTATGGTTATCCTTCTATTTGGTTGCTGCGGCCTTGGTTATGCCGGCAAGTGTTTTTTCAATGTTTGCAATTACTTCTTCACAGTTGGAAATATTATGCCTTTTTAGTAAATATCTTGGATCGTTATATGATATCCATGTATGGCCTTCGCTGTCTGTCCAGATTAAAGCTTTTTGGGGCAGATCAATGGCAACGCTTTGCTCACAAAGCATGAGAGGACTTCCTGCTTTGGGATTCCCAAAAAGTATCAGTTCGGTTTCTCGCAATGGGATTCCTACTTTTTTAGCTGCCTCAGAGTGCTTAATTCTAGTAACTATTGCCATTCCTTTTTCTTGAAGGATACGTTCCAGCCTGTCTCCCGTTTCTTTTACTCCGAAAGAACTTTGAACGTTGATCATACCCTCGGCTGCGTATGTTGACGTGGTCATCATCAGGACCATCAGTATGGCGGGCAGAACTGTTCTCATGTCATTCTCCTTTCCATCTAGGCATAAGGGTTGGGTTGAGGGCGCATCAATCTATCCGGAAAAACTGTCCCCCATGGAGTAACGGATTATCCCCTTTTGGTCTTTGTTCAAGGACACGGCATGATACAGGGGGATGTGTTTGTCCGATCCGAGGAAACCGAGAAAGCGACGTATACGGCCTTCGGAGGAAAGAGGGAAGGTGATGCTTACAGCAAGCTGTAGCTGAAAAATATGGATGCGTAAAGTGACTGTTCGCATTTGGTTCTCTTCTTTTTTTTGATCGGTCCAGGCGTTTTGCCCATACCTTTCCATCCTACTATTGAAAAACCGTCGATACGGCAGGTCCGTACCAACGGTTTTTTGAATCAGTCAGAACTATGGATCAAAAGGGATCAGCTAGCCTGTCCTCTTGCTCTCTTTAATAACTGGCGAAAAATTGTGGGCTGAAATCGCGAAGCGATAGCCTATTTAGTCCAGTTGATTATCGTATTAAACCAAACCACGTTTGAGGGATTGAGCTTTTTTCACCGCGAAGAACGCTAAGGAACGCGAAGAAAAGCAACAAAATAAAGCTCAATCTATCCCAGATTCTTCACCCTTCGCGTTCCTTCGTGCCCTTCGCGGTGAAAAAAGAATTGAACAGTGATAACCTGTTCGAAAACTATGGGTCTGAAACTGGGTTTGGTTTATACCTTTTTATATTATTTTTCACCGCTATTCTTTATATCAGATATTATTTTTTTAGTATTTTTGCCTATTGATTTTGCTGTGTCACGAGTAGCATGACCTATTGATGTAGCAACTTCTTTTGTACCATGACCAATAGTTTTGCCTGTGTCTTTAAGTTCGGCACAAGCTGACAAAGCACACATACTGATGAGGCATAAAATCATTCGGGATATTTTTAGCTTCATTATCTGCCTCCTGTCCGTTGTTTAATTTTTTAAAATTCTTAGGTATAACAAATCGTTATGCAGATTCTGTCTGCCTAATTCAAAAGAGTCGATGGCCTTTTGAATTTTTCGGCCATGGGTTGAAAAGTAAAGAGCGGCCTGCCCCCTTGCCCGCATTTTCGTGCCGATTATCTCTGCCTGCCGATATGCAGGAGACAGCCAACCCTAATGTGGATGTGGGTCCCTATAAGCGCAAAGCCGAGGACGTCGACAACATAAAATGTGCTGAATTTTTTGATTAATCCGAGGAGTCCGTCTTCCCTATATCCGAGAGGGGATATCCGTCCAGAGCTGTTCGGGACATTCGGATATGACGTGATAGATGGTGGGCGTGTCTGATTTGAGAAAGCTGGGGATTTGATGGAGATATGTAGCTGGAAAAGATCAAATAAGGGACAGGCAACCAATGTTGGCATCCTTTCCCCATCTATGCTGAGGAATCCAGAATAGTCTGCCTGTTCCTATTTTTCTTTTCCCTATTTTTTTGATCATCTAGATTTCAACTGGCTGGAAGACAGAGCGGTTTGCTCATTACTTTTTGAAATCAATTCATCCCAATCATCTGGCGGATGGCCCTGGGTGAGCATTTTTTGAAAGACCGAATACGGATCTGAACTGCTTCCCGAAGAACGCAATGACCTGGAGTCATTGACCCATGCGAAGACAATGACTCGCGAGACGGAATCGAAACGGAAAAAAAGCCGGAACCGTCTGCCTATTTTTGCTCTCCGCCAATGGCGAAAGGATGGGCCCATGGTGTTCCCCTGACGGAACCTCTCACTGTTCGGGTCCTGCGGGATAACTTCCAGAATAAGCCGAGAAATGGCGGCGAACAGTTTGAAATTGGCATTGTCTTGTACCGCGGTGGGATCTTTTTTTAGGGCTCGTTGAACTGCTGAGTCCAGTTTGTTCATCTGTTCTATAAAACAATCATGGAACAACAGAGTCCAGCCATGTCGTTCCATTACAGGTCAACCTCACCAGAAATTTCTTCATCCAGATCAACCGAAATGCCGAGCATTGTATCCATGGATTTCTGCAACCCTTCCGGCAAGTCGCCAATACGTTTTCCCGCGTGCAGGTTTTTTGCAATCAAGGTCAAAAAATGTGTAATAGCTGGATCACGGTGTTTATGCTCTTCCAACCGCCGTACGATGAGATGTTCACCTTGAAATTCAAAAGTAAGTCTACTTCCAGTTGTCACGCCCAATGCCTTGCGGATGGCTTTAGGCAAAGTGAGTTGGCCTTTGGATGTGAGAGTTGCTGTTTCACGAATGGACTGCATAGTGACCTCCTTGTATAATTAAAGGTAAGGATTTCTCCTTACCTAGTCAAGACTGATTTTCTTCGTAAGCATCTGACAATGACAAAAAGAGCGACAGGGACAGGCAAACTATGCCTACACACCTCTTCTTGCCCTATGCTTTCCACCAAATTTTCGTCCGGAAACGCAAAAGCCCCTCGCACAAACACTCTCCTCACGGTTGCGTACGGCAAAAAATAAAGGATTTTCAACCTGTCCCTTAATCCCTTTTTGAAAGTAAAGAGCGTCCAGCCTGCCCCCTTGCCCGCATTTTCGTGCCGATTATCTCTGCCTGCCGATATGCAGGAGACTCAACCCTAATGTGGATGTGGTTCCCTATAAGCGCAAAGCCGAGGACGTCGACAACATAAAATGTGCTGAATTTTTTGATTAATCCGAGGAGTACGTCTTCCCTATATCCGAGAGAGGATATCCGTCCAGAGCTGTTCGGGACATTCGGATATGACGTGATAGATGGTGGGCGTGTCTGATTTGAGAAAGCTGGGGATGCGGCTCATACTGCCTCCGTGGGAAAGAGGGTGAGGGGGATTTTATGGGGATATGTAGCTGGAAAATATGGAGGAGTTAAGTGACTGTCCCCTATTCGTTACCCTATTCGTTAAAGGGCGGGTTGATTTCCTTAACAAGAGGAGTAACAAAAGATAACTTTTATGGAAGATTTTTTGCTATGACAGTGAGTGGTATTAAGGAATATTGTGTTATGAAAATCTGATAACCGTTTATTCGCGTGAAAATTTTTAACATACTGATATGATGAATCTTTTCTTGCAATGGCTCGTTTTTTTCGCGCAAAAAAACTCAACAAATAAGGATGTTGCAAGAATTAGCGAATGATGGGTGATAACTTGATAGTTGTTGACGAAAAGGTGATTGAAACTTATCGAAAGTATCATAGTGATACCTTGAGGGCGCCAAGAACGTGACTGTGAATGTAAAATGGAAAGCTCACTATCCTCTTTACGAGGTTAAAATGTTAGTTCGAGAACGCGCGGTAATAATCTCTTCCGACAATGCGTATCGTCCGGCGGTGAGAATGGGATTTAGCAAGGAATCTATTTTTGATTGCATACTTGAACTTAAAAATGGAAATTTTAAAAAATCTACGGAAGACTGGTATCATAAAGGCCTTTGGCAGGATGCGTATTGTATACATTTTGAAGGCCAAGATATTTATATAAAGTTGCAGATCAAGGAATTTGAAGGAAAAAAAGTAATTTTGACTTCTTTCCATGAAAACAACCAAGAGGAATTTTACAATGCAATCCACAGATTGTCCCTTTTGCGGAGCAAAAAATTCGGTAACCAGAAAATCAATGAGCCAAGAATTTGAATATAAGGGGCAAAAGATAGTTTTTGATGGGTATGAAGTGTTTGAATGTTCTCAGTGTGCCGAGAGTTTTGAAGCTGCGGATGACAATAAAGATATTGGGGAGAAGATAGTTGCCTTCCAGCGTAGGGTGGATGGTCTTCTCTTGCCTGATCAAATAAAAAGGCTCAGGATGAGTATTGGGTTTACTCAGAAAGAATTTGCCAAAGTGCTTAAGGTCGGCGAGAAAAGTTTTACCCGGTACGAACGAGGGGTGGTTGCACAAAGTCAGTCCATGGACAACCAGCTGCGTCTTATCAAGAGTGATCCGGCCTGGGCCCTTGAAGTGCTAAAGAATGTGGGACAGCATGGAGAGCATTGTGAAGAAATGAAACTTACAGTCCATGAAACGCTAAAGGCTACTGGGACTGGGACATATGGAATGTATGGTGGGTATTCACAAAAAAAAGTAACAATGTCTTTTTCAGGTACAGCATATGGAAATAAAAGAGATACGACTTCTTGAATGTTCCTTCGCCATAAACAGGGAATATGCAGGTGATGGACTAAATATCGCAATTGAATCGGTGATTGGGTTTAATTCTACATTTGAGGAAGATTCGAAAATAGTTACATGCTTTCTCAATGCAGTCTCAAAAGGCGAGAACTTGCCTTTTCATTTCAAGGCTGAGGTCGGTGGAAAATTTATCATTGATGAAGATGAGGTGGAGAATTTAAAGCCTTTGTGTCGTGTGAATTTTCCGGCAGTACTTCTGCCCTATCTTCGTGAAAATATTGCAGAGCTTACCCGCAGGGCGGGGTTTCCTCCCTATAATCTCCCGGTTGTAAACTTTATTGCGGTTGCTCAACAGGCAGATAAAGAACAGAGTAAAGAGATATTTAAAGATAATTCCGCGGATGACTCGGTATGATTTTTTTTCAGTGAACGGCCCCGATATAGTGTTTCTAGCCCCGCATATGCGGGGCTTTTTATCAAATAAGGGACAGGCAACCAATGCTGGCATTTTTTAGTCTGTTCCTGTAAAATGTAAAAAACCCATCCGGAGGGTATCCAGATGAGCACGGATTGCTAGCTCGCTCAGGGGGCCAAACTCGCAACATAACTCAACTCGCTACATAATGTCCCCATCTTCTTTTGAACCTGTGGATGGAAGATGCCGGGGGATGAGGGGGGAGGGACGGAGGGAGGACCGCAATGAATATGCGTTATGGAAGTTCGATGATTTGATTAAGGATGATGCATGCTTGGGAAAAAAGGGCATCAGACATTTTTTTGAGCGGATGTGTCGTGGCGTTGCGTACCCGCCAGTCAAAGGATTTAGGTGCAGAGTACGTAGTTGATTTTTCCTTTGCCTTTTGTGTCTGCCGTCCCCACGGGAAGAGCAAAGGGATTGTCAGCGTTATATTCTGCCGTGGTCATGGGGAGTCCGATGACCAGTGAGGTGCGATCGACCTGTCCCGTAATTCTCTATTCAAACATCTCAGTCAGAGCAGTATCCTGAAGTGACGGGTGGCTCCTTATGTACGTAGCCTCTTCATGGAATAGACTCCTTCGGCCCCGGCCAGGGAGGTGAATTGGCGTTCATCCTTTGATTGCAGCAGATGTTTGACCTGATCGAAGACCTCCCGGACGAATTCCTTTGATCCCAGAATACCGGCATCACTGAAGTATCTTGTCCGGTAGCAGAAGAGTTCAAACCGTTTCAGTTCGAAATTTCTATTCTTTTCCTTTTTTACGATTTTTGGGTCTATGGGTTTGCCTTTGCCCGTATCCACGGCCCCGGTTTCATAGACGAATTGTCTGTATGTCCGGACAATTTGGACGAGATCGTATTCATCCCATTCCTTCATGCCGAAATCCATACACAGCAGATCCCCACGGTTTCCCGTCTGGACGTGATAGCCCAAGGAGCTCCATCGGTATTGCTCGGGTCTCTTGACGATGCCGGCGCGGATTGGGTTCAGATCCACATAGGCCAGAAGATTGATCAACGACCGGCCGTTTTGGACAATGAGGGACTTGAATCGTCCGCCCCAGAAATATCCTTCCCGACTATGCCGTTTGTTGTAATAGCGGGTGAATCCCTGTTTGATATCCTTGATGAATTTGGCCAGGGACGACCAGCGATCCCGGAATGTACTGATGGACTGTTCACTGATTTCCCGGCCCTCAGGGAACCATTGTTCCAACCGATCTTGTATTTGATCATCGGAAAAATGATCCCCAGGATACATGCGGGTTACCAGATGAAAGTGGTTGGACATGACGCAGAAACCCAGCACGTCCACAAAATAGAACGAGCTCAGTCGCTGGATAAGCCCGAGCAGGTAGTCTTTTTCAGCAGCTTCAAGGGGAAATCCTGACAAGGCAGTCCTGGAAATGACATGGTATACGGTTGGGACGTCCGAACGGACAAACCGAGCGATTCTGGGCATATAGTACCTCCAAATTTAAAATCTAAGGTGCTGAAAGCCGGCAGCTGATAGATCGAAATTAAGGTTTTTTTTACCTATCAAAATTCTAAAGGATTTTCAACCTGTCCCTTAATCCCCTTCTGCGGCGATGGGCAGATCGGTGAGGGAGCGGATGCGGTTCAAAGGATTTTCAACCTGTCCCTTAATCCCATGCCCCCAGTGTCAGGGACATTGTCGCATTGTGGGGCGACCAGCCGGTCGCCCCTACGTGTCTATGCCCCTATTTGTGCGCATTCTTCCAGAAATCTGGCCACGCCTTTTTCTCCTTCTTTTTCATACAGATTGATCACATGGCTGCCGATAACGGCCACATCTGTTTTGCCCACCAATCTTTGCACATGTTCCGGGGAACTGATGCCGAATCCTGCGGCTATGGGCAGATCGGTGAGGGAGCGGATGCGGTTCAAGAATCTGATGCCCTGTTCGTTGATATCTGCTCCAGCACCGGTGATACCGACCTTGAGGGTGGAATAGATAAACCCTTCGGCCACGGCGCAGACCTTGGCCAGTCGTTCTTCGCCTGTGGAGGGGGACGTCACCTGGATGATTTTCAGTTCTGCCTTTTTAGCCAGGGCCATATGGTCGTCGGTTTCCTCGTCAAAAGGGAGGTCCGGGATGATGAGGCCTTGTATCCCGGCGGCGGCACTGCGTTGTATGAACCGTTCCATGCCCATGGCAAAGGGGATGTTCCCATAGGTCATGAACAGCAGAGGAACGTCCACCTTGCTGACCATGTTTTCGGCCAGTTTGAAGCAGTCCGTGGTGGTGACGCCGTTATCCAGCGCGTGCTGGCTGGCGCGCATGATGGTTGGGCCGTCGGCCAGGGGGTCGGAAAAGGGGATCTGGATTTCAATGAGATCCACGCCGCTGTCGGCCATGAGGCGGATGAGGTCAGCCGTTGCCGCAAGGTTCGGATATCCGGCGACCACATGGGTCATGAGGCCTATTTTTTTGGTGATTTCAAACACCTGCTTAATTGTTTTCAATGTCTTTCACCTCCCCTTTGAGAAAGTCGACCCACCGTGTTTTATCCAGGTGTTTGGCCGTGATAAAGATGTCCTTGTCGCCCCGTCCTGATATATTGATGACCATGATGTGCTCTTTGGGCAGGGTGGGTGCCAGCTGCATGGCCCGGGCCACGGCGTGGGCCGATTCCAGGGCCGGGATGATCCCTTCTTCGTGACACAGAACCTGGAAGGCTTCGAGGACTTCGCTGTCCAGGACGCTGGAAAAATGGATGCGTCCTTCATCATGGAGCTGTGCCAGTTCCGGGCCGATCCCCGCATAATCCAGACCCGCGCTGATGGAATGGGTGTGCTGAACCTGTCCGTCAGCGTTCTGCAGAAAATAACTCTTATATCCCTGGACAATGCCGATTTTGGGATCGTTGCCGAACCGGGCCGCGTTCTGTCCCGGTTCCGGACCTGTGCCCCCGGCCTCGGTGCCGTAACATTGCACGGATGGTTCGTTCAGAAAGGGTGCGAACAAGCCCAGGGAGTTGGAACCTCCGCCTACACAGGCCACCAGAGAATCGGGCAGTCTGCCTTCGGCCTCCCTAAGCTGAGCTCTGACTTCGTTGCCGATGACCGATTGGAAATCCCGGACCATGGCCGGATAGGGCGCTGGTCCCAGGGCCGAGCCGATGAGATAATGGGTGTCTTCCAGGTGCTCAATCCAGTTCTTGAGAGCGGCATTGACCGCATCTTTTAAGGTCCTGGTGCCATGGGTTACGGGAACGACCTCGGTTCCCAGAAGACGCATGGCATAGACATTGGGATACTGGCGTCTGATGTCCACTTCGCCCATGAACACCTTGCATCCCATGCCCAGCTTGGCGGCCACAGTAGCGGTGGCCACGCCGTGCTGGCCCGCACCGGTCTCGGCAATGAGTTTGGTCTTGCCCATTTTCTTGGCCACCAGTCCCTGGCCCAGGGCGTTGTTGATTTTGTGGGCGCCTGTGTGGTTCAGTCCTTCCATTTTCAGATAAATTTTGCATCCACCCAGCCTTTTAGTCAGGTTGGCTGCAAAGGTCAGAGGAGTGGGGCGGCCCGAATAGGTGGTGAACAGGGATTGGAGTTCCTGTTGGAATCCGGGATCATCTTTCAGGGATGCATAGGCCTCGGTGAGTTCGTCCAGAGCGGGAATAAGCATTTCGGGTACATACCGTCCCCCGTAGGGGCCGAAGCGTTTTTCGATGGGTTTGTTTTTCATGGGAAATCCTTGGAATTTGCAATAGATATGGATTGTAGGGGCGATCGGCTGATCGCCTTTTGTATCCGCCCACCCGATGCATTGAATGCGGGAGGATACCATGCGCAATTGGGGCGACCAGCCGGTCGCCCCTACGATTGGGTTCGGGTTCGGATTCTTTGGATCATCTGTTTGATTTTGTCGGCGTTTTTGACCCCAGGTGCTGATTCAACGCCTGAATTGAGATCAATACCATCCGGGTTGCATTTCAGGGCGTCGGTAATGTTTTCCAGGCTCAGCCCGCCGGCAAGCAGCCAGGGACGGGGGGCCGTAAGGTTCTGCAGAATCGTAAAATCAAGGCTTTTCCCGTGGCCACCTGATGCCATGCCCGCATCCAGGAGAAAGGCGGTGCACACTGGGGCGAAACGATCCATGTCCCGGCGCAGGTCGTCCCGAGTGTTGTAGCGCATGGGCCATAAAACTTTGATGACCCGGGAGGGACCCACAGCCTTGCAGTCCTGAACCGAATGTCCGCCGTGGAGCTGTGCCAGATGGAGTCCGGCCCTGGCCATGATGGCGGTTATTTCTTCCGAGTTCTGGTTCACGAAGACGCCCACCTTGTGCACGGGAAGGGCAGAAAGATCCGGCACGTTTTCCGGCTGGGTGTTCCGCGGGCTTTTGGGATGGAAGATGAACCCGAGGAGATCAACGCCCAAGGTGATACAGGCGCGGATATCCTGTTCCCGTAGCAGGCCGCATACCTTGATGACGGGTTTTGTAGAAAAGAGTTCAGTTGTTTTGTCAGGTACGTTCATAATCTTTGTGATTTGAAATGTCAGGGCTGATTTTGGTTAGTAATGATTGTTTTTCGGTCCCGCTTGGGCGTGTCCATATATGTGTTTTTATCCTGGGAACGCCGAGCGTCTGCTCGGCAACGCGCTTCTGGGTTGGCAACAAACCAGGGAAAAAAATACTTGAAAAACCATAGGAGCATAGTATCTTTTCCTGTGCTTGAAAGGCCGACCCGACGGTCGGCGTTCCCAGGAAATACGGATGACATTTCCAAGGGCTTGTATCGATGCTAAATAGTTGCGGCACGTTGAACATGGCAAGATTCTACATGCTCGTACTGTTTTCTTTTTTCACTTTTAACGCGTAAACCCCGCCAACATTTCCCCCGGATCGCCTTCCTGCATCAATGCCGTACCAATAAGCAAGGCATCAAATCCGGCGTGGATGATTTTCTGCCCCATTTTTGGGGTGGTGATACCGCTGGCGCTGATCCACACTTCGCCCGGCTGTTTTTTCCCTATGAGGTCAAAGGAACGGTTCATGTCGATGCCCAGGGTTGCCAGGTCCCGGTTGTTGATCTGGATGATTTTTGCCCCGGCGTTCTGGGCCCTTTCAAGATCCCTCATGTCAAAGGCTTCCACCACAGGTTCCAGACTGTGGGTTGCGCAGGCTGTAAGCATGTCTTGCAGCTTTTTGTCCGTTTCAAAAAGGCGGACAATGATCAGAATGGCCGATGCCGGGGTGGACGCGGTAAAGGCTACCTGCAGGGGATCGGTGATGAAATCTTTGCGTAGCAGGGGAAGTCCTGTTGGGGCCATGCTCTCCAGATAGGCGCAATCACCTTTGAAATAGGTTTCTTCCGTGAGTACGGAAATGGCCGTGGCCCCGGCCCCGGCGTACATCTTTCCCACCTGTTCCGGCCCCATGCCCATGTTGATTTCGCCTTGGGACGGGGAGGCCCGTTTGTACTCGGCGATGACGGCATTGCCACCTTGGGCCAGGAGGGCCTGGGCAAATCCGGGTTTCGTTCCTGGATAGGCCAAAGGAAGCTCCTTCATGGACCTAAGGGTTGCCAATTCTTTCTGTTTGGCCTGAACGAATCGACTAAGAGGCATGGGAAAGCACCTCGGTAACCCCTTCATGAACCTTGATTCTTGCCTGCTGCATAGCCTCGGCAAGGGGAACCTCCTCTTCCAGGATATGGATGGCCATACCCAGGTTCAGAGCGACCATATCCTGCATGGCTCTGGGACCCGTGCCCGCCAGGATGAATTTTTGTTTTTCCAGGGCATCGTCTGGGCCGGTGCATTCCATATCCTTGGGTTCACACCGTTTAAAGCCGAGGGATTGGGGATTCAGTTCCATGATGGATGTTGTCCCCTTGGCCACCATGATAACCTGGCTTGGTCCGCACGGGGTGAGTTCGTCAAATCCCCCGGCGCCATGAACCACCGCTGCCTTGACGCCCCGTTGGGCCAGCACTGCCGCCATGAGGGGGGCAAATTCCGGCGCAGGAACACCCATGATCTGGTGCGTGGGCAGGGCCGGGTTGATGAGCGGACCTACAAGGTTGAACAGGGTGCGGATGCCCAGAGATTTGCGGATGGGAGCCACATGCTTGAAGGCCGGGTGGAACGTAGGGGCGAAGAGAAAGACAAAATTGCGTTTGGCCAGTTCTGCATGGGCCTCTTGGGCTGAATCCACAAAGGGAAAGCCCAGTGCCTTGATGATATCCGCGCTGCCGCATTTACTGGAGACACCTTTGTTACCGTGCTTGACCACTTTATAGCCCATGTCTGCCAGGAACAGGGAGACAGCCGTGGAGCAATTGAAGCTGTTTTTGCCGTCTCCGCCCGTGCCGCAGGTATCGATGCGTTTTTCTGTAAGATCCGTGATGATCCGGGCCTGCTGTAACGCCATGTTCACGGCTTCACCCAGTTCAACGGCTGTTTCTCCTTTCATGCTCAGTCCAAGGAGCAGGGCCCCGGCTTGTGCCGGATCAAGTTCCCCTTGCAAAAGTGCCCCGAAGGCCTCCTTGCCCATGTCGATGGAAAGGTCGTTGCCGTTACGAAGATGTTCGAGGATGGTATTTATGGTGGTCGTCATTGTTTTCTCCTGAGGATGTAAAAATGTATTTATTTGATATTGTAGATAAATATATCTGTGGTTTTAAAGACGGTTTTAGGTTTTAAGGACGGTTTTAGGTGTTAGGTTTTAGGTTTTAGGTTTTAAGGACGGTTTTAGGTTTTAGGTTTTAGGTTTCCGGGGAGCAATGATGATTGTGCCCGGATGCCACATCCCTGCCCCAAAGCGGCGCCGCAGGAGCGGACGCCCTCCAGTGTTTCTTCGCGTTCCTTCGTGTTCTTCGCGGTGGAAAACGGTTTTAAAAACGGTTTTAGGTTTT
>Ga0265294_10001521_pt1 | contig 31178 bp, 25 predicted proteins | sample MunlanPumphouse3_FD_192504 | JGI IMG/M metagenome (GOLD analysis project Ga0265294, IMG submission 192504) | Groundwater microbial communities from a municipal landfill in Southern Ontario, Canada - Pumphouse #3 | ecosystem: Environmental > Aquatic > Deep subsurface > Groundwater | place...
AAAAATAGAAAAAGTATAAATCTAATTGAATATCTAAGTAAACATAAAAAAGTATATCCTGACGGAATTCCTTGTTTCTTTTTATATGAAGATGGCAAGGTAACTGCCTTTGGTAATACTGCTCTTTTCCGCATTAGCTATAAAAATTCCATTGGAGATCTGCGTCCAGCTAGTCACAAAAGTGATATTCTGGATATGGCAGAAGCTCTGTTTGGAAGGGTTGGGACAAAATCGCAAGATACTATAAATGGAAGAATCTATTTTGATGATGCCATAGCAAAAGAAGCTTTTGCTTTTGAAGAACCAATTTATCCCAAAATTCTTGCCAATCCCAAACCTACTTCTTTTCAATTGTATTTAAAGCAGCCGCAAAATGTTACTTTTAATGATATGCGGCACTATGATAGTCCAGATGCAAAGCTTAGAGGTTATAAACAATACTGGCATAAAAAAGAGGGAAAATTTGAAGAAGACTCACCTGATTTTGATCCTCAAACGGATACTCAACATACTTTGATTGCACCTATAAAACCCGGTGCAAAATTTGAAGGTTCTATCCGCTTTGAGAATCTAAGTGAAGAGGAATTAGGTGCACTTCTATTTGTGCTACAATTACCAGATGAATGCTGTCATAAAATAGGAATGGGAAAACCTCTCGGATTAGGTTCTATCCGCATAGAGACCAAATTATTTATTCTGGATCCAAAACAGCGTTATAAAATTTTCCTGGAATCAGGATATGCTGAAGAAAAAGATACGGCTAAGTATCTGGATACCTATAAAAAACTATTGAAAAATAGTGATATTTTAAAGACAGATAATCTTTGGGAGATAAAAAGGTTTAAAGAATTGCATAAAATGCTGAACTTTGAACAAAAGCCTGCAGAAGATAAAACTGAATATATGGATATAGATAAATTCAAAGAAAGAAGAGTACTTCCAGAACCGCTTAATGTCTGATAAAATTGTTAAGCCCCGATTTTTCGGAGCTTATTTTCCTTGATACTCTTTTATTGATAACTCCATAATCTTAGACATTGAAAGTCTGGGATTTTGATACCATAGCGAAAGAGCTCTTTGAAGATAGTAGCCAATTTCTTTACCTTCTACTAATTGGTACTCGTGCATAAATTCAGTTCCAGTTAATAGGAAAGGATTGGTATCCATCTCATTTTTCAATTTATATGCCAGTTTTGCCAGATTTGAGTTATATCCTGAAATCCGTTCTTTATAATTGTCTACACATTGCAATAAAATCCAGAGTTCTGCAAAGCCTTCATTAACTTTATGGATAGCTTCACGGAGATGACTAAGCTCCAGTTCAGATTTAAGATAAGCCTCTTTGAGAAAGATTTCTATAGCATAGAGTAAATTATCTATATGCCTGTTTTGCTGATTAGAGAAATAGCGATGATAGCTCTTAAGCGGTTCCAGATTCTTAATCAGTTCTAGGTTATTATCTATCCTTTTCAAATAAAATGGTAAGCAGAGAAAGCAAAATCTTCCTTCCATACTTTCCAATTTACTAATAAGTTGATTTAGTTCAGGATGTTCTAACCAGTTCAAGGTTTTTTCATCCAGAGAAATATCCTTAAATTCAGTAAGTAAATGACTCATCAGCCGAAAAAATTGGATAAGATATTGTGCTTTGAAGAAAGATTTCAGGGAGAGGATTTTCTTCAGCTCTTGGGATATTCTTGAAGGATTAAGCCTTTCAAGGAGATAGCTATTTTTTCTGATTTCAGAACTCGTTTCTTCTTCTAGATTAAAAATTTCCAGTTCTGCCGCTAAGCGAATAGCTCTCAGAATTCTATTCGGATCTCTGAGAAAACTCTTTCCTTCTGGTTCACAAGCTCTAATCAATCTGGCTTCTAAATCTTTTATACCTTTGTTCGTAAAATCAAGAAGTTCGCCACTATGAATAGCCATCATCAAAGCATTGATAGTAAAATCTCTGGAGCAAGCATCCTCTTGTAAAGAGGTAAAGATTTTATGGACCACCCCATTATCCATCTCAGTTCTGATTTGCGTGGGAGAAAGTTCCAATGAATACCCATCTATTTTAGTCTTTAAAGTGCCTGTTCTCGGATATTTAACCACCTTTTGAATTAAGTTTTTTTCTTGCAAAACTTGTGCCAGTAGAGCATCTCCATCTTGCTTCTCCACGCAAATATCTAGATCAGTCCTTATCCGTTTAAGATAATTATCACGCACACAACCACCCGCAAAATAACAGCAGTTTTCCAGTTCTGTGCCTTTTATAGCATTATAAATCTTTATTCGTATATCTTCTAAACTTTGCATAGCTTTGTTATTACAGACCCTGAGAATTAATTTCCTAATTTATATGAATTAATGGTTGATAGAAGTTAGATTAACTTAGTTAAGAGGATATCTTTCAAGCTGTAAACTCAGACTTCCATAATCTCCTTTTCTTTACTTTTTTCCGCTTCATCTATCTTTTCAATCCATTCATCAGTGATTTCTTGAATATCTTTAAGCATCTTTTTCTCATCATCTTCGCTAATTTCACCATCTTTTTCCAGTTTTTTTACCTGTTCATTGGCTTCTCTTCTAATATTGCGTATTGCCACGCGAGTGTCTTCAGCAATCTTTTTCAGATTTTTGGCTATCTCCCGTCTCTTTTCCTCAGTTAAAGGTTGAAAAGGAAGACGGATAACATTTCCATCATTCTCTGGGGTTACACCTAGATTAGCAGCTAAGATAGCTTTTTCAATATCTGCAAGAGTTGTCTTATCCCAGGGTTGTACAATAATCATTCTGGGTTCTGGTATGGAGATATTACAGAGCTGTTTAATAGGAGTAGATTGTCCATAATAGTTTATACGAATATCATCCAGAACTGAAGCACTTGCACGTCCAGTTCTAATTTTAGAAAATTGATGCAGCATAGCCTCAAAGGTTTTCTCCATCTTATCTTTACATTCTTCTAATATTTCGTGCATAATATCCTCTTTTAGTTCAATTGGGAATCAAGCATAGATATAGGTTCCATAATCAGGATTGGAAAGAGCCATTTCTATTCCACCTGCTTTAGTGAGGTTGAATATCTTTAAGGGTATCCGATTTTCCTGAGCTAAAGAAAAAGCTGTCATATCCATCACTCTAAGTTTTTGTTCCAGGCATTGATCATAGCTGGCTGAACTAATAAACTGAGCATTGGGATCTACTTGCGGGTCAGCAGTATAAAGTCCATCTACCTTAGTTCCTTTTAAAACTAAGTCCAATCCCAATTCTGCTGCTCGTAAAATAGCAGCTGTATCTGTGGTGAAGAAGGGATTACCCGTGCCTCCACTAATAAAGCATATTTCTCCTCTTTCTAGTGCTTCCGAGGCTTTATATGGAGTGTAAAGTTCAGTGATATTATCCATAGCCAGGCAAGAAAAGGCTCTGGCAGGACATTTTTTTTGATTCAGTATCTCTGCCAAATAAAGTGAATTCTGAATAGTAGCCAACATCCCAATATGGTCAAGTAACACTCTATTAAGACTCTGATTTTTCCAGGTAGCACCCCGGAATATATTTCCACCACCCAAAACTAGAGCAATCTTATAGCCCTTCTGGTGAACCTGTATAATTTCATCCGTAAGCTGATCAATGATTCCATCATCAAAGCCGTATCCTTGAGGTCCTGCCAGAATTTCTCCGCTGATTTTTAGCATTATCCGGTGAATTTTATCAGGTTGAAAAAACATAATTTAGCCTCACTTCAGCTGTTTACGGAAGAAAAGTTATTCTTCGCCCAGAGCATAACGGACAAATCTGGATATCTGTATATTTTCTCCCGTCTGAGCTATAACGGTATTTATAAGGTCGCGAACAGTTACACCTGGCTCATTAACCAATTCCTGTTGCAGAAGAGCTTTCTCATTGCAGAATTTATTGATAGTCCCTTCCACTATCTTTTCTACAATTTCTGGTTTTTTGCCTTCGTTGATAGCTTTATTACGTGCTATTTCTCTTTCCCTTTCTATGATTGAGGGATCTATCTGCTCACTGGTTATTGCCAGTGGATTAGTTGCTGCAATCTGAAGAGCAAGTTCTTGAGCTAGATTTTTAAATTGTTCTGTTCTCGCAACAAAATCGCTTTCGCAATTCAATTCCAGTAAAACACCTAGTCTTCCATTAAAATGAATATACGCATGGATTAAGCCTTCTTTGGTCTGGCGATTAGCTTTACTTTCTGCTTTGGCGATTCCTTTTTCTCTTAAATATTTAATAGCCGCTTCCAGATCTCCATTAGTTGCCTCCAGTGCTTTACGGCATTCTAAGATTCCTACGCCAGTTCTATCTCTTAATTCTTTCACTTGTTTAGCAGTTATTGCTTGCATTAGTACTCCTTTTTAGTTTGTAAGTTGAATCAGGATTAAATGTTGGTGTTATGCTTCCGGTTGAGCCAGGGATTCCGTTATTTCTTCAGTGGGTATAGTGTCTTCTTCTTCTTCCTCTACTTCTTCTTCGTCTTTTAGTGGGATTGCTGCCATTTCAATCATCTCAGGTGTAAATTCATCTCCGATAACAGGCATCTCTAAAATTGTACCTTCTCCTTCAGTAGCAATATTTTTACCTTCAAGCACAGCATTAGCCATTATATCAGAAATCAATTGAATAGCTCGTGTAGCATCATCATTAGCGGGAATAACATAATCCACGAGGTCGGGATCACAATTTGTATCTACCATAGCAATGATGGGAATATGCAAAATCCGAGCTTCATGAACAGCTATAGCTTCATGGCCAATATCTACCACAAACATAGCACTCGGTAAAGCGTCCATATCTCTGATACCGCCTAAATATAGTTCTATCTTATCATGCATTCGTTTCATTTTAAGCTGTTCTAGCTTAGTATATTTATTTATAGTGCCATCGGCAACAATAGATTCGTAGTATTTCATTTTCTCTACGCTTTGTCTGATAGTTGCCATATTGGTCAACATTCCGCCATACCAGCGTTGATTAACATAGAAAACGCCAGCTTTTTCAGCTGCTTCCTTGATGGCAGTTTGAGCTTGTTTCTTTGTGCCTACAAATAGGATGTATTCCTGACGACTGGCTACTTCTCTTAAAAATTGATAGGCTTCATTGATGGCATCAACCGTCTGTTTAAGATCAATGATATGAATGCCATTTCTTTTTAGGAAGATATATTTCTTCATCTTAGGATTCCATTTATAGGTCTGATGACCAAAATGGACTCCTGCTTCCAGCAATTGCTTCATTGTAACTACGGACATCGTTTCTCCTTTTTAGATATTACGGTTTATTCTTCCGCACTAGGATTTAAGCAATTCAGAGGAAAAACTATCCTCACCGCCTTGCAACTCTAAGTGCGTGTTATTTAGGCAAATGGCAGTTCTAAGATATACCATTTACCCTTTTGAGTATTAACGCTTGGAAAACTGGAATCTTTTTCTAGCTTTGGGTCTGCCGCTCTTTTTCCGTTCAACCATTCTCGGATCACGGGTTAAGTAGCCTCGCACTTTTAACTGGGGACGCAGATTTTCATCATATTCCACTAATGCTCGTGCAATACCATGACGAATAGCTCCCGCTTGACCGCTAAGACCACCTCCAGTAACATTCACATAAACATCAAAGTTATCACTCAAGCCAAGCTCTTGCAAAGGTTGCTCTACTATCATTGCTAGAGTTTCCCGCTGCAGATATTTTTTCATCTGCACCTTATTGATGATTCTTTTTCCTGTTCCTGGCATCAAACGAACCCGCGCTACAGCATTCTTTCTTCTGCCAACTGCATTATAAGTCTGCATATTTGATTCTCCTTAAAGCTTTAATTCCACAGGCTTCTGTGCACTGTGGGGATGCTCATTACCAGCATAAACTTTTAACTTTTTAAACATAGCATCGCCCAAAATAGTCTTGGGCATCATACCTCTAACGGCATGCTCAATTATTTTAGTTGGATGTTTCTCCAACATCTTGGAATAGGGAATCTCTTTCAATCCACTGGGATAGCCACTATAGCTATGATAAACCTTCTGCAAGCTCTTCAAACCAGTTACTTTAACTTTTTCGGCATTTATCACAATAACATAATCACCCGTATCAATATTTCGAGCATAATATGGCTTGTGCTTCCCACAAAGGATAGAAGCTATTTTAGTAGATAAACGACCCAGAGGTTGATCCGTGGCATCTATTACATACCAGGTACGTTCTATATCCCCCGGCTTGGGAGTTAAGGTCTTCATCTTTTCTCCTTACTAATTTTACATTAATAATACAAGATTTTTGCTAAGCTTATAATGTCAAGGATTTTTGCTATTGCTGGTATTATATTTTTTAAATAAGTATTTCTTTCTCTAGAAGGTATATCCTGGTGTGCAGATATAAGGGTGTGCAGATGTCCCCATCTGCACAAGCCTCGCAGAGGCTTTCTAGAATAGCAAGCTTACCTAATCTGAGAAAAATTAGTAAAATCATCGGGAGATGATGCAAAGGGGGACCTTTGCATACCGGTATCGGTGTGCAGATGTCCCCATCTGCACAAGCCTCGCAGAGGCTTTCTAGATTTGTAGTACGCTTAAGCTAAGTGATAAAATTAATACTATTAACCCATTATGCAAAGGAAGACCTTTATATACCGGTAAAAACAAACAAGCCTCGTAGAGGCTTTCTAGAAAGTGATGTCTTAATCTGCACTATGCGATACCAGCTTAAATTATTTATTAAAAAAACCTTCTACCTGGCATAAAAATCTAATCTAAAAAAAACCCCGGGTTATTGTAAGCCCGGGGTATAGGTCAGTTTAAGGTTAATGTTTATTTAACAATTACCATCTTCTTGGTCTGGTTCAAGCTCGGAGTAGTCAATTTGTAGAAGTAGATTCCACTTCCACAATTATTACCCTGACTGTCTTTACCATTCCAGGGGATAATGTGATTACCTTCAGCAACGCTGTAGGTCTTCACTACCTGTCCCATAATGTTGTATATGGTAAGAGTTCCCCTTTCACCAGCCTTGATGGACACTTCAATATTAGTGCTATTATTAGCTCTGAAGGGGTTAGGATATGCACTCTTCAAAGTTGTCACTTCAGGAAGTACAGGAGGAACATTGCCCTCTACTATTACGCTAACTGGACCATAGAACTGAGAATTATTGAAATCAACACTCTCCAGCCAGTAATAGTAAGTGCTATGATTCTCTACTTCCCTATCCTCAATAGTATAGCTATGTTCCTGACTGGTATTAGTAGCCTGAATCATAGTTGGGGTAATCAGGATAGCATTATTCAAAGTACTCTCTTCATTACGATATACCCTATATCCACCCAGATTGGTCTCGGATTGGCTCACCCAGGTAAGCTGGACATATAAGTCATTAGTAAGAACAGCTGTGAAGCTGGATAGTTCAACCGGTAGCGGAGGACTATAGGGAGAAAGAGTAAAGATTATCTCAGTGTCTTCTGTTAATCCACCTGCTGGAACAGTATAGTCAAGAGGTGCCCAGGTATAGTCATTGTCAGGATCGTGGATGGAGAATACTGTTCCTCCTACCGGATCTACACAAGTATAAGGAGTTGTTGCACCACTGGGTGGTACTCCATTAATTGTTATAGGGACATTAACATAAGCAGAAGTCACACTATCATAAGCCTGGATTGTTAATGTATAGGATTGTTTATCACCACCTAGAGGTCCGGGATTATTTAGAGGCGGTACTTCTGGAGCACTTGGATTGAAATCTTCGGGTTCAGGTTCAACATAATAACTACCTTCTTCGGGATCTTTCCACTCACCCCATGTCTCTTTAGTTCCATGATAATAAAGAGTTACAGGTAAAGGACCATAATCTATTACTTCAGGAGCAGCAATTGGGACAAAGAAGAGATGTGCATCGGGTAATTCTGGTACAGCAGGAATATCCCATCTGGCAAGATAATCTCTCCACTGGAAAGTTATGCTAGCTACATCAGCATCGAATAAGTCTTCCGTAACATTAATAGGATTAACTACCCAGTGCTTTCTTATACCACCTGCGAAAGCATCAACTGTGGTAGGCAAAGCAGCAATCGTGTAGGGTCCGATAAGATCGTTTTCATTATCATCATTATCTACTATTGTAAAGAGAGGAATATTACCCACTACCGTTCCAGCAGGACCTGTCACTGCAGTTGCTCCAACCGTAGCTGCATCCGCTGGACCGTTAATGGTCAAAGAATAAGCAGTCTTCATCTGAAATGTGATTTCAGCCGCATAATCTGCTTTTGCATCATTCTTCTTACCAAAACCTGCACTCTTTATACCTTTTCCACCAGGCAATAGAGCAAAGTCAGCCTCGGTTACAGTAATTGTTGCAGGATCCCAGAATTGACCACCAACTACTCCACCCGAAAGAGAATAAACACCTATTATCTCATCAAGAGAATTTTTAACAATAGGTACAAAGGTTATACCAATTTCTGCACCGTCGCGTAAGACCGTTACATCAGTCTGCTCTATACCATCCTTGTAGGTTTTAACGGTCAAAGTCCAGGTATCAACGATGACGGGAGTCCCTATAAAATTTATGGTTGTAGTAGTAAATTCTTCAGGAACTGTATAGCTTGATGGCTCCCAAGTATAGGCTGGATTACCTATTGTATAAACATCACCAACTGTAGGATTTTCAAAATCGTGAGGAGTGGTACATTCACTGTCTACCCCATTAATCCAGATGGGTTGACCTGTGGGATCGGAAGTTATGGTCAATACCTGAGGAATTACAGGATAGGGAGGGATTACCTGAACTGGTTCCTGAATATTAATTGTAGCACCTCCCGGGGGAATAACTATATCCCATTCTGCTACTTCTTGAGTTGGTATATATTTTACATACATATGAATGGTCCACCCTGCTTGCCACTGTGTAGGAAAAGTTCCTAATTGAAGTACTGTACCTGTATAATAAGGAATAGTAGTACCTGTTCCCAATCTTGCAATATATAGAGAAGTAACCGGTGTTCCTAAATCAGTTCCCAAGGTTTCTGGACCGGTGGCAGGACCTATCATTGTAGCACGAAGTATATAATCCGGTGAAGTTGTAGCACCTGTATTTGTGACTGGTGCCTCACTTCCATCAGCTAAACTGCATCTCTGGACATAAGAACGTGGGGTCCCTGCAAATAACAGAGTAATTCCGAGAATAAGTATAAGGCTTAAAAATAACTTTCTTTTCATTTTTGACTCCTTCACTTAGATTTTTTTGCAGGCATTACAGGAATTGAAATAGCACGAGAGGGCCAGGTTACTTCACTTAATGCATATATCTGCATTGGGAAGCCAATAGTTACCGGGAAATCACCTTGCCAATAACCTAAATTAAGTGCTGAAACCCATGATTGGGAACTATTATTCCAATAACTCATAGCATCCAATACCTGCATTTCATCTCCTACTTGTCCTGCCATAGTAATATCGGAGCGATTTAACGGAATCATAATATCATTTAATCCTATTAATAAATTATAAGTAGCATTAGTAGCGGGCATATTGCCTATACTATAAGCAGTAAAAGGTGCTAAGGCATATATCATCATAACAGAACCAGTTTGTATCGGGAAATCACCTTGCCAATAACCTAAATTTAATGCAGAAATCCAACTTTGGCTTGCAGCATCCCAGTAGCTCATAGCATCTAACATATCAGGATAAATAGCGGCAAAGTCAGTTGCCTGAGTAAGTCCCTGGTCCATTGGTAAAGCAATATGATTTAAACCTGCTACGCACGGGTATTTAACATATCCGACGACTTCGGAAGGTTCCGATTCTACCGCTGCTAAGATGCCGATGGCAAAAATAAACAGCAGCGGAATAATTAACTTTTTCATAACATTCCTCCTAAAAAATATAAACATAAGCTAATACTGAAAGCATCAGCAATCTCCTTTAGTAATTGACGCTTTCATTAAAGGTTAATAAACTATCCGGTCAAAAACTTACCGGGCTTCATTAGGACACCTTTGCTTTTTTATTCATCGCATCTTACACTCTAAATTTTTATAGAATCATTAATAAAGTACAGACTATACATATTACGAATAATGTCAAGTAAAAAAACAACTTTTTTAATTTATTTTTTGTTTTGCCAGAGATATAAAGTGATAACTCACATAATAACAGTCGGTTAGCCTAGGATAATTTTTTACTATTCCTTATATATAAAAAGGGAAATGAGGAAATCTGGCTTTTTTATCGGTATGCAAAGGTCTTGGTATGCAAAGGTCCCCCTTTGTATAATGCGGCACCAGCTTTCATCTATTCCCGGTATTATTAACGCGGTATAACTGCTTGCACTTAATATTATGTTCTAGAAAGCCTCTACGAGGCTTGTGCAGATGAGGACATCTACACACCCTTATATCTACACACCGATACCGGTATGCAAAGGTCCTCCTTTGCATCATCTCCCGATGATTTTATTCATATTTCTCATATCAGGTATGCTTACCTTTTTAGAAAGCTTCTGCGAAGCTTGTGCAGATGGGGACATCTGCACACCGGTATCTTTGCATTATGCGGTACTAGTTTTTGCTTTATTACCCAGCTTAGGTAAGTTTCCTAGACTAGAAAGCTTCTACGAAGCTTGTGCAGATGAGGACATCTACACACCCTTATTTCTGCACACCGGTATCTTTGCATTATGCGGTACTAGTTTTTGCTTTATTACCCAGCTTAGGTAAGTTTCCTAGACTAGAAAGCTTCTACGAGGCTTGTGCAGATGGGGACATCTACACACCCTTACACCGATACATATGCACACCGGAAATTGCACAAAACAAGATACTAATTTTAACAGCTATTTTCTAGTGTAGGAAAGATATTGAGAGCTTATTCAATAGGTAAGAATTCCAGAAGGGTATTGATGCCCAGAGTAGATATTACAACGCCAACAATGGCAAGGATAATTAGGATAATCTTGAAGTAGTCTTCAGATTTAAGCATAGCCACCAATTCAACATTGCGGGAGAGATAAGCTGAAGCGGCATAGAATTCTTCACCAATAAGAGTATAGTCACAGGTAGTAATGAAGAAAGGAATCTGGGTTATAGCATCGGTACCGGCTATTTGGATAGCACCAGCTTGATTTCCAGTTTCCGTCATTAATAGAGCTTCGGCAAAGAAATAACCCATATAAAAGACAGTGGCAACTTTTTCTCTAACGATAATACCATTAACGGCAGCGCTAAAAGCGAATTGAACATCAGAGACGAAGAAGATATCATCTTGATTATAGGCATCAGGACGTCCCACTTCATCATAAGCACTTTTAACCATTTCTTGAGCCAGCGGTAGCACGAGATAATCTACCTGAGGAGCAATTAAACGGGTATCGTATTCTGCAGTTTTTTTAGCAATACGATTGAGAATCATCATAGCTGATATAGTACAAGGGTCACCTAAGGTGCCCCATCCCGGGACGAATAAAACAGGACGACCCATTTCAGTTGCTCTTCCTACAGCATTATCTAATTCTTCCAGACCTGCAATAGGTCGGATATAGAGGTCTTTCCTGCGAGCTTGATAAAAAGCTAGGACCACAATGATGCCCATTAAAATTGTAGCTATAAGAGTAGCGAGTTTAGTGGTGTCAAACCATTCACCTTCCGGATGCAGGAAGCTAGTTCTACCTGGAGTATCAGGTCTAGGTCTTTTACTTTCAGGTAAGTCATCTTCGTTAGCCCATAAACCACGGGCATTAGTCAACAGTAATTTATATTCATAGGAACGAGAATTTCGGTCCAGTTCTTGACGAAGAATGTTGCGCCAATCTTTATCGTTTTTTGCTTTAATTCCTTGTTGATAGATGGGAAGAGAGATAATGAAATTATGTTCAGCTTGGAGAGCAGCAAGATTTTGAGCAGCTTCGGATAAAGTATCGTTTTCCGGAATCAGGCGAGATAGGTTATCTATCTGAGCAGAAAGATCTTTCACATAATCAATGGTATCTTGTTTAAAAAGCGAAGGAGAAAAAGTAACTCCAGTTTTTTCATCCAGAGCGACGGTAAAATGAGGGTCCAGCAGAACCAGTTGTGAAACTTCATCAACTTTTAGCAATTTGACAGTATTGGATTCTGGATAGGGAACAGTGTGGTCATAAACTCTTGAGATAGCACGAAATCTCATACCGGGTGAAAAAGAATAATCCAGAGGAGTACGGCGAAAAATATCATAGTATAGATTACTTAAATTCTGCTCACCATCATATATATCTCCACCAGAAAACCGTAAGGATTTAAAATCATAATTTATTTTTTGAGTTATGAAATAAGTAGACAATTCCTTTTCATTACTTAATTGAGAATAAATCTGGACGGTGATATCTTCTTTCCAGTTACGGTTTTTGGGGAACTTGGCATATATGGTCTTATCAATATAACCTTCTATCACTTCATCCAGAAGTTTACCTTGAGAATCCAGAAAACGGAAACGCAATTTAGAGATCCCAAGGTAACCATTAGCTGAGATATCGTAATTAACACGGAATTTAGTATGTTCTAAATCAGTAAAAGTAGCTTGAGTGATATAGGCAAAAGGGCGTCCTAAGGACAGAACGATATTTTCACCTTTATCATTAGGCTTATCCATTACTTTATATGTAGGTATTATGGGTAATTCTTTAGATTTATAAATCTGAAGTGGTCTTCCTAAGGAGGCAGCTTGAAAAGTTTCATTTCGGGTGCCATCTTCTGATGACCAGTAGCTGGTGTAGGTAAGAACAGGAATATAGGAAGACATTTGGTGAAGAGGCGGTAATTTAGCTTTTGTTTCTTGAGGGTAAGTCTTATCATAAAAATTCTGACCCCAGTATTCAGGTTGCATTTCTTTAATAAAAATAGAACTTTTTTGCCAATTAGCATTAAATATACTATCCGTTGAATGGATATTTGCTTTTTGATCTGCATAAAATTGGGGCAAGAGACCTTTGGGCATTAGCCATACTTCCCAGGATACAATATTGGAAGTTTCAGAGGGAGGTGACCATTCAAAGCGGAATTCATCGGTATCTTCTATATAGGTGGAATAAAAGATAGCAGTAGTATCAGGCCTATTATTATAGGGAACAGCAGAAAGGATAGGAGTTGCAGGGAGAAAACGACCGGTTTCATTAACGGGGACAACGCAATAATAGTAGGTATGTTCTGCCTTAGGATTAGCAAAGATGATGCTGAATTGATTTAGATTATAACCTGCATATACATTATCAGTTCCATCTTCTTTCCGTTCAATGCGTTTAGAGGGTTTATAATACTTTGGTGTATTGATTAGTCCTAAAACATCATAATGGGGTATAAGGGCACCCAAAACTTGAGGGTCACGAGGCACATTCCCATAAAGTGTGCCTGTAGAGACCTGTTGTTTTTCCTTCTTCAGTTTTCCAGGGGCAGTCTCAAAAGAGATCAAGGTGGCATTATAATCTTTATCAGTATAATTGAACCAGCTATCAGTTTGACTAACTTTCGGGTCAACCTCCAAACTTTCCAGAAGAAAAAGGCTATCGGGATGGTGACCTCTATATATATTATATTTAATAATACGATTCCTTTTATCAAGAGGATGCCATTGGAGAACCAATCCTGTTCCATCATCATTAGGAGCATCATAGACAGAAAATCCTTGAATTCTATCTTCCGAAGCATTTTCTTTTGTGCAACCGGTTAGACCGAATATCCCTACGAGCAAAGCAAGAGTTAGATAGAAAAAAATTTTTTTCATATAAAAAACCTTCAGCAAAGTTTAGATTCTCCGCATTATCAGAGGATGAATACGGAGAAACTAGAACTATAACTTAGGCTCTGATAGCATTTAGCCGAAAAAGGCTTGCTTCAGAGCCAAAAATACATCATTTACCAAAAATTGGATTCTACCTATAAGTAGAGAAATACGAGCCATAACCGTGAGACCGAAAGAAGCTCCAAATCCCACCATCATAAACCATTTTCCGATATTAACAAATTGTCCATAAACTCCAGTATGTGCTTTGGAAAAGAAGAAATAGAGTAAGACGGTTATGGTTCCAATAAAAATGAGAGCAAGGTTGATATTTTCTATAGGTACCATAGCCTGACGCATCTGTACCAGAATACTGGTGTGCATAGCCAGAGCTACAGAGGCACCGACACTCATCATAGAAAAGGCAATAGGATAGCGGGAAAGCCAGCTGAGTTTGGATGAAAAACGAAACAGATAAAAAAGACCTATAATACTGGGTATAATGAGAATCCATTCGTGTTTCAAGAATATAGGTTGATAGAAATAAGGGATGAAAACTCGTTCATAGGTTAACACTAGAGAATATCCCAGAGAGATACCGACTAAAAGTTGTTCGGACATCTGGTAAAATGGATTGTCCTTATAAAGGAACGAGAATATACACAAGGTGAAAAATGCACCGACAAGATTGCTAAATAATTCGAAAGACATATCTAACTCCCTTATTTCTTAGTCGTTTGAGCTTTCTGCAGGAAATAACCTATATTTCCCAAAATTATAAAAATAATCATTATTATATGTGCAACGGATTGAGCATTCATACCTACTCGTGCTACTTTGAATTTGTATTGGGTATTGCGAGTCAAGCGATTGAGTGTATCCCAGGTAATAGGAGATAATTGATCTTGATCAAGTTTACTAACATCTATAATGATATTTCCCTCAACGGTTTGTTTAGCTATCTGTAAAAGAGGTTGATCTTTTTCTGGGCAGCTTTTCAGGAAAAGTTCAAACTCCTCAGGAGTAAATTTCGCTTCAGTTTGGGTAGTTATTTTAATCAGATCTTTGATTTCTGGTTGCTTAAGTATATCTTTGCTGAACGCACGACCGGGTACGATTTTATTACCATTTTCATCTATGTAGGGTTGTAATGGTTCTCCGGGAGTGCGATAAGCAGCAAAAACATCAACCAGTTTTTCATATTCTGCTGCACCCTTAAGTCCACAAAGTAATCCAATATATTGTCCCGTTTGCAAATAAGGATACTCATCAGCTGCCATAACAGCGGTAACTCCAACAGCGATATTAGTTCCGAATTTAGGGCGAGCATAAATTAGCCAATATGCGCCGGCGGTAGATCCGGAAAATTCAATAACTAAATTCATCTCATTGTAATTAGTTATTCCTTTCATTATAGGAAGATTTTCAGTTTTTCTACCTTCTGCATCGGTAGGCACTGCAGTAGCGATGTTATCGCCCATTCCTATAACAGTAGGGACAATTAAGGCAGATGGAATATAACCAAAATTGCAATAATCAACACCCGATTTAATATTAGGATATTCTTCTTTTACCGTATTGATTGCCATATCAATTATAGGAGCACCGGTAGGCAGGAAAGAAAGGAAAAACACCTTAATATTTCGTTCAAAACAATGACGGATAATGGCTATCTGCATAGGATAGAGCTCTGGCATAACGGAAGCGTCATGATAGAAACTTAATAAAACTGCTCTATCTTCTCTTCCAGCAAAAGAATCTACCATCTGATAGACATTTTCCGTGGGAGGAGTGGTAACATTATCAGAATTATAAGGTATAAGCAGTGGAATAATGATGGCAAGGGCAACGACGAGATAAATCCATCTTCTGTCTAAAGATTGCATCCATACAAAAAAGCTTTTTTTCTCAGCCATTTTAATCACCTCCCAGATAGGAGCGTTCAATTCCAAGCATTATCTTTAGAGCTGTAGCGACACTACCTAAACCTACACCTAGTAAGATACCTCGCTTAGATGCTAGATTAGGAACATCCAGTATCCATTGAGAAATGTCGGGGATATATTTGCTTATTTTAACTCCAAATGGGACCTGAGCGAGCATAACTATTATGGCGGCAACAAGAAGTACAGTTGCTTCAGGAGAGCGGGCGCGGAATGCTTTATATGCGGCTGATGCCATATAAAATGCTAAAAGAGAAAACATCGTAGCACTCATAGGCATTTGCATATTTTCAAATATCCACATATACAATCCACCTTTTTGGGTGCCTCCAATGAAGCCAGCTAGAGAGGTTACAATAAATCCTGCAAAGAAGAAGAAGCTATATTGCCATTTTGGTACTCTGCGTTTGATTTTACCATAGTGCATCATTGAAAGGCTGATCACTCCTAATAACATTGCAAAAGGTGCCATAGCTCTAGCCCAGGGTAGATAGAAATCGTAATAAAATACATCCTGGATTATACGGTGGGGAACAAAAACCCAGGCAAGCCAGATAACTCCACCGATGATGACAATGAGTAAGGGTACAGTTTTTTTCATAAATAAGACCTCTTTTATTTAACAGGGAAGATTTGCATTAGACCTGTAAGCTGGAAGGTGCCTAAAATGGCTCCAGCAATAATAAATACTAAGATAATAAATTTGAAATAATCCTGAGCTTTAAGTGTGCCCAGAAGCATTGGCTCGCGATTGAGATAGGCAGATGCAGCATAGAGTTCTTCACCAATAAGAGTATAGTCACAGGTAGTGATGAAGAAAGGTATCTGCGTGATAGCATCAGAACCAGCAATCTGGACAGCACCAATGGTATTACCAGTTTCTGTCATCAATAGTGCTTCTGCAGCAAAGTATCCCATAAAAAAGTTAGTAGCAACTCTTTCCCGAGTCATTATACCATTAACACCTGCAACATAAGCAAACTGGACAGAAGTTAGGTAGAATACATCATTTTTATCATAACTATCCGGACGTCCAACTTCATAGTGAGCTTCTTGAACTATTTCCTGGGCAATAGGCATAACCAGATAGTCATAGCAGGGAACGATTATACGGGTATCATATTCAGCTGCTTTTTTGGCTACCTGACTTAAGATACCCATAGAAGCGATAGTTGCTACATCAGATAAATAACCAACTCCCATACAGTAAAGAATTGGTCTTCCCATTTCGGTTGCTCTTCCTACCGCATTATCTATTTCTTGCAAACCTGCTAAGGGACGGAGATACAGATTTTTGCCTCGTTTTGCTAGATTGATAAAGATTACCACATCTAGACCAAAGATTAAAACGGCAATAAGAGTAACCAGTTTAGTCCAATCAAACCAATTGGAGATAGGAGTATAATAGTTAAATTCTCCTTTTTGGTCAAGATCAGGAGGAGTTTCTGAAAACATTGCCTTTTCATTGGTGCGGACTACAGCATAGGTATGTTTCCGTAATTCAGGTTCACGGATAGAGGCAACATAGCGCATCAATTGATGATTATTTTTAGTTTTTAGAGCTTCTTTAAAGTAAGGGTTATCCTGATAAATTTTAAGTTGAGATTCGGTCTGAGCTATATTTTGTTCCAGCTGAGCAATATTCTGTTGATATATAAGTGCTTGAGCAGGAGTTGCAATTGCCAGAGAGTCCTTATAAGCGGCAATTTTTTGTTGAGAATCTTTTAACTCATCTGAAAGTTGAGATAGCATTTTCTTCGCTTCGTCAAGATAGATACTGATATTTAGGGTAGTATTATTTACCGGATCATAGGTAAAATCTATAGTAGAAGGAACTAATGCTAATCCCGAAGCCTTTTCACCAGGTTTAAGATTTCGGGAATAGCGTTTTCCTTCAATGTAGGTATATAATTTGCCATCTTTAACAAAATTGAAACCAAGAACCGGCTTACTAATGGAAGAAATATACCCAACTGAAACATCCAGAAAGTTTTCATAGCAAGTATTGGATTTTATTTTGGTAAAGTTAGGGCTACGATAACCTTTACGATAGACCACATTTTTGCTAGAGAAGGCATCTATTCCATTAACAATAAAGGATTTTGAAGGCATATAAGCCAACATAGCAGGATCAGGTTTTAGATATTGGATTATCTCATAATCAGGAATAATCCGAGCTTTACCATAGATTATTTTTCCTGTTTTCGGGTCAATTTGATAGGGTCTACTATTGATAGTTATGCGGACTTTGAGGCTGTCTGAAGGAAATTTGCCTCCATTTCGCAAGGAATATTTCTGAGGGATGTCCACATATATAATATTGTCCTGATGATATTCATTTATATGGTCAAAAGGGGTGTCCGAATCTGGTTCATAAAAGTCAAAATAGATATTCTGGATATCCTGAGCATCAGTCTTATTTATTTGATAGTTAACTTTGAGACGAGAGCCATTTTTATTATGTGAGGTTGTACGAGTGAGAGAGACAATGGGTTCCTGCCAGGTGACAGTAATGCGGTCACCTTTATCCATAGGTTTGTCTTCTACTCTATATTTAGGAACTGGAGGAAGTTGGGAACTATCAATAAATTTTGGTAGGGAGAGTTTACTTAATGAAGAAAAATTATTTGATGCATCTACAAATCTGATGGCAAAAGCACTTTGAGTGATATTATTCCAATTTAGACCCAGGGGCAAAAGATCGGACTCTTTGATGACACAATTATTTTTTAATGCTCCGCCACCCACTAGACCTTGCGTTAGCATAAAACCATTACTGGCTGTTAGTTGATCTCTTTCTAAAGTATTAAGTTGCTTCCATTCATCTTTAGTTATATCGGGAATAGCATAAATTATATACATCATAATGTCGTTAAAATTAACTGGATATTCCCATTCAAATTGCATTTCCTTTCTATCTTGAACAGCTACACTGTAAAAAGCAGGTGAAGATAAAGGAGCATCATCAATAGGAGAAGCAGAGACTGGTTTTGCAATACCTAGGATTTGATTGCGTTCATCCACCGGAACAACGGTATAATAATATTTAAATTCTGGAGTTTGCCCTTCCGGGGTACCCTTTAAAGAAGCTACAATTATTTGCTGATCTAAACGCATACCAGCATAGACATCCGTATCTTTTTCGTCTGCTGTATAGCTTTTTTTAGAATGATAGTAATAATCACTATCGTCCATAATGCTGTATAGGTCAAAGCATTCACTCAAGCGAGCAGCAATTTCTACATCTCTTGGTATAGCTCTGTAAAGATTAGAGTTTTTAGCACCTTTCTCATATTTTAATTTTCGGGGAGATTCAAGAGAAATGAAATCACTTGTGCCACTATCATAATAGAACATTGTATCGGCAGCTACTCCAGTTTTAACATTTACCTGAATGGAAGCTAGAAAGAAAAGTGTGTCAGGATGAACACCGCGGTAGACGCGATATTCTTGCACTCTTTTTTCTTTAGGTAAGGGTTTCCAGCTTAGAAATAAACCGTCTCCACCATCATTTGGAATATCTCCAATTTGCAGATTTTCCACAGGATAATTAGGGAGATTGGATTTATCAATGCTTTTCTGACTGCTACAGCCGAAGACAATTAAAAAGAGCAGTAACAGGTTAATAGTATAAAATTTCAATTTCATATTCAAACTCCTAACCCAAACGGATAACTAAAAAACAAGTTAAAATTCAATACCAAAAAATTGGCTTTATTGTCAAATGCTTTTTTCCAATTTTATTATTTTGTAGAGAAAAGGGGGAAATTAATGTTTTTATGGTGGGTGATACTGGAATTGAACCAGTGACCTCTACGATGTGAACATAGCGCTCTAACCAACTGAGCTAATCACCCTATTAAATTTATGGTGGGTGATACTGGAATTGAACCAGTGACCTCTACGATGTCAACGTAGCACTCTAACCAAACTGAGCTAATCACCCACTACTGAATTACATTTGCTGTGAATGGTGGATTTTTGTCAATATAAATTAACAAACAATTATTTTTGTTTTTTGCGTTTAGAAATGAGGCAATTAGAAAACTTGCATTTAATTCATTATAAAACTTTATATTAAAGGAAGTGAAGCATCTTTATCTCGCAAAACTTTAGGGCTTTGCTTTCTTAATCTAAAATATACAGCTGTATAATAAACCTTCTCTATTTAATTATTATTAATAATAACTTCCTTGTTAGCTTACAAGATGAGGGTATCTCCTATTTCGTTTTAGAAAGTTCTTTTAGAGTATGAGAGAAGAGGTCATCTACTATCCTAAAAAATATCTATTTGACTATTAGTGAAGAGATTATAAAAAAACTTATACATTTCTTCCATTCTTTCTCCCTTTTTATGTCCAGCTTATGTCCAGCTTATGTCCAGCTTATGTCCAGCTTATGTCCGAAAGTGGACATCAGTTTCTTAAAAGAGGGGGATATGTATTTCAAGAGGTAGAAATCTTGTGGGAGAGTGTAAATTATGGTCTGAAAAAGTTTTATTTTCCGATCTTGCTGATTTGATAAAAGATTAAATCACCAGAGAAGAAGGGTAAGTTCTTAGATAGAGTAAAACTTTTAGAATAGTGAAAGGACTTGACTTTTATATTAAGATAATTAAAATAGAATGTATGAAACAGAAAAATAGAAGCATAACCTGGCTGGCTAAGAGATATCTTAGTGGTCAGAGCTCTTTTTTGATAAATAAGTCTCATTTTTTGACCTTGATAGGTTTGACTCTGGGAGTAACGGGTTTGCTTTGTGTTAGTAGTGTGATGAATGGATTAAGGACGGATATACAAGCGAGAATAACTGGGACTTTAAGTGAGATAAAGATATCCAAACCTGATGGTGCACCTTTTTCAGATTATGATATAATGATAGAGAAATTAAATCAAGAAGGTTTTTTAGCGGCACCAGTAGTTCGCAACGAACTGGTGATAATAAAAGAAGGGAAGATCTATCCTACCCTGTCTTTGGGAATTGATCCGGAGAAACATTCCGAGATTAGTGCAGCGGTACAGCCCAAAGCGATAGATAATTCATCGGGAGTTCAGGGATTACTAACCGGGAACATTCAAAATAAGGAATTTATAGATGGCGGCATAGCTCTTGGACTTGGCTTGGCAGCAAGTTTGAATATAGGCATTGGAGATAAGATTGAGCTACTTTCTCCGGTTTTTAATATACCTTCAGCTTTTGGGATGTTGCCGCGGGTAAGGACTTTAAAAGTTGCCGCTATTTTTACAACTGGGATGCCAGAATACGATGAAACCTATAGTTTTATACCTTTAACCGTAGCCCAATATTTTAGTGGTTACACTAATCAAATAGATTATTTAGAGGTCAAAACCGATATATTTTCTAATCCGAAAAGTGCTACCAGGAAGATAAAATCTTTATTTCCCGATTTTGAAGTAGAGGATTGGAGTGCCTATGATCCCAGCTTATATAGCTCCATAAGATTTGAGAAGAACCTGATGTTTCTGATTATGCTTTTTATGTATATCATCGCTAGTTTCAATTTGATAGGTAATTTATGGAAGACCATAACCCGCAAGAAGAAAGAGCTAGGATTGTTAAAGGCTTTTGGGTATAGTGAAAAGGAATTACGCACTCTTTTTCTGTATCAAGCTTTGTTTTTAGCTACTCTTGGAATTGTATTGGGATTAATCATTGCCACTATTCTGTTGCTGCTCCAGCAGAGATTTGGTATTATAAGTATGGATTTAGGGACAGCTGGTTCTTCAGCACTTCCAGTAAAATTTGCTGCTACTGATTATCTGATGGTGATAATATTTTCTTATTTGGTTACATTTATAAGTGTTATTTTACCTTTGAGAAATTTAAAGAATATCAATCCAGTAGAATTAATACGCCAGACGGCATAAAGGAATAAAAAAAGATGAATAGACGAGAACTCTATAATTTTGCTATAGCCCAAGAACAACGCTCTCAAAAGCTCTATCAGGGGTTAGCGAAAAGTTTTGGAGAGCCAGAAACCAATAGCTTTTTCACTGAATTAGTCAATTTAGAGAAAGAGCATGAGCTTAAATTGAGGAATGCTTTCAGCCAAGAATTTCCAGGTGAAGACCCTCAACCTGAGAGTCAGGAGATAAAAGAGATTCCTTCAGTAGATTTAAAAGATCCAGCTCAACTTCTTCAATTTGCCATAACTCGCGAAGAAGAAGCAGCTAAGAGTTATTATTCCTTTGCGGAAAATACTGCTCAGCCAGATATACGGGGACTATTACTCCATTTAGCTAAAGAGGAAGAACAGCATAAGACCTTGCTCTTAACGGAAATGCAAAGGATACTTGGTGCACTAGAATGGTTTGATCCAAGTGAGCTGGATGGTTTTATGGATTTTTAATCAATGAATTCAGAGCAAACGGATTTTTTGGAAGAAAAAGAACTAAAGGATAGAAATATACCTTTAGCAGAGAGGCTTAGGCCCCTATCTCTGGATGAACTTTTAGGACAACCATCTCTAACTGCCCCAGATTCTCCTCTGCGTAAGATGATAGAAAGCGATGAATATCAATCTTTCATCTTATGGGGTCCCCCGGGAAGTGGGAAAACCACCATTGCTCATATTATTGAAAACACTACTAAACACCGATTTGTTAGATTCAGTGCGGTCCTAACCAGTATAACTGATGTCAAATCGGTAATGAAAGATGCTGATTATCTACATCGTTATCAAAATCAGAGTATAATAATTTTTATTGATGAGATACATCGCTTTAATAAGGCACAACAGGATGCCTTTCTTCCTTATATAGAAAGCGGTGCCATTATTCTGATAGGAGCTACCACGGAAAATCCGTCCTTTGAAGTGATTCCAGCATTACTATCCAGATGCCATATTTTTGTGTTGCAGATGCTCTCTGAGAATGATTTAAAAGAGATTATCCACAAAGGATATCAAAGTTTAGGTCTAACAGAAGATGAAGAAATAATCGGATGGTTAGCCCAGCAAAGTTCAGGTGATGCCCGTAGAGCTCTTAATCAACTGGAACTGCTGATTCCCTATTTGAAAAAAGAACCTCATAAAGATATAAAACAACTGGCAGCTATTCTGGAGAAGAAGACCCTTTATTATGATAAAGACCGAGAAGAACATTATAATCTAATTTCTGCTTTACATAAATCTCTCCGGGGTTCGGACCCTCAAGCAGGACTATATTGGCTCGCAAGAATGTTAGAAGCTGGAGAGGACCCTCGTTATATTGTGAGAAGATTGATTCGCTTTGCCTCTGAAGATGTTGGTTTAGCAGATCCACAAGCACTGGTTCAAGCTATAGCAGTTAAAGAAGCAGTTCTTTTTATTGGTATGCCTGAAGCCAGTACTGCCCTAGCTCAACTGGTGGTATATCTTGCTACTGCTCCTAAGAGTAATTCACTATATACGGCATATGAAGAGGCAGCAGAAGATGCCCGAAAAACTAGTCATTATGGTGTCCCTTTCCATATTCGTAATGCTCCCACTCAACTAATGAAAGATCTGGGTTATGGAGCTGATTATAAGTATGATCACGATTATAAAAATAAGTATGTCTACCAGAAGTATTTTCCAGACCAGATGGAGGAGAGAACTTACTATATACCGGGAGAATATGGTTTTGAAAAGGAGATTGCCAAAAGAATTCAATGGTGGATAAAACTTAGACAGGATAAAGATAAAAAGTAGCTTTTTTTCTTTGTTCATTAGCTCAATTATAGATTCTGTTTTTAATTCAATGAGTAAGTAAGCATTTTTAGGGGCTTAAAGTTTTTATAAAGTGGCTTAATATAAATAGTTTTGGAAGCAAAATTGCTTCAATATAACAGGCATTAAACATTTTAGGTTGGGAGGTGACAGGAATGGTGAAAAAGATAAATATATCAACTTTGTTGTTTTTACCCTGCTTTTTAGCAATGATGGTATCTCTTTCTGGTCTTAATAGTCCAGTGCCAGGCAATATTACTAAACCTTACAGCACTTCAGCAATCTGTACAGAAGCAGATAAGGCAGATTCTCTTACTGGATTTGATATACAGATGTATGATCTTACCCTGGCTATTAATGATCAAACTCACTATATAAATGGGAATGTTCTGGCGACGGTTCTGGCTGAAGATAATCTAAGCTATATAGAATATAATCTAGTAGGATTAACGGTAAATAATGTTCTGGTGAATAATGTTTCTGCTACATATACTCATATCAATGGGATTATTCATATCAATTTAAATATTACGGCAGGTTCCACTTTCACAACTCAGGTATTTTATTCCGGCTATCCCCAATTGTCTTCTGATATTTACCATATTGGTATGATATTTACTCCCTATTCCGTATTTACTATTTCAGATCCTGATGCAGGTCGTTATTGGTGGCCCTGTTATGACCATCCCTGGGATAAGGCAATAGTTAATCTAACGATTACTCTGCGCAGTGACTGGAAAGTTGCAGCTAATGGCTTGAGAACTAATATAGTAAATAATGGAGATGGAACTTCTACTACTAGCTGGGTAGGAGAGCATCCTATGACTACTTATCTGGTTTGTGTGACTTGTGGACCCTATGTGGAATTGAATCAAACTGCTGGAGAAATTCCTATTATGAATTTTGTATTATCCAATCAGTATAACAATGCACTAGTAGATTTTGCCAGAGTTCCGTTAATGATAGATTACTTTTCTTCGCTTTTTGGGGTTTATCCATTTGAGAAGTATGGTCATGCTGTGGTTAATATGAGTACTTATGGAGCAATGGAACATCAAACAATGACCACCTTGGGAAATTATATTATCTCTGGAACCCAAGCATATGAAACGATTATTGCTCATGAATTGGTTCATCAATGGTATGGTAATGCAGTATCTTTTCTCACTTTTAAGGATGTATGGCTTTCTGAGGGATTTGCAACCTATGCAGAACATCTCTGGAAAGATAAAACAGAAGGCTGGGAATCGGCATGTAATTATATCAGGACGGAGTTTCATAATTACTATATCAGCTGGGAAGCCAGTGCTGGTCCGCAGACTATATATAATCCCAATTTTAATTCCTATTTTGCACCTCCTTCCTATGAAAAAGCAGCATCAGTGCTACATATGTTGAGATTAAAGATAGGCAATGCTAATTTCTTTTCCTTATTGCAGAACTGGTATAACACTTATCGGGATGGGAATGCAGTAACCGCAGAATTTCAAACAATGGCAGAACAAATAAGTGGACAGGATTTGAATCAATTCTTTCAGCAATGGATTTATAGTTCAGGCATTCCATCACTGGAATTTAGTGTTTGGACAAATAATGAGAGTAATTCACCATTAAAAATAATAGCCAAAACTATCTCCAATACGAGCACTCCTTTCTTTATTGAGATTCCTTTCCGTTTAACTCAAGCAGAAATTTCGGATTCTTTATATGTGGAAGCTTCTCCTCAAGGTTTTGCCAATTATTTTAATATAACCCTAGAGCCAGGAGCAATATTCAATCCTAACTATCATAGTTGGACTCTTCTTCGTTCTATTACAGAGAAAAGACCAGTTCTGGTGGAATGTTTACCTACTAATAATGCAGTATTTCTTTCCTGGGAAAGCTTTGAAGATAATCCAGCTTTGGGTTATATAATTTATCGTTGTGATGTAGAAAATTATGAAGGATGGGTAGCTTTAAATTCAGAACCGGTATCAGCATTAAGTTTTATTGATACTACCGCAATTAACGGCACACTTTATGAATATGTGGTAATTGCCATAGACAATGAAGGCTGGAATAGCGTACAATCCAATGTAATGAGTGCAATGCCGGTATCATTTTCTTTTGGACAGGATTTTTTAGTAGTAGATGAGACCAGAAATGGCAATGGTAGTAATCTGAGTCCTGATGATGCTATGGTTGATACTTTCTATGATACAGCTTTAGTTCCATTAGAATATGATTCCTGGGATGTAACTACTCAGGGTTTACCTGACTTAAGTGCTTTAGGAGAATACAAAGTAGTGCTATGGCATAGTGATGATTTTGCGGAAAACTTGCTGATTAATCATCAAAGTGTTTTGGGAAGTTATATATTAGGAGGAGGTAAGATTCTTCTTTCTGGTTGGAAGACGGCAACAGTTCTAAGTGAAACCTTTCTGGCAAGATTTGCTGGAATACCTCAGATTGAATATAGTAATTCTCCCTGTTTGATCAGTGCTCAATCCAGTATCTATCCTGAATTGCTGGTAGATGGAAATAAACTCCTAGCTTCCTGGAATGGGATGTTGCCATATATCTGCACTTTCCCCGATGCTAATAACGCTATTTATATTGCTAATATGAATCCTTCTGCTCAGAGTAACGGACATTGTCTTGCTTTGCGACATAGCTATGATAATGGAGAACTGATATTACTGGGTTTTCCACTTTACTATATGCAATCCGCTGGAGTGCGAGATTTTTTACAAATAATTATTCCTGAATTGATTCAAACACCTATAATAGATTCAACTATAGCTTCTGTGATAGCTACAATGAAGATTTATCCAAATCCTTTTAGGAGAAATTGTGAAATTCAGCTTTCTTTACCAGTAAAAGGTGTAGCCAGTCTTGAGCTTTATAATCTAAAAGGGCAGAAGGTTAAAACTTTCTTTCAGGAAGTCAATATGAAGGGAGATTTTATTTTTAATTTTGATGGAAGAGATGATAAAGGGAAATTACTATCCTCAGGAATATACATACTTAAGATGAAGCAGTCCGATAAAATTATCGTTAGCAAGATAAGTTATATAAAATAGCGTTTCAAGTTAGAATTGAAAATAGATATATGAGAGTGACAACAGTAATAAAGAGGTAGAGAATAAGGTCATTGAGGGAGAATTTTTTTTGCAGGAGATGGGTATGTTTTCCCGCAGAGCGGAATCCTCTTAGGTCTAATGCAATAGCCTCTATCTCGCTATGTGAAAGTACATTAGCCAGGACACTGAGAGATATATCACGATATATGGTTAGTTGTGATTTGAGGGACAAATTTCGCATATTTATTCCCCTAAACTTTACCAGTTGTAAAGAATGCTGAATATGTTCGCTAGCTGAAGGAATAATATGGATAGTATAAAAAATCATAAAGGCAAATTCTTCTGGAAGATGAAGAGCGCTAAAGGCAATATCAAAATCTTCATAATTCAAAATCAAAAGTATCTGAGCAGAGAAAAACAGAATCAGTAAACGAAGATTAACTGCTATACTACGATGCAGACCTACAGAATATATCGCATACCAGGATTTTCCCCAGAGTAAATCTCCCTTTTTTGTAAAGAGCAATTGAATTATTATAATAGCGATGAAAAGGGGAATCATTTTTTTAATTTGCTTCCACCAGAGCTGGAGATTAAAGCCAGTAAGTAATCCTCTGAAGATAGCACACAGTAGAAAGGCAAAAGTTAGCCAGGTTAATTGAGGTACGAATATTGCTGCTGTACTGAACCATAATGCAGCTAGAATAAGACTTAGAGGATGTAGTTTAGTCATCTTATCTGAATTAATTTTCCCTTTTCCAGAAGGAGAATGCGATTAAAAAGACTATCTTCCATAACCGGGTCATAGCTTACAATGAGGTATCCTCTTTCTTCTTTGTTTTGACAGAGTTCCACAAAACTTATCTTATGTTTCGCATCTAAACCAGAAGTAGGCTCATCCAGTAACCAGAATTTACCTTGTAATAGTGGCAACCATAAGAGAGAAAAAGCCCTCAGCTCCCCTCCCGAAAGACGAGCATAAGGTGTATCAAATTTAGCCATTAAATCAGGGTCTGCTAAGTTAAGGCTTTTTTCTGTAAACTTTTCTGGAATAGCTAGCTGCCATAACTCCCAGTCATTGCGAGGGACTAAACCAAAGAGGTCCATCCTGGCATTTTGATGTGAATATAAAACTTCACTATATTTTTCTGGAGTCAGCGCCGGAATGGGTGTATCATTTAAAGTGATATTCCCCTCTTGAGGAGAAACAATTCCCATTAAAAGAGCTAAAAGTGTGCTTTTACCACTACCATTTGCTCCAGTGAGTAATATTTTATCCTCTTGATTAATATCAAGAGAGAAATCCTGGAATAGAGGAGGTTGCTTTGGATAGGAAAAGGTGATATTCTGGATCTGAAAAAGAGAGGAGTTCATTTACCTAAATCCAGGATTTGAGTAGCCAGTGAACCTAACTCATAATTATGCTCTACCATAATAACTATTTTACCTTTAGATAGTATGTTCTTAAGCCAGTTTTGGACCTTTAGAATAGATTCACTACTTAAAGCAGAAGTAGGTTCATCCAGTAAATATAAAGGTGTATCCTGAGCAGCACAAAATGCCAGTACTAAAAGCTGTTTTTGACCCCGAGAAAGTTTCCCTGGTTCTGTTTCCCAGAAATCTTGTAAACCGAATTCTTCGGTAGCCTTACTTATTCTTTCTTTCATTTGCGGGATAGTTAAACCTGCATTTTCCAGAGCAAAGGAAAGTTCTTTTTCTACTCTGGGAAAGAATATTTGATTATCAGGGTCACTTATCTGATAGGCAAGATAGCGGAATCTTTCATTTATCGGAATAGGATTGAGGTCCAGGTCATTTAGTATAATAGTTCCATTGCATTCAGCTTTTATCCGCTGAGGTATGATACCACTTATGCAATTTAACAGACTGGTTTTTCCGCAACCATTAGGACCTTTTAGCCAGAGAAGGTTACCTTCCTGAAGCTGGAAACTTAAGTTTTCAAAAAGTGGTTCTGTTTGATCAGGATAATGTAAATAGAGGTTTTGAACCTGCAACATAATAAATTAGAAAGCTATGAAATTATTAAGTGAAAAGAGAACATCTCTGTTTAAAATAGTTTTGATAAAGTTCAAAGAGGGAAGTCCTGAACTTAAATATAATTAATGAAGTAATGAAAGTATTGATTATGGTATCAATTCAAAAGAGTTTATATCAGCTAATTTATCAGGATGAGAAAGCACATCACTTAGCGGGATTTTTTCTTCTTTACCATCAATATTAACAATGAACTGCACATCTGGGCTCAGTTTCCAATCCATAATTCGGTTTAAGGTAATAAGAGCATCTAGATTATCACTTTTGATTAGTGCCCAGTCATCAATTTGAAGATAGATAATATCTTTTAGCCACATACCATCAGGGATACTAGGGCTTTTCAGGCTGAAACCATAATCGGTTAATTCAATAATAGCACCATCTAAATGACGGGGATATTCTAGAGAACACTTTATCCCATCTGAACTATAAAGCACCACACTATGCGTGTCTTTTCTGGCAGATAAGGGTAATAAATCAGCAAAGTAATAACCTTTAGTATCAGTAAAAGGAGGTGGATTATCAATTAGAGTTTCTTTTTTCAAGCGTTTATCTAAAAACTCAAAGCGAACAGGCAATTTTAAAGGAGAAAAATCTTCTAGTACTATTCTTTCCAGTCCGCGAATCCATTTCATATCTCTAAGCTGAGGGAAAATCAAGCGTAAACCATTATCTGGTAAAGGCTGACCATTTTGAGTGAAAGCAAGCCAGCATTCTAAAGAATCAAATTCCGCTTTACTGAAACTAACCATATAGTTATCGGCTGATTCAAATCGGATAATTTTGTAGGGAATCTGGATATTTTCATTTAACCAGCGATTAAAACGGAAACCAGTCCAGACATCTTCCTGTATTTCTCCACTCTTAACTCTGGTGGTGGTAAAAGTTTCACGCGGGATTTTGGCTAAATCAATATAAGAATAGATTAAGGAATCGCCTTTAGGACCGGTAATTATTATAGCGTTCAAAATTGTTAAGGTCAACAAGAGTGCAAAGAGAAGTATTTTTTTCATTGTATTAACTCGTAACGATTAATAGTTTTATAAATAGCCCAGGAAATCCAACCCCCTATTATTCCGGAAACCATAGACATACCTTCAATAATAAGGATAAAAGGCAGAGGATGGTGGAAAACAAAAATAGCGACAATTAATGCTCCAGCCATATTGGACAAAGCACAAAGTAGCATCTGACTCCAGATTATTTCTGGATGTGGTAGGGCAAGATAGGCTAGATCAACTAATAACCCAGGTAAAGTATAACTAACCAGACTCAACAGACCCTGATTTCCTCTTATTCCAACAACCATTACTACCAGTGCTTGAAGCAAGCCATAAATGATACCTGTGCCAAATTTGTCTACCATCAATACAGCAAGCACCATCCATAACATATATAATCCACCGGTGAATGAGCCACCTGGAATCATCAAAGGAGAAGTAATCATTTTGGATAAAGGAGAAACTAGAGGTTTTACTGCTAAACCTATACCAGCTAATCCAGCAATTACTATCAGATCACGCGTACTAAAAGTGCGAAAGATTTTACTCATTAGATTAATTTTTTCATTTTTCCAGTTTTGAGGTCATATAGAATTAATTCCACCCCAGCTTCAGCCAATAACTTTTCAGCTAATTCATCTGGATATGTTTCCGCCACATATACGGTCCGTATCTCTGCATTGATTATCATCTTAGCACAAATGATACAAGGTTGATGAGTGCAATAGAGAGTGGCACCTCTTGAACTGGCACCGTTTAATCCAGCTTGAATTATGGCATTTTGTTCGGCATGCAATCCACGACAGAGTTCATGCATCTGTCCAGAAGGCACATTATTTTTTTCTCTTAGACAGCCCACTTCAGAACAGTGCCTTATTCCCTTAGGAGTTCCATTGTATCCAGTGGAAAGTATCTGATTATCTTTAACCAATACTGCGCCAACCTGTCTGCGTAAACAGGTGCTTCTGCTGGAGGCTAAAATTGCCATCTGCATAAAATACTGTTGCCAGGAAGGTCGATTATTCATATTATAAACCGCTTATTATTGAAATAATTTATGAATTTGAATTTACTTTTTTTGTCAAGAGAGAAGATAGGCTTCAATATAAAATTGGATTTTTCTTGACATAAGACAAAATTTCTTTTTTATGATTAAAAGAAATATTTATGGTATTCCATCAATGATATATATCTTCATAGATTATAAACTGGGAAAATTTAAACATGAGATCAGCTATACTTTCGGTTTCATTTTTCAGACCTTAGGTTATAGCTTTAGTTTCATTTCCGAAATAGGTCAACTGAAAGAAAGTGATATTTTAATAATTTATGGCTATACAGATCCAACTATTGAAGAATTAATAGCCATAGCTCAGCATTTTATTACTATCTTCATACCCTGCGAGCCTGACTTATTTGACCCCAAGAGTTTGACTAGGGATAAGCTAAAACGCAATATAAAGGAGGTTAAACTTCTTTCCAAAACTCCCATAATAAGTAATAGGAGCTTTTCTTATCCGGCAGAGAATTATTCTGAGAGTAAGATTCAAGCAGGAAAGATAAACTTTGACCTGGTCGGTAATATATTTTTCCATTTAGCTAATCTTGAATCTCAGGTTGATTCCACTGGAAATGTAGATGACTATTATCTAGAAGAAGCAAGCATCTTT
>Ga0265294_10001523_pt1 | contig 31153 bp, 23 predicted proteins | sample MunlanPumphouse3_FD_192504 | JGI IMG/M metagenome (GOLD analysis project Ga0265294, IMG submission 192504) | Groundwater microbial communities from a municipal landfill in Southern Ontario, Canada - Pumphouse #3 | ecosystem: Environmental > Aquatic > Deep subsurface > Groundwater | place...
TTCACATGAAGTAGTACATTCTTTTGGAGACGGATGGGAAATTGTTAAATTATCTCCGGGTGATTGCTCCGCAGAAGGGAATAGGATGGGGCACTGTGTGGAAGGATACTGGAAAGATGTTGAAAGCGGTCGTACGCAAATTTATTCCCTTAGAGATCCTAAAGATGAGCCTCATGTGACTATTGAAATGATAATACCTGCAAGTCCGTCTGAAAAAGTCGAAGCGTTTAGAACTAATTCATTGAAAGATAATGATCCTAATAAATATAAAAGAATTGCGGTTTATCAAATACAGGGGAAAGAGAATAAAGAACCAATTGATGAATATAAGAAATATATTAAAGAATGGTTTAACTCGCTAAAACAAAAAGGATATAAATTTGAACCGATTGCCGCAGACGAACAATGGGATATAACAAATTTTCAAGAGGTAGAGTCTAAAGAAGATGACTATGGGATACCTATAGAAATTGATGGTATCGGAGGCAACCAATATACATGGCGTGAAAATTTAACAGAAGCATATAATACAGGGAAACTTCGAGATGGAGATATTAACGAAGGAATTGTTTATGAAATTATGGACAATCTAATATCTTATGCTATAAAGACAGAACAGATAGACTCTTTTGGTAAAGCTGTTGATGAATTCTCGCAATGGGCAGACGAGCAGTTCAGCGATTGGGATCTAATGAATTCAGAATTCATGCCACAATATCCTCAAGAAAAAAACTTCACTACTTATCCGGAAGAAAATCCCAATCAACCAGAATTTAACGCCGAAGGATTTGAGGAAACTAAAAAGGAAGTATTTGATCAGGAGGCATACAACAAAGCCCTTGAAGATTATAATCAATCACTAAACGAATTAGCGCAAGATTATCCTCCAACAAAAATAAACTCATATCTAAGAAAAGAATGGAATAAAGCCATGGAAAAAAATAAATTAGAACAAACTAAAGAACAGCAAATCGCAGCGAAATCTTCCCAACGAATAGTTACTGCGGATAAAAAAATACCAGACGCAGAAGATCTAGCCGCCTATGTGGAGGCGCTTAATATTCATCTCGAAAATGGTAAAATAAAAGATAAAAAAATCGAATCTTTAGTAAAGAGGCTTCCATATCCAGATTCTATACGTATGGGATTCTCAGAACAAGAATGTAGAATATTATTTGATTCTATTGCGTATGCTTGGAAAGAGATTTCTGGTCAAGATCTTGTTGAGGAATCAAAAATTGAACACCCGCCAAAAGGACTTGAAGGAAATTATTGGATGATTATGAACGGCGTTATTCTCGAAGGCCCGAATCATTTCACAATAATTAAACAAAATCAAAATATGTTCGCTAATTTACTAAATATATCTGCCTTTGTAATACAAGAGAAAATGGCATCTCCTCCTGATGAATTAATTAAAACTGTTATCGATCACGGAGGAATGCGAATTTTCATCGATAAGAAGAATAAAGGCTACTTTCAACTATCTGATAAAACATACTCGGAATGGGGAAGAGAAAAGATAAAAGGTCTTGATCTTAAAGAAAAAATTGTTAAAGTAATAGATCGCTCGACACCATATAGGGGCTGGAGTTCAGGGGTGTTGGTGAAACTTTAAGAGATCATAATTGCAAAATTATTTCCTTGCGCTAGGCCAATAAATAATGTATAATGGGATATATTAACAGAAGGTAAGGAGGCATATGAGCGCTTGGGTAGAAGGGAAACTAAATCTAAAATGCAGTCTCGACGTTTTACGAAAGGCCATTATAAATATCCATCCAGAATGGGAAAATCATCTCATTGTAGATCAAGATGGACAAATTCCAATGTATCGCTATAATGGACAAAGAGAATATAACGGGAAAGGAGGCGATAAAATAGTTCATCTCCTCATCCCCGGAAGCGGCCATCCTAATGTAATTGTTCCGCCGGGAAGAAATGCTCATAACGATTGGGGATTTCAACGAACTGAAGATGGTAAATGGGAAGTTACTTTTGCCGATTTTGGAATTCAACAGGCTAGAACTCTTGAGAATACAATAAAGAGTGAAGTTGCCCTTATGAAAGCTAAGGCTGTAGCTAAAATGAGAGGATACGAGGTTTTAGCGCAAGATGAGAATGATGAAGAAAAATATATTGACATTCGAGTCGATACTTCCGTATACGAAGAAATGAAGGCTTAACGAGTCATAATCTGCATATATTTCCCGAATCTATACCAACTAATGAAACTAGCCTGTCGTCCTTGTTGCCCCTTATAAATTGGTATAACATTTCCAACTTCATCAATTCTATAATCGTTGGGACTTATCTCTGAATAAAATGGCAGTTCCTGTTGTCCTTGCTCATGCAATTGTTCCCATTGCCGTTTGCGCTCTAAACTGATTCCGTAATCGTATACCATTTTCTGAATAAAAGGGGACATTTCGGAAAAATCAATATCGTCAATATCATTTTTTTGAGATATAATGGCATTAACTAACGTATTCAATTGATCTGGAGACATTTGTTCAATGGCATATTTTGCATCATTATCATTTATTTCATCGAGATGTCCGTTTATTAGATACTGAAGCCATAATCCGGTACGATGCCGAGACCGATCCTCTTCATCATATGGATTTTCATCATAATTATACCGGACATCCTCAGGAGCATAATCGAGTTCCCTAGGATCATTTAATATCCTAGCATGCCAAAGATCTTCCGCAAGCATTCGAATGTTCTCGTTATATCCGGGGATATTTTCCGGCTCTTCTTTATAGTAATCCGTATACTCTCGTTGATCACTCATGGCTTCGCTTTCGAATCGAGATAAATCTTCTTGAATATATTTTTGCCAAGCGTCAACCAAAGCTTCACGCACTTCATCAATTTCTCTAATATCAGATATATCTATTTCTCTTAGAATTTGTTCTCCCTCTTGATACGACTTAAGAGCTTGTTTATATTCTAGCTCGGATGTATTCGTTAACCAACTCCCATCCCAATATTGATAATCCCTTATCTCTGGCTCGTTCCAATCACCTGCGATAATCTCCTCGGGGTTTATATTCGGACTTGAATTTCTTAATTCTTCTATAGTTTTAGATACAGGATTTTCTTTTACTCGCTCTATTACATCTGAAGGAAATGCAGAAAGAGTCTCCTCTTTTAGGCTGTATACCCTCCAAGGTTCTTTTTCAATAAAATCTCCAACAACATTCTGAAGCTTTAAATTAACTCTATTTTCACGAAGTATTTCTGGAGGAATGGAATCAAGCCTTCTAAATAAAATATCTTTTTTATTAACGCTCTGAGAAGCTTCAAAAGAATCCAAGGATCTTAAAACAGATTGAACAACAAATTCAAATGTCTCTGGAAGAATATTTAAGCGAATATCATCTGGTATCGCTTCATAATAATGTACGACTTCGCTTAGGGATACATAATTAGGCTCATTATTCTTAACACGAATTCCGATATCAATTGCCCGTGCCACATCCTGAAGTACTTTTGGATTTTTGCGGTTCTCCATGGACAATTGATCTAGAATCCCAGGCTCTTCTGTAATTTGGACAATAAGTTCTTTATATTTATTCGGGTCATGAATATTTTCATTAAGCTGCTTTGCTTCCATTAATTCTTTGTAATGATAATCATTGCTTGGATTAATCCCCTTGGCTTTAAGAAATTCTTCAATCTCTTCCGTATAAGCAAATGGCGCTCTATTTCTTTCTCCTTGAATTTCGCCCAACCTATCCCCGATCATACGAATGGCCACCTCTGCTTTCCCATCCACTATATATAGATAAAAATCCCCCTTGCTTAAATATGGAACAGCCATGCCAGAACCAGTGCACCACCCATTCGGGACACTATATCCGATAAGCTTATCTACATTGGCATCAAAATTACTGGGGTCATTACTTTTACTTGGGATACGAATCCATCCATTCCCGTCCTTGCTTACGGTTCCCGGAACAGTTTTCGCAGAGCTTTGGTTGGCAATATTAACTTCTTTAGCATATTGTTTATCGACTCTAAATGGCTCCTTCCCGCCTTCATTTATTATCTTTTGATATAGAGAGGCTACAGCCATCTCATTAAGGGGCATCGTAGAACGTTTATTATTCGCTTGAGATTTATCAAAGATTGGTTTTAATATGGAATATGTAAATGCGGGATTTTGTGAATATATATCATTGCCCTTAGTAAAATAATTCCACCAAGAATCAAAAATACGCTTTTTCTGACTGTTAATTGCGTCTAATATAGTCTTTTTGGCTGTATCTGGATCTTGTTTATATATTGCCCAAGCTTGCTGAACCTGCGGATCTTGAGGATTTTGACGAAATTCGGATTCAAGATCTATTTCTTTCAAATAATTATTAGAATCAGATTCAATATCAATTTTGGAATAAAGACTCGGGATCAATGAAGATACGATATAGGAATTAATATCATCCGGAGATCTAATTTGATCCCACGGTATTAGATTCTCATATTTCTGTAAAAAGAAACTGAGGAACGGATCAGTGACGTTATATCTCTGAACCTTTTCTTTAAATGATGCTAACCTATATATCTTCATTACTCTATATTAATTCAATAATTAATAAAATAAATCTTCTTCTGATTTCATTATTTCTAAAATTGTAATATTTTTATCATCAAATACAATCCAATGTGGATCTGACTTAAATTTCGCCCCGTCATACCCTCTGCGTATTAATTCTTTGATGAAAGAATCACTTATAATAGTATGATCCAATTCAATACCGTTATTGATACTTAATTCCACTTTAATTATGTAATTTATTGATTTAGCGCCTGAAAATCCACGTTTTATTTCGTCTATGTCTTCACTAAACCAAAAAGCACCATCTAGAGAATATGACCTATCGAAATGTCTTAATGGGATTGGAGAACCATGGTATGCGATTACTTTTGTTTTAAAATTATTTACGGCAGATGACGCAGATCCATAATCAGCATCAGACGATCCCGATATTCTATATATCTTCATTCTGAAAGACCATAAAATGGATTTTTTAATAAATCATTTTCCCATGCTTCTCGATCAAGGACTTTTTCTTTCGGATTTTTAGGATTGGGGCGATAATAAGCGCCTGCCGTTAATAACGCATTTCTAGTTTTTGTCTTTGGATAATTGGTTGATTCATATCGTTCCTGAGGATCTTCTTTTATTTCTTGCTGCAAAATTCTTTTAAATACATCGCTTTTTAAAGCCATTTCATCTTGCATTCGAAACGTCTCTACAACATAATTCTTCAGTTTCCCATTCCTCTCATAAACAGACTTAGCGTCATAATCAAATAGCGACCATTCTTCTGATTGTTCTTTATTATCTAGCGCTCTTTTGTATATCTTCATATGAATCCTTTACCAATATCTTTCTTGCTTCATATATTCTTTCGGATTTCTACTTTTTATAGTGTAAGTTCCATCTGCCTCTAAAAATCCAAAAGAATCAATCTTGTCAACATTTTTCCTTAAGTAAAACCTCAAAATTATTTCATAATGACTAGATCCCATAAAAATCGTACCGTCTTTCATTCGAGCCGCATAAAAACTTACACCACTATCGGAAGGAACTCCCGTATCTCCTTCAAAAACATAAGCATAAGATAAACGATAAATTATCATGATTTTCTTAAATATACCCGATCTTTTAATTCCCGGACAACCTCGAAACCAAAATCTCTTATCAAAAAATCTGAAAGCCTTAAATTAATAACTTCTATAAACATTTCGGCTCTTCCAAATGCCTCTTCATAATCATGCCTTTCAGACTCGAATTGAGATACTGCTCGTTCAATAAGTTTAGTTCCTATTTTTAAATTTCTATATTCTGGGTGAACCGCTATATCAAAAGAAAACTGAGCTACGTTTCCCTCTCCACTTCTCCATTCTGACGTAACGACTCCAACAACTGTTCCGTCTTGCAATGCTATATTTGAAACATCTTTAGAAAAATTTGGTCGAACTCCGGACAAATCAAATATAGACATTGCTTCATCTACTTTTGACGAAGTTTCCTCGTCCCAATCGCTTTCTGGCTCAAGGGGAAGGCGCTCATAATCGACAGCTATTCGATAAATTATCATTTTTTACGGCAATGTTCGCATTTCGTTTCTTTAGGATTTGAAGGGTCATAGCGGAATTCTTTGTCGCATCCTTCGGCAGAACATTTTGACTTTTTAGACTTGGCAGATCCTCCTTTAGCGCCCTCTGAATTTTGAACGCCATCAAGAGGTTGTAATTGATCGGTTTGAGCCGCTCTCTTAAGACTATTCTTTCTGGATGCGAAATTGAATCTTTCTTTAACTGCGATCATTGCTTCTTCTAATGTCGATGGATTCTCGTTCATAACAGCATTTAACGCATTAAACCTTTCCATTGAATTATCCTCTCCGGGATATAGTTTAGCTATATACGCTTCTAATTTCACCATATCTTCTTCAGGTAAGGAATGACGCTCAGGATCATTCCAAGCTGCTTTCTTACCTATCGCTTCCCATTCTTTTCGTGATATTTTTATTTTAGTTTTGCCATTAGCCGATTTAACAACTTTCATTTATTCCTCCCTAATTAAAGAACATTCATATACTAATTCATAAAAAATACTTGATAATCCTTGAAGAAACCCATTGTATAATAAAATATGTCAAAAATTTGCAATATATATGATCAAAAATACAATGCAGGATTAGGCTCAGCGCTATATTCTCTCTATATAGCTAGCAAAAACATGCAATTAGAGCCTTCTTCATCAGACTTTAGAACTAGATTCCCGGACGGATATTCAAAAGAATGGGCAACTATTCAAATGAAAGGCTCTAGACGAACGGGTAACACGAATGCTATCGGAGAATTATGCAACCATTTAGATATGAATTGGCTTATTCTATCGAACACGGTAAATGGGGTAAAGATTACCAGTCAGGCATGTAGGAAGATGAGTAAACATAACGTGATTTCATTTCACACGGAAGAAATGACGACTAAATATTTACATTTATTTTTTGGGTCGATAAATAGCGTTGATTCGTATCGAGATATGAAACTGAAGGGAATCATTGTAGATAATGCCTCTTGCTGCGGAGCAAAATTAGAAACTATTTATTCCTTAGCTCCGTGTATGGCCAACTACCCTGCCGAGCATTTTATTCTAGTTGGATAATCATTCAGTTCTCAGCCAATTTTGATTTACTTTGTTTGAGAGACGATATATTATCATATAGACATACTTCTTATTTTATTGTAATATTCCATTGTAAAATTAAACACTATTTCTTAAAAATCATTAACGGTTCTGCCCTAAACCCATCTTTAGATTCAAAAAATCCGTATACCGGAAATTGAATATATTTTCTATCATGTTCGTTAAACCCAACAGTTTTAGCAATATCAACTATGTCATCTGATATATTATGTTGTCCAAATTTCCCAACATTAATACAAAAAATACTACTTTGTTTTAACACCCTATGTATTTCCTGTATTAGAACTGACAAGAATTTATCTCTCCATTCGCTATAAGAATCAAATTTAATATGGGATTGGGTTTTACTGTCGGAATATTTTTCTGTATCAAAATAAGGTGGAGATGTCAAACAAAAATCAAACGAACAATCCCTTAACAATAGCAATTCATTTTCAGCGCAACCCCATATTATCTTGCTTTCGAACTCCGGCTTCATCTTTTTAATGAATTTCTGGGTTTCAACTAGTCCGTAATATGTTTTTTCAGATGGATCAATTCCGGTATAAGATAGTTTCCTCTTGCTCGCCGCCACACCAATAAGCCGACCACTAAAACCGGCGCACGGGTCTAAGACTTTATCACCGTCTATACAATAATAGTTGCATAAATCCCTGGAAATTAATGGAGGAAAATTATTAAGCCTCGATGAACGAACATCACTACATACAGCGCTATGAACTCCAGCATAAGTTAATGAACCACTTAATGCATTATTTTCTCTCAAACATAATTTTAACATATCGAAGTCGTTAAACAAACTTAATGGAGATATTTTTCCTTTGCGATTTAGAGAGAATATATGCCTATGAAAATTATCAGCAAAAGCCACCCCATTTCTTCTGTATTTTATATTTTCCGCTTCTGGTACTATATATTGGCTTTTAACCAAACCGAACCATTCTTTTTGCAATTTCATATCAGAATATCGCTTGTACGGAAATCCATTCTGAATATATATCTTTGCCATTCTATCTAAATAATCATTATCGCTCTCTCCGCCCAGTCTCCCAACTTGAGAATCCCATACACTGTCAACAACGGAATTAATAACCCTTTGTGCCTTCTTGTTCTTCTCCCGGGATAATTCCCCGCTGGCTAGTCTGTCAGACAATTCTTTAAACTCCTCATCGCTGAATAATACTTTTTTACCGCCGGGGCTTCTAGAATGTCTGACGATTCCTGTTTTCACCCAATTCGCAAGCTTGTTGTAATCAATGTTTAATTCTATAGACGTTTCTCGCATTTGTCTTTTAAATCTCCACTCCTCGACATCAAATTTATATGAATAACACTTTACTGGAGATTCTCCCCCAATATATCGTAAAAATGGGATGATGGATTTGGTTTTTAAAAACAATCGATTATCACTTGTTATTCTGCTTACTTCTATCCCGATCTCATCAAACTTTGTAACCAATACTCTCTCAATCGATTCCCTAGAAAAACTATTTGTTGCAAAATAAATAGTCTGAGCATTGTTTTTATTATAAGACAACAAACATCCATCGCCCAAATACCAAAGCATTAATGAAATCGGGTCGAATGATACATCCTCAGGTATTATTTTTACTCCATCATCATTATACCATCTTCGATACATTTTATATAAATCTGGATGATATTTTGTGTGAATACCCCACGTTCCTATTCCATCTCTAGAACCGCTTGAAGGAGAATAGAATAATTCGCCGGGTATATAGGGAGACAATAATGACCGACAATACTGTATAAATTCTTTTTGAGAACCTCCGATGGAAATACGAGACACCATGGTATTTTTATTAACATTAATCCCGCCATCACCAATTACTATTCCATCGACAACCGCAATAATATCTTTTGTTAAGAAACTTTGTGAATAATCAAGCGTAGAAACAGCCATCGAAACTGATTCCGATATTCCCCTAACAACCCCCATCTTTTTTATTAGATAATAGCACTTACTTTCAGATATTTTTATCCCAGTTTCTCCCTCAAAGATTTTGGGGATTTCAGTTGTCGATAGTTTTCTATTACAATATAGATCATTGAGCTTGTTCAAGACAAAATTCATATCATTTTGAGACTCAAACGAATCTCGTCTTTTTTTTCTATTTTGTGCATCAGATTTAGTAAAATCAATCATTTTTTCTCCAAGTTTATTTACTAGTAAGTATTATACATTAAAAAAGATAAAAATTCCTGCATAAATATAAAAAAGAGTCGGTTGAAATTAATCAACCGACTCTTTATCAATCATAAATGGCCTATATAGGCCAGTTATTATATTACGAACCAGCAGTTACAGTGACTTTAGCACATGCATAACTGTTGATGATCACAATACCTATCTCTTCATATATAACCCAGCCTAGACGGAGTTTTTTCGGATCGTCCGCAGGAAGAACGGTGATGTCCTGACGAATCGGGAATGCACCAACGTACTCAGCCGGAGCGAGCAAATAAACGGAATCGGTAGGACATTTTGAAGAAACATGAATGTCAGCAGTGAAAAGGTGTCCGAAGAGACCTGTTGTCAATACTTCTTTCTGAGTTGCTTCATCATATACAGTCTTACCGAAGTTACGGATATCTGCATAACGAAGAGCGTGGCATACGATCTTACCAACGGTAAGGTCATGCTGCTCGATGGTTGCGAACGCTTGATTTAATGCGTTAAGAGTTAAAGCTCCACCAGTTGAGACAACTGTATGTGCAGCATCAACTGCGGCATTAATAGCGTTGAAGATGTTAAGATCTTCTTCCTTCTGGATCGCTTCTTTAGCCTTAATCTGGGCACGGTCTACAATGTAGAAACGACGTGCTTTGACTTCGGAAAGACGAATCGTAGGATTCGTTGCGATTTCGAAGGTAGGAACAAGAATCTCTTCGCCTTCTGTGATCATATCCGGAACGGCACCACGACGTGAAATCACGTGTGCTGTCGCCCTGACATCTTTTTCATAACGGGCATAAGCGCCCTGAGGAAGTTCATCTACCATAAGTAGTTTACGTCCTACCGCTTGGTATTCCAACGCCCTACGGATAGGCTCAACCATTGCCTGTGCCAATGCGACACGACCTTGGGGAGTATCTAGCGCCTGAGCGATGAGAGCTTCTCTCTCTGCATTTACTGCTCTTTTATCAATAGCCATTTTTTTATTCTCCTTTAGTTGTTATAGGGGATACCTATAAAGAACTGTTTTTCGCTTATATAGCGAGTTTAATTTCCAAATAGGTGTTGCTGTTATCGCCACTAAGAGCTTGATCGCCATTAAGGTCGATACCCGGTACGCCCGAAGGATATGTACCAGCGGCCTTTACCAAACGGCCAACAATACCTGATGCGGTTGATTCTGCTGCTGTGCAAAGCATGCCAGAGTTAGCATATAATGCAGCGCCGATAGTGGCAGAAGCTACGTTTGCGCTGAACTGGTCAGTTGCAAATTCGCCACCGCTATGGTAGACTGTCATTTTTCCAGAGGCCTTCGTTTCATCGAAATAATCCGATGCCCTGTTCTGCCATCCCGTAGCAATGCCCGGCATGGATGATGCGCTTGTGGATTTAGTGTCGCCTGCGATTCCGTAAGGAACTGAGTTTGTAGCACTTTGAAGAACTACTTCGCCAGATGAGTTTAAAGAAACAATCTGTCCTTCCTTAATGGTTTCGCCAGTGGCAACAGCTCGTTCCGCAGCTACAACGTGATATCTTTCTATAAGAGCCATTTTTTATTCTCCTTATTAATTTAATTTATTTTGTTAACTTCACACTTGGCCGGATTGGATCTTCTTTTTCTTAAATTCAATTTCTGCCGTATAAGTATTCTTCTTTATTCTTACGTTTTAGTTCATCAATAAATTTTCGATGCTAATGCCAATTTACATAAACCCTATTCGATACAAATGAGTGAAATCCCTTTTTTTATTTTATATTTATTTATAAAAATTAAGCCCGTTCCAGCATAAGCCGGAACGGGCTTAATTTATTTAATCTTATTTCTCGCCATAGATAGTCAAGTCTTTATCGAACTTGCTATTGCCAATTGTAAACGCACTTTGTAACTTGCTTGTGAGATCATCAGATCCCGGAGCAGTTAGTTTGGTAGCTTCTTGTACAATTGCTGGAATGCTATGACCAGTTGCAACAGTAGTCTGCGAAGCAGATGCCGTCTTAACTTTTCTTTCGGGGAACATAAGTTCCGCTTGGGTCTGAATCTGATCAGTCTCAAAACTAGTCAATGCTGATACAACAGTTTTGAATGTATCTTTGTCGCTAGCAATGCGCTGATTAGCTACTAACCAAGCCGCAGTTTGAATAGCTTCGTTTTTACGAGCTTGAGCTATTCGATCCAACTGCACCTGACGTTTTTGCTGAACTTGCTTTAATATCTCGTCATTGATTCCCGGCATACCTTTCTGAACTTCCTTTTCGTGACCCATATAGGAATTATCTACAGGAACATCAGGTCCGTCCGCTTTAGGATTGATATTATCTGCACCTTCATTTCCCATCTCAGCATTTCCTCTAGGTATATTAGGCTTAGCCATAGGAACATCAATGTTATCCGCTCCTTCATTACCTATCGTCGCTTTAGAGCGAGGAACTCCCGCTTCGACATCGCCCTCAACGCTATCAACTTCTTTCAATTGCTTAGCTTGTTTCTTAAGTGCATCAACCATCGCCGTGCGTGTCTTTTCATCAAGATCGGCGCTCTTTGTTATTTGATCAATAACTTCTGCAATAACAGTCCCCTTGATCTCGTTATTAATCGCAGGCATACCTTTCTGAACTTCCTTTTCATGTCCCATATAGGAGCTATCTACAGCCACTTCTGGTAATCCAGCTTTAGGATTAATATTGTCCGCACCTTCATTTCCCATTTCAGCGTTTGCTCTTGGAACATTAGGTTTGGCCATAGGAACATCAATGTTATCCGCTCCTTCATTACCTATCGTCGCTTTAGAACGGGGAACTCCCGCTTCGACATTGCCCTCAATGTCTTCTACTTTTTTTGGTGTACTTGCCATTTTCAAAACCTCCTTATTGGTATTTCTAACTCTTCTGCCATCAAGGGAGAGAGCTTCTTTCTTAATAGATTCTTCGTCTTCTCTCTCTGTTATAAGAACGGAGGCCTCTGCTTTACGACCTTTGGAAGACTCTTCATCATCCTCTTTCTCCTCTTCTTTCTTTCCCTTATCGTCATCATCATTTGTATCATCCTTGCCGCCCTTACCGCAAGGACCCTCGCCTCGACCTTTGTCCTTGCCCTTTCCATGAGGACCGGTTCCATCAGGAACGCCCGGTTTCTTGCCAGCTTCAGCGACAATTTCGTCAACTACTTCTGCTTCAACCTCAATGAAATCGGCAGGGGGAAGAGCAGAACCTATATCTTTTTCTTCAACCGCAGCCATTTTCTTTTGTTCAGATGCCAGTGCGTCTGCTTTTTCCTGAGCTAATATGCGATCTAATGTTTCTAGATCAGTAGTCGTTAAGCTATCCTCTACGCCCTTCTCGATATCCTCTGAAAATGCTTGCGCATAAATGTTATCCATCCATTTGGAAGCAAAACGTTTCTTTACGCAATTGCAAATAGCTTCGGCCTCTTTCAGGCTATGCTTTTCATTCTTAGTCTGGTCTTCGATACACTCATCCCAAGGATCTCTTTCTAAAGAAATAGACGCCATACGATTCATTTGGCGAATCTTACGGAAACCAAGTTTCTTTAGCTGTCCGCATACGCATTCTGCCATTAATTTACCTTTGCAAGGGCCAAAAGTAGCGACCGTATCTCCGCCATAGCTACGAGCAAGTCTTTCCATACAGGCGCTCATAGGAAACTGATCTGCGTTTGAAGCCGCAGTTCTTAACATTTTTGCAACTTTAAGCTCGGAAGCAAACTTTAAAGCTTCTTCTTTGCATCCTTCGCAATTTTCAAGATCAGGGAAAATATCCCATTTCACCCTAAGATAACCAACTTCAGGATTGCTTGCGCTTACCATAAAGTCTTTTTCCACCGGCGTTCCGCAAGAAGCGCATACGAATTCAGCATGCCCATCAGCTTCTACCGAAGGCTTGCAATGATCTTTACCGCATGCAGGACAAACGTGTCCAAACTGCTCTTTGTTCTTGGCAATACGAATCAATTGATCTTTGCCAATGTTTGTTTGAGCCGCTACAGGTAACGCAGGAACCTCAGGAGCGGTTGGCTCTTCAGGTACTTCAGCGCCTTCTTCGCCGACGCTCTTTGTAGGCTTAATTATCTTGAATTCAACCTCTTTCTTAATGAGCGCTTCATATTCAGCAGTACATGCGTTACATGTTCCCTTGATATCTCCGCCTTCATTAGTGATATCAACATCTGTGCTTCCACATTCTGGGCAAACCGTCCAAGGCATTTGTCTCTCTCCTGCGGTAGGAATTTCATCATCCCCTACACCATCATCTTGAGTAGTTAACGCCTGTACAGCATCTGCTTCAGGAGCTGCGCCCGGCAACCCTTGCTCAGGAGCGCCTAAAGGAGCGCCTTGATCCATTCCCGGAGCACCGCCACCCATAGGTGACTGAGCCTTTCTTTGCATTTTCTTGCTAGAAGAAGCCCATGCGCCCTGCTGAGTAGCCCCCTCAAGGCCTTCGCCGCTCATATCGCCCTCTGGAACAACAGCCTCAGGAGCCTCTAATGCGCCTCCAACAGGAATCTCAGTTGTTCCTTCGCCTGTATCAATATTAACTGAATTCTCTTCAGTATCTGTTTGAACAGCAATCTGAATTGTATCGCCGCTAATAGTTACATTGGTAATCGAAGCCATACGAAGATTTTGGGAAGCAAGCGCACCCTTTGTAAATGCGATTACTTCCTTCTTAAAATCCGCATCTTCCTTTTTAGATCCCAATTCATCAAAAGATGTTTCAATTACGGTATCTGCTTTCCCCAATGCGCTAGGATTAAGAATGTTATCCTTTTCGTCTTCTATGGATGCGAGTAAAGTTTTACGCTCTAAATCACGATCCGACTTGGAAGATTCAACCTTAGGCTTTGCAGGCTGAAGAGAAGCCCTAAGCTCATCTTTAATGCTTGTTTTAGCAACCTTTTTCTCTTTAGCTTCCGCAAGTTTGGACTCAACCCTATCGGAAACCGCATTAACTCCCACTTCGCTTTCAGATACAATATCTACGGCGCTAATTACAACATCAGGATTATAAGTTTCGTCGCTAGCAAAAGATCTAAGGCCATCTACAACCACCTCTGCAATTTCTTTTGTGCCAGCGCTAGCAACCTTAAGATTCTTATTCTGCCAGTAAGCCACTCTCTTGGCATAATCAATTTCTTCTTTAGGCTTAGACCCTTCGAATAAAGATACGCCCAAGTTATAGCGGCTTTCCAGAGAATCAACTAAAGATGCTGCTACTGTGCAGACTTCTTCAGGAGTACAGCCGGTCTTAATCGCTGTTTCTGCCAAGACATCAACAACAGAACTCATATGTTCAGATGCGCTTTTAAACATAGAGGCATCACGACTAGCAGCTCTTGCCCAAGGCGCAGATACATTACGAAGCTGATCTTCTGTAATTGTTGTAGGTTCATTATCAACTCTCTGTCCTTCGTCAGATAATTGCTTTTGAGTTATAGAATGTTTATCATCTGCGAGTCTATTGTCTCCAGACATTTGTCCTTCTTGGACTCTATCCGGCGCATTACCTACTCTTGGATGTTGTTTTAACTCAGAATTATCAAGCTGCCCTTCAGTTACTTCATTCTGCTCCCCAGTACGCTTGCTGTCAAGACGTTTTTGGGTAGTCTCATGAAGATCCTGATGCTGTCTTGCGTGATAAAGATCTGAACGCTCAAGTTGTGCTTCTTGAACTTGATCTGGAGTTTCCTGTACGGAAATTGCTCCAGCTTTTTGTCTGATATCAGTCATCTTTTTTACTCCTTCTTTTTGTTTATTTAGATTATTCGCAAATGTATCCAAAAGCTTAATCGCAGCATCTTTGGGCGACTCTTTAATCTCATCTCTTTCTTTGTCCGTCAAATCCTCATATGTCCATACACGTTTCTCAGAAGACCCCTTGTCTTCTGCCACTATTATGAATGAATCATCTCTCTTATTTACCGACAAGCGATGCTCATTGTTTTGTATTGATGGTACTTGTTTTATATACTCGAAGAAGTCTTGTTTTTCCTTCCACGAATTAGATAAAATCTTAATAGCCTGCTCTTTCTGTGCGCTCTTTTCGGAAATTGTTCGTCTTGCTCCCATCTCTATTTCTCCTCTTTTATTTAATCTTTCACACATATCCGAAGCTTTTCTAATAATTTCATCTCCCGCTCCAATGCGTTCTTCAAAAGATACGTCTCTTGGAATCGAAAGATTAAAATCTGAAATCCGTTGAATAAACCGACTGTCGGAGACATCCGAAGTTCTTGGCTTTACAGGTGCTGTTACTGGTAATTGCGGACTGCTTACTGCGGGTTTTGATGGAGATCCAGATATAGATCCCACGCCTGACGGAGATGTAGACGAAACTGGCATTGGCGCAGGTGCTCCAGCGGCGGGAGCGCCCATAGGAGGAGCGCTTGGCATAGCTTCTGGTGCGCCTCCCTCTGGCATAATCGGTTCTTCAGCGTTTCCAACTGTTCCCGGAACATTTCCACCGCTATTTATATTCCCATATCCCGCACCAATTAATTCTTCCATCCAAGTCTGAAGATCGGACATTATTTTTACTAAATCGCTAGAGAATTCCATCTCAACTTGTTGTCTATTCTGAATTAAATTAATGGCAATTTGCTCTAATGTTTCTAGGCATTGTTCTATTTGATCTATTTCTTCCTGACTAGCTTTCTTTTCAATAGCGGCCGTTCGAATCATTCTGAGTTCATTCTCCATACTTGCAACTCTAGACAAGTACTGATCATTAGGAATTATTCCTTGTATATGGCAACTCGGGCAAGCTGGATCTACAACGGCGCTTAACTCAATGAATTTAAGCCCATAATTATATTCAAAAACATCAGCATCTTTGAATACCTCTTCTTTACCTGTAACAACATTACGGGCTTTACCTGAAAATTTCCTACCCTTTCTATTTCTAATATGCGCACAATAATCTTCCGTACGTTCAGCCTTGTTCCCGCAGATATTACAAACACTGTAGGCAACGGAACATCCCATCGATACGCCAGTGACGTACTCTTCCTCAATTGAACGGCATATGTGTGGATATGCGTCTCTATCAATAAAACAAATAGTATATACAGCTTCTTCTTCAGGAACCCATTCTGCGAAAATAACTTTACCTCTGGCGTTTTCTACATTTTGATTGTCGTGATTTGTAAAGAATGGAACACCCTCAAATGATTTATATGATTCTTGAAGTTGTTCAGATGAGAAATAATCACCGTTTGAGTTTGGGCAATTTGCCTCAATAGCTTTTGCTCTAAAAAATAAAGCGTTTGGGTGCTTTTTAATCTCTGCCTCTACGATTTTAGCTTTATCGCTTTCAGGTTCTATAAGTACCCTTCCTGAGGCAGTACGCATCATTCTGTTTCCATCTTGAGTATCTTTAAGCAATGGGTTAATGTCGGTAAACTTAAATGAAGCTTTTTTAACTATCATGATTTTTCAATCCTTATTTGATATCTCTTAATCATTTTATGCAATCTTAATGCCTCTCTCCATTGTTTATTACTACGTAGATCAGAAGCAAATTTTTCTAATGTACCTATTATTCTAGATAAAGTTTCTTCCTCTTCTTTAACGTCCTCTTTAGCTCCATCTTCCTCTTCTTCCGTATCCTCTTCTGGAGGCGTCATAACAGAAGGCTTATTAACCTTTATCGCATCCATATCATCTTGAGGTTGAACACTTTCATTATCTTCTAAAGTTTGATCTATTAATCCTTTTTTAAGTTGATCAATTGTTACCCTCCCATCTCTCAATGCGCCAAGTTCTACGCTATTGTAATTACGAACATCATTTGCTTTTTCAAAAATAGTTGGTCCTTGAACCAATTTTGCTTTAGTAACAGGATCAACTCCGCCCTCTGCCGCTCCGGCCACATATAGCGAAGACATCCGCAAAGTCGTTTCAAGATCATCGAACCCTCTTTGGTCTCTGGCTTGAATTAAGTCATTTTGAAATTCAGGAAGAATCTCATCATATCTCCTCTCGCCTATTTCGTTACCATTACCATCTCGTATATCTCTATAGGGGGCTATGCTATTTAACATATATGACACAAATTCTGGAGTCAGCTTGCCTTTTGCCAATCCCTTTTCTTTCCGCTTAGCATTCATAGCTTCTGAAATAATTTTAGGATCATCCGTATTCAGATCGACTATTGTTCGGAGCATTTCCTCTTTTAACTCCATCTCTCGGATCATTTGCTTCGGAGTTGTTAAGGCGTCAGCCCGCTGCGCCCCCATGCGCCTAGGATTAAATATATTATTAAGAAGGGGATTTATTTTAGCATATTCATCGCTGACTTCCTTACTAAATGCGCTATCATTTAACATTGCTTGTTCAATATTATTTTGAGGAATGCCACGACGCTTTGCAACTGAAAGCACTATCTGTTTATAGTTATCCTCTTGGCCGTGCCTCGTTGCCAAAGCTTCTATTATTTTTTTAACGCCAGATGGCTTCAATTGTATCCAACTGCCGATACCTATAACAGGAGCATAGGGTATTTCTCCGCCGGTTTGTCGTGCATATTCGGCATCATTTTTCAGCATAAACTCCGGAGTCAGATTTAATTGTTCATACGTAAAACCCTTCCATTGCTTCTCGCCTCTTCTCTCTCCTGTTCGGTGCTGAATATTTACAACAAAATCGCTCTCGTCTAAGATTTCCCACAACCCGCTCTTCATCCACTCCCCATTCCATTGGTCTCCCTCAACAATTTTCTGTTTTGAGCTAGACGGATTTTTCCCCAAAGCTTCGCTAATACTCGGGAAATTGGATTTTGAATCATTTAAGAATCCATTTAAAAACGACCTCAAATTATATGAGTCCGTACTAGCTAAGCGATGCGTAAAATATCCAAATTTATTTTGAGCGTCTTCTTCTTTAGGACCTTTATATGGGCCAATAGAGCAAAGATATAATCCGAACGAAGGATGGTAGCCAACGTAAATATGAAAAAATTCTTTTATAACATCATCTTGCAATCCATATCGGTTTCTAAATTCCGACATTTTTTGCTCAGTAAACACTTTAGAAAATTCATAGATAGCATATTTTAAAGAAGGATTTAATTCCACCAACTCATTCCAAGATGGATCAGTTCCCTTTACAATATCTTCTATTTTAAACCAATCAAATTGAGGACGATAGGCTCTCCATCTATTGCCCATCGCTTTTTTAAAAAGATTAAAGGTATGACTATTCACTCTCTTTATCATCCTTATTCTCTTGTTTTTCGTGCCACTTTTCCACCTTTTTAGAAATTCCGAATAGCTGAGCCGATGTATAAGGTCGCAATGTATCGGGTTTTTTAACTCCCCAAGTCTCTTCTGCATATCGAGCTGCTTCATCCATACTGTCAAAATATTTACCGCCTGCTGAATATGTGGCCGGCAATCTTCTAACGCCAGCAAAGAATTTTGCTCTTGGCTGATGAACTTGAGCTGGCCCAATAATACAATAATAACCTATGTTCTCATCCGACTTGCCTTCAAAACGAAAATAACTGCCGGGGCCAACAACATCTTCAAACATATCTTTTAAGAATTGTGTTTTTTGAGTATAAACCTCATGCCAATCAATATGTTTTTCAACTAATTTTTCTCTAGCTTGTTTTTCCATAACGTTATGCCCTACAGTAGAGTCATTCGAAAACATTTTTCAAAAAAATGTCACCACTCCTTACAAGTTTTTTCTGAAGGAACGGTGACAAATCCTCTATAAATTATTATTTACTCTGCAAATCTTTAGCATTTTGTTCTAGCCACATTCTCTTGCGCATAATCTCTTGCAGAAGCGTATTGACTATTTGAGGACCTTGTTTTTGTATTTCGGTATCTGTAAATCTAAGTATCGTCCACCCTTGTTGCTGGAGCTTCATATCACGAGATTTATCTTTTTCAATTTGTTCTCTTGAGCCATGAAAAATTTCTCCGTCAGCTTCAATTCCAATCTTTAATTCCGGTATAGCAAAATCAAGAGGATATTCTTGCCCAGAGGCTTGCACCCTATATTGCGGATAAACTGTTTCTTTAATTAACCCTTCTTCTTGCGCTTGAATGATTTTAGGTATTAAATCCCGTTCAGCTTTTGTGAACATAATTCTACCCTTCTCATCACGAAAATATCCTTGGGCATCTTTTGTTTGCCCTCCCAGTACTCCATGCGTCTCTTGTTGTCTAAAAATTTTTTCTTGTTCAGCTTTTACTTTATCCCTAGTTCTTTTTTTTAGGACTTTACCGCCAAACTGACTCGGATCAACTATTTCAGCCGTTATACTGGAAGATTTCGGCATTGGTCCTCCCACTCCTCCTCCTACAGGTCCAGGTTCTCCTCCGGGAGTGCCGGGACCGCCCATATCTCCACCCGGTGCACCAATTGGAGGTTCCACGCCTAGACCGCCTCCACCGCCGCCTAGAGGAGGCATCGCAGAGCCAGCTCCGAATCCACCACCGCCTGCTCCACCCTGAGCGCCTGCTCCAAATCCCTGCCCAATAGCCATAAACTGCAATGCATCATATCGTTTTCTCTCGATCTCTTGATCTGGATCAAGATCAAATGCCTCAAGTACAGTTTGTGCACTAAGTAAGCCCTTATCATATAATTGAATAATGAATGTACGATATTGCTGTTGATCTCGAAGATGCATTGAGTCCCATTTTATTTTGGGAACAATATATTCTTCCTCTCCATTCTCGGCGTTAGTATCTACAAATCCCTGCCGCTTTGACTCTGGTAAATATAAATTCTTTTCTATCCAACGAGCAATCTCATTTCTGAATGTCGTTAAGCGTTGTATCATCGCCTCAATACCAACAGCAGCGGAACTGTTTCCATGTATTCCAAATAATCCATTTCTTTCTGTAACGATAAAATGATTTGGAACTTCAACACACCATACTTTACCTATATAATCTTCATCGGAAATTACTTGATTTTGAATTTGCTTGCTACCGCTATTCCAATCTCTAGAATCTAAAACGGGGAATTTGCCAAGTTGTGTATCAGTCCAACTTATTGTATATTGAGTCTGCAAATTGTCGCTATCGAATTTAACCGTATTAAATCTTGGACTGTATCCCAATTTAAATAAAATTTCTATTACATCATCTCTCAATTGTTTAGAAACAGTTGTGTAACTATAATATTTTTTATTGGTTAACTTCTTTTTTGTTGCGGGACGTATACTCCCATCTCCGTCAACTAAAGCATCTAAAAGAATGCGCAAATGTTTTCGTGACATATTTTTAATTTCTTTAGGAATACATTTGGAATTAGCATATTCGCCGCAATTTTCAGAAAGATAACTGAAAAGCTTATTGTTATCTTTCTTTCGTATATAAAAAGAACATTTTGCGGAACTCCTTGTATGTAAAATATTATTCTTTCGAAGTGTTGATTCTATATTTTCATAAACTAATGGGTTTGCAATTGGGCATTGCGAGATACCAAGAGCTTTAATATTAGAATCGCCTTTATATTTTCTTTCCTTCCATCCCTCAGAAACATACCATCCTAGAATTTTTAAAAAGTCATCTGTTGGTATATTTAAATCAATTTCAACATCCGAACCATTCCATTTATCAAAGCAAACTCTAAACCTACCTCTCTTTTTAACATCTGAAGCTTCTGATACTTCCCATTCACCGAAGCCTTCTTTTTGTCCATTTACCTTTTGCCCTCCGACACCTTTTTTCGTAGTTAACTTCCTTTTTGCCCATAGCATTCTATGATTAGGAGTTACCAACATATCTATTCTATTAGTTTTAAACCTAATTAAAGGTTTATCATTCCCATCTATAGAGTTCCAATCATACTCGTATCTTCGAATTGCTTTTTGATATTCTAGCTCTCCTGTTGTTTTATTAAATGTCGCAATTAAATCTTTTTCTATATCTAGCTCGTCTTTATATTTCAACCCATTGTTCGTCAGAATTCGAGTGCTTTCATCCACACAAAAATTTGGTCCCTCTCCGTTGAGTAACGCATTATTAATCATCATACCATCTAAAACTTCCTGATTAATAAATTCGAATTCATTTGATAATGTAAGTACTCTTCCTGCAGCACCAATAAAATCTATTTCGAAAGCGTGATGAGTTACAATTGTTAAATTAGGGTCATTTGCTGTTTGAGCTAACTGCGCCTGCACGTCTGCGATATCGGCGGGACCAGCGGGACGCTCATCGCTGCCGACTTTAACGACCTTAATGGGGACAATAAGACGTTCTGCGACAATCCATTGCGCAACCATTAGTTTAGTCTTATATGAGAGAATAGGGAATAATCTCCGTACCATTCCGACGCCAAACTTCTGATATCCGCACTCTCCATATTTTAAATGAGATACGTTACGATTATCTAAACGAATAGGTTGTCCTGTTGCGATAAGATTTACAACTTCCGGAGATAATTTTTCAAATCCGGGTATTTTTCTTTGAACCATATTGATTAACTCTTCATCCGGACGAAGAGCAATCATAGGATCTGGATTAATTGATGTGGTATGTACTTCAACATAATCTGGATTTAAAATTACAACACGTCGAATAGTACCGCCTTCATGTTCGCAAATTTCATCTCCGATTTTACCTGACCCATAACAGTGCGGGCAATCTATTTCAACAAACGGAAAACAATCTCCAAGTAAATGAACTTCATGACTGATTAGTCGGCACCATTTAGGTAGTTCTAATTTATCTTTTAGCCTGTCAAAATGTAATTTAACATCCCTATTTCGGCATTCATGCTCAAAATTACTCATAGGAAAGTCGCTATAGAAATCGATAGCAGAAGCTACTTTAGGTTCGTTTTCATAAAAAAATCTTGCCCATTGATATTGTTCAAGACGTTTAGCTGGTATTTGCCAATTGATGGGGGTATGAACAGGAGAAAAGAATTGAGGCTGTCCGTAGATAACTCCATTGCCTCCCGCTAATCGAGTCATACCTGAACCCCAATCACCCGTATTAACAGCAGCAACTGGAGCGTAGTTATGTTTGGGGATTCTTTTATAATCAGGATGGGAGGAAATTACTTGCTGACTAATCTTGGAAGGGTCTCTACTTCTTAAAGCTCTAAAAGTCTGCTCTAATCCTGATGTTAAAATGTCACCTGATGCCATACCTTTCTCCATTTTTTATCTTTATTCATTATACAATAAAAAAAGATAAATTTGTGCTTTTACACTAGGATTGAACTTCTGTTATGGCAAAATCATCACCTTCACCACTACCAGCGCCCTGAGATTGCTCCTGCTGAATGGCGTCATGAACCTCCATAATTTCCTCTTCATTAAGTCCTAACTCGTTTGCGGCCTCTTGAATATAGGGCTGAGAGTTTACTTCGAAATCCATATTAGCAAAACTAACTCTACTTCCAACAAGATTTGAATTTACTGGATTATCAGTTATTTCAAAAATATTTTGCAAATTAGGAACAGCGGTAAATGTAGTCCCTTCATCCAAATATACTCGTTGGTTAGTGTCTCCGCCAAGTACGGCATAAGCCCCATTAGGATCTGTAACTTTTAAAGCTCCATTCCCAACTCCTTCAAGAGCCTCTGCTAAAGTCGCTGCCTTTTTTATTGTCGCTTCGTAACCAACTCCCTCATGTTTTTCTACTAATTTTTGAGCTACTTTATCTATCTGTGCAACACCAAAAACAGAAGCTCCATAGTGACTGGAAATAGCATCGATCATAGTTTCATATTCAATCCCAGCTTCTCTCATTTCAATAGTATCTTTAAATATATTGTAAATCTTATCTTTGCGAGCCTCTTCCAAATTATTAAGAGAAGCAACCTTTATAACCCTGTTGAAAGATTCAGCTGCAACCGTTATGCTCTTGGTTTTATTACCACGAGCTTCTTCTAATCTTCTCTCTACGGAATATTCGTGAGGTCTTGGCTGTCGTGTTCTTTCTCCATCTGCAAGTTCCATTTGATTTCCCTGATCTCTAGGAACATCTGGATTTGCAGGAGTTCCAGCCGTCGGAAATACATGGAAGCGATCATTAATATAGCCCCCAACAACCTTACCGTCTTTATCCTTATAGTCTCTATAAAATTTATCCATAACATATGTGCGCCATATTGACTCACCGCTATAAATATGTTTGGGATCTTCATCAAATTTTATTTCATCGATATAATAATGAGTAAAATCATAATATTTATCTCGACCAACTCTCCAAGGAGTTCCCTCATTAAACCCATCAATTACTCTATTCCATTTATTTCTCTGTCGAGACCCCTGTGCTGAAGTTTGTGCTTTTCTTTTCATAGTTTTAGCCTGTTTAGTTAATTTTGTTATCCCATGCTGTGCGAGAACACCAAATAAAATTTCAGAAGCATTCCCGTCCTGATCATCAAAAATAGCCTGACAAGTATCAGTAATATCCTGCTCATTTTTTGGTACGTCTTTAAACTCTTCATCATGGTCAATCATGCCTAATAATTCTGAAGCAGCCTCATCGCCCGTAGATCTAGAACGAACCCATTCTTGTAAATCTTCTGGACTTTGGAAATAGTTGGCCATTATTTACTCCTTACTTTTTTATTTTGCTTATACTTTCAGCCAAGGCATCTGCAAATGTACCAGAAATTGACCGAGAAGATTGATGACTGGGTTTCTGCCAATCGTCTTCATGCTTCGGACGCTGAATAGATTCCCTATGCTCTTTATTTTTCTCAACAATCTGTTCACCTGCCGTTTTTTCAGGTATACTTGACGGATCGAATTTTGCATAAACTCCCATTTGAGACGATGGAGAATTTAGACCTGTTTGAGCATTTAACACTTCTGTCGGGAAAACCACACCTTGCGGGATGATATCTCGTTTAGACATCTCTGAAATTTTTTCTTGTTCCCAATCCTTACGATCTTGAACTTTTTTCGCTTCCTTTGCCGCTGCTTGTCCTTTTAAACGTTCCCCGTTATCTTCCACCTTGCTATTCGCCAGTTGCTCAATGGCATCTGGATTTGTAATACTATTCTGATTGGAAGCGGGATTTACATCAGAGTTCAAAAAGTAATTTTCTCCGCCTCTTAGAGGAATCACGTTCCCGGATGCGACTGAAGGTTCATTTAAGATTGATTGCCCCTTTACTTCTTGCCAATTAGATTCATCCATATGAGATGTATCTGAACGCTCATCAATATGAAACGGATCTTTCCATAATTCCCTTAATGAAGTTACTTCGTCAGATAATACTGTCTGTGCAGTTTTAACCATGCCTTCATTTGAAGATTGTTTTTGGATATTGGATGGATCAAACTCCTTAAATTTATCCAAATCCATACCGCAAGCAATCGCATACTCTCTTAAATGGCGAACTGAATCCTGATCCCAATTCGAATTATAATGATAAATTTTACCATTAGTGGAACATTCCTCAATCCTGTCACATTCCTGCGCCAATACGATATCATCCACTTCAGATGCGACATTAATTCTCTCCACTTCCTCAATCGGTGCGGAGGCAGTCTCATCCTCAGGAGCAAACCATGACGGAGCTACTTTTTCGTTTGCGACTTTAAATATATTCATAAATTCTTTCCTTTGTTGATGGTTACACGTATATTATGTACCTTTATTATTCCTATAACTCCTTCATATGTCCTACTTAATTTCCCTCTTTAATACAAAAGAAAAAACCCCGCATTTTCATGCGGGGTTGCCCTCCCTTAATATAACTTACTTACATTCTTTAAAACCGGGTTCCTTAACATCTTCTTTTACGTCAAAATTTAACTCGCCTTGTTTAGAATCGCTTTTTCTATTTCTTCTTTGGAACAACTCTCTATCACCAAGTATAAGCTCTCCAGTAGAATCATCTTCTTTCATAGAGCCTTCGCTGTAATTAAGGACTTCTACAAAGTTATCGGTAGTCCAATCCAATCCGTTGTCCTTGTCGCCACGACGGAAGTAATAATAATATGCAGCCATTTCCATGATTAATGTTTCAACATCCCTAACTGTGAAACCCTTCATAGTGCATAACTCCGAAATACGAGTTAGATCAAGTTCGTTAATGGCCTCTTGGAGCCTCTCGTGAGTTGCATAACCTAGAACCTTGACTCCCCTATTTTTCATCCTTCTTCCAGTCGTTTGAAGCGTTTCTTTCATGCTCTCAGAATCAAAATTATCAATATCAATTACTAAATCAACTCGACCAGATCGCAACATAGGCCCAGTAATTGTATCTTTATGATTAGTCGTTAGGACAACAAAGATATCTCTTTTCATAAATTCATTTTCTTCTTGTCCATTCTGCAACCAAGCCATAAACTCTGATTCAACTTGTTTATGAGCCTCATGCATTCCTTCTGCCGAATCATTAGTAGCTCCAATTGCTCTATCATACTCATCAATGCGGATTATTGCATGCGACGAGTTCATAATACTTTGGATTGATTTACGAGCTTGCTCAGAACCTTGCCCAACCCACTTAGAATGTACTGAATTTACATTGAAATCCCAAATATCAAAACCAAGTAATCCCGCCAAATGTATTGGAAACGCAGAGTTATGTGTTACAGTATAGTCCTCCAAAAGGAACTGATGATCTCCATCAATTGTGAATCCATAATATTTCCCATTTCCTATTGGATCAACTTCTATCCCGTATTTTACCCCTATCTTCTGTGGATTATTATGCCCTTGCTTTCTTTTAAGAAGCGTAAGTATTTCCGATAAATTCCCTCCCAAAACGACGCTAAAACATTCAACCTCATAATTATGGGACTTCAGCTTTTTAATAGATGAACTTTCAAAAACTTTGAATCCAAGGCTACGCCCAAGATCTGCGACATCTCTTGCCAATTTTTCATTTGTATTGAAAAATTGTAACGAACCACTTTTACATTTGTAACCATCAGAATCTATCAAACCAGCCAAAAGTTTGAGACGATTCGCCCTATTATTAATCAAATATTGAGACGGAATATGCTTGTTTCCTAAAACATTCATATCTCTTAAAGCCTTTTTTACAAAATTATTAGCATAACCGCTTCCCTCTCTCGCCGCAAAATTAATACAAACTGCTTTTCTAGTACTATTTTTCTCTATACGGACAAACAAATCATTAGCCCTCGCCCAATCCATTAACCATTGCTTGGTTGAATTATCTTGATCACCTACTGTAATAGCCGGTTTCATAGACGTTCCATCCCCTAGCCATAGACCGAACCAATACGGATCGATAGGTAAATCTTTTTTGTCAAATTCTACGCCAATTTTCCATCCATAATGAGTTTTTCTCCATGTTTTGTTCTTCTTTACATGGTCTTCAGCAGAAATAAAAACCGGCTCATCATTAAAACGACCTTCATTTTTTAGGGAAAGAATATGTTTGTTATTGCATATATAATCCATACCATTTTTCTGAGTAACCTTATACAAAGGCCCGACGCCAGCAGTTGTAGTAAGTACCGTCCTTGGACCCGAGTCTGGACCCATTAATGCATCTCCCTTCTTAACATCCTCAACATTCTTCAAAGATCCATCAAACATCCTAACCCTTGTGCCTTCGCCGAGGCATTTTCCCACGCCTCCTTTGCCATATAGAACCATAACATGAGGCATTCTTGTTTGAATGCGCTCAATAACATCTTCATATTTTGATTCATCTTTCCCCTTTGCAACAGCATCTAATGATTTCGCTCGCAAATCAGAAATTTCATTAAAGTCTCTCAATAACTTCTTTACATCCCAAGTAAAATTACTGGATTCCGGACAAATATAATCCTCCCAAGGACGTGGAGTTAATTGAGTTAATCCGAATCCCTTTTCCATAAACTTTTTATTAATAGCCTTTCTAAGCGTCTTTAGCGTCTTTATACTATCAATCTGCTTAGAATCAGGGGGGTTCTCAGAAGAAGAAAGAGACGACGCCAAAACATCTCCGGCCTCTGTATACGTCAGCCCAACCAATTTCCGAACAATTTGGTCTCTTTGAGTCTTAGTAAAATTAACATGATACTTTGCGTTAGTATACAGATTAATAAAACTGTCTATAATATGATTAGCTTCATGTTCATCTACGGCGTTGATACTAACCGTCCTAACTTGAAAAGGTAACTTTAACGGAAGATTAGATATCAAAAGAAGACGACATCCCTTTCTGACGGTGGGGTTCCGGAAGTTATCAAGAATATTTAACGCTTTAGGCTCCATAACTCCCGGCTTGTCCTTAAAACAAAAATCCATACAAAAATCCATATTTTTTATGATAAGCAATTTGTCTTTAAATTTACCCAGAAGAACATCTCGGCGAGTTACAAATCCATCAGCTTTTCTTTTCCTTTTCCCAGTCTGAGGATCAACTTTAGGTACAGGGATGCCCAAATCAGGATCATCTTCTGTTTCAATCGTTCCATATATCAATTCATCAAGATAGCCATAGCTACGCATTTTGCCCGGTTGCCCCATCTGCAACTCTACTGCATCTATATCAATTGTATTATTATAAAGCTCTTGCATTTTAAAACATTCTTTTAAAAAAGCATCAACTAGGCAAGGATCTTCATGATTAATTACGAGATTAGTAATTCCCGTAAGCGAAAGCTTAGTAGCAATTTGTAATTCCCTTTTTAAGCTCTGGAAATTATCGCTTCCTTTGACTAAAGAATTAAAATTAATATCAGATCCGCCTTTGTCTTTAGACGCATCCTTATCATCGCTGCTTCTAGAACTATTTAATGCCATATAGACTCCTTTATATATTGCTTACAACAGATCTATTATACAAAAAAATATATGCCGATAAACAAAAAAGCAGATAAGAATGCGTAATGCATTCCTATCTGCTTTTAAACTTTATTGAAAAGAATTTACTTTTCGAAGTTCGTGGTCATCAACTTAGCGTAGTCGGCTACATAACCCAAGTCATCCTTCCAGAACTTTAAAACCTTCTTACGAGTAGTCGGACTGATTTTGCTTGTTTTTACAAGATCATCAGCGCCCGCCTCTTTCTGAAGTTCAGCCTTATCGGACTCTGCGAAAGCTCCGCAGCATTCATCAGACTCTTGGATGATATCCTCGCCGCCTTCTTCGATATCGTCTACGATATCTACTTCAACGATAGCGTCTGTATCACCTTCTTCGTCCAATTCAACGATTGCTTCTTCGCTACTTCCGCCATTTACAGCGTCTTTAACGCCTTGAACTGCTTCTTCAACAGCTTCTACAGCAACCTCAATTGCTTCGGCCACATCATCAGCAGCTTCCGCTTTCTCGACTAGCTCAGCAACAGCTTCTTGGACATCTGAACCTGCGTCAACAGAATCGGAAACCTCTTCGACTTCATCCTCTATTACTTCGGCAGATTCCTCTACGCCTTCAGCGCCTTCAGCGCCTTCAGCGCCTTCAGCGCCTTCAACCTCTTCTACCGTCTCTTCAGCCTCATCGACTTCAGAATCATCGAATTGAGCTTGAACGACTTTCTTAGCCGCTTCGTAGAGTAAATCTTTATCCGACTTCTCAGCAACCACTTCCTTAGGAGATTCTGTGGTAGATTCTCCCTTGGCAGAAGCCGTCTTTACCATCTCGTTTTGGGTTTCTTTTGGACTCCATTCAAAGTCAAATTTTCCAACTGGTGTAATAACTGCCATTTCCATCTCCTTTTCTTGATTATAATGTAATCTATGATTTCTTTCTATATTACTTCAATAATCCCTTTTATTTATTTTTGGATTTTAGAAGCATACTTGAAAGACCAATCTCCATCAGCCAAGGTTTGATACTCCTTCATACAGGATTCAATTGCCTTCTGAGGAGCAATACCTTCTCCTACTTTAATTTTGTAACAATTCATCCAGTCCCTCGTCTGCCCAGAAATCAATGCCTTAGCGTCTTCATAATAAGCCTTCCGACGAAACTGTTTAAGATTGAACATTACTTTTCTCATAATTCCTATTTCACGGATTAAACCGTAAAGTCCTTTTCTATTTCTATATTTAATTAACAAATTCCTCTATAACTTCTAATGCAATTATGTTTGCAAATAAGAATCTCTTTATTTGATTCCCTGCAATTTCCCAATCTCCCCCCATAATTGTCGGGGAAACATCGAACCCAACAAAGTATTCACCCCCTTCCCCAGAACGAATAGGATATCCTTCGTTCGGAACCGGAACTAACTTCCTAGGAGGCAATGTTTGCCCACTGGCTTTTGATAAATAAACAATTTGAAGAGGCAGATTATTCCTTTCAGCATACTCTATTTTAGCCTTATCACTTCTCGTTAGTTCAACTTTTGGGTTCTCATCAAAATCCCCTTCATCGTCCATATCTTGCGCCAATTTAGATTGATCATCATATGCATCATCCATCCCCTGTTGATATGCGTCCTCCGTAAAATTACTTTCATCATATACTTGAGCGCATCGATAAGATCTGTCTGATATTTCCAATCCTTTAATACGATCTCCAACGCCAACGTTATTTTTACTGAACCAACCTTGATTAACCTCTAAAGCCAGCTTACATGATTTATGGGATGAGGTTGTACGATAACTTAACGGATACATCTTTTCGATTTGAAGAATAGTTCCATCGCTATCTAAAAATGCGATATCAAGAGGTATATACGTAGATTTCATCCAAAAACTTAGGCGTTGAGCCGTAGGAAATTTAAAAAGCATACCTTCGTTTTCGCCTAATTTTTTTCTATTCATCAGGCCATTTGAACGCCTAGAAGGTGTATCAGCAATCTCTATGGATAATCTTTTCATAAACTCTCTTGCCAGTTAATCCCGCTATTATCCAATCCTTCCTTTAATACGTCAGACACTTCTTTATTTACACAAGAAAAACGTAAAGCCCTCGATCCAGCTTTATTTTTCATTGAAACGCCATAAGGCACTTCAATTGAAGCTCCGCCCCGCTGAATAAGCTCATATTGATTTTTACTCAATTCAGCATAAACTTCTACAGGCAAATCCTCTGTAGGCTCTGTAATTTCGAATTCTTCCACTAAATATCCTTAAGATTTATGAGGTTGTTCGTCGCAGCAAATTTAGGGATTCTATATCCCCTTTTATTTCTCTTATCCATACTTGCTAGAATTTCAGTATAACTTTTATTTTTTCTCTTTTTTAGGAAAGCATTACTCTCACCCAATGACATGGTTGATACAACGCTTTTACCCTTTTGCGTTAACTTTACTGTATCCGTACCTCCAGTAATAAGTCCCCTCGCTTTTAAACGAATCAGATCTCTATTATCTATATCTAATCCTTTAAGTTCGAGCGTATCATTTCCGATCCTTTTAGCGTTAAGCCAAATCCTCATTAAATCATCTGCATTCTTATTAGAGGCAACAACATTAATTCCATCATCCTCGGCAGGAATGTTATGCACTAAAAATGATGCATCTAACAATCCATTGTTAGATGGCTGTTGCGAAATTCCTCCTCCTACTAACCCAATTGGTACTGGCATAATCTCTCCTATTTCATCTTTATCAGTTTCCACAAACCGAATTCATTGAATAATTTATCAGCTTCCTTACTTCCTTCCGAGCGAATAGATTCCCTTGCGAACAGTAACTCAAAATCTGAATATTTCCCCTTAAATAATTTAGGAGAATTAATTATCATCGCCCGCTCCAAATCCTCATCTAGCTCCATCCCGTATCTCTGCTTAAGCATCAACGCTCTTAAAATAACAATTGGATTTTTACTAACTAAATCTCTTGCATCAAATAATGTT
>Ga0265294_10001524_pt1 | contig 31152 bp, 38 predicted proteins | sample MunlanPumphouse3_FD_192504 | JGI IMG/M metagenome (GOLD analysis project Ga0265294, IMG submission 192504) | Groundwater microbial communities from a municipal landfill in Southern Ontario, Canada - Pumphouse #3 | ecosystem: Environmental > Aquatic > Deep subsurface > Groundwater | place...
CTTATTTTATTTTTTCTCGTGTTTTTGCTATAATAAAGAAAATAAAATATGGCAATGCAAAAGATTTTTGTTTCAATTCGTGAATATTTTTTTGATATGATTTTCCCCATTCGCTGTTTGGGGTGTGGGAAAAATCGCGAGAATTTGCCAGCGAGAGAGAGATGGATTTGTCCGGACTGTCTTTCGAAAATCAATTTGCATAGGGAACAGGTCTGTCCGTTTTGTGAGAAAGAGAGTGAAGGTGGAAAAACACACTATGCTTGTCGGGGTAAAATTTTTTTGGACGGGCTTTGGGTTGCAACTTATTATGATAAGTTTATTGAAAAGGCAGTGCACGATTTCAAATTTAATTTTATCAAGGATTTGGCACATCCTCTTTCTGGGCTTATGGTCGAGAGTATTTTGGAGGCAGAAGAGTTTGGAGATTGTCAGGATATAATGCTTGTGAATTTTTCAAAAGATGAAGAAAATGGGATATATCTTGATGAAACTAGGAATAAGAAAATCGAAACGGTTCTGGTGCCGGTGCCACTACACAGAAGAAGATATAATTGGCGAGGGTTCAATCAATCGGCTTTATTGTCAAAAAATCTAGCGGAAAAGCTTGGTCTTTTTGTGGACGAAAGTGTTTTTTCTCGTATTAAAAATACTAAGCCACAAAGTAAGACTGGGGGAGAGGAAGCGAGGAGGAAAAATATTGATGGGGCCTTTTCTTGTGTGAAGCCTGAGGCGGTGAAAAATAGGAACATAGTTTTGGTTGATGATTTATGCACGACTTCCGCGACACTCAATGAATGTGCGAAAGAGTTGAAAAAATCTGGCGCGAAGAATGTTTGGGGGCTGGTAGTGGCAAGGAGATAGCTTGTGAGATTTCTATTTTGAGCTTAAATAATTTATTTTTTTGTTTCTTGTGTTATAATCTTTTTGAGGTGAACGTTTTCGCTTTTTTATTTTATATAAATCAGAATGACACGGAAATCTAAAATTGGGCTTAACCAAAGGGGCAAGGGGGTCCTCGGTTTTATGTTGTTTGTCTCTCTGGTCGGTGTTTTGTTTTTTGGCTTTTTGGATTTTGCGGGGGCTTATGTCTTTGATGCGGAAATGCAGAATACGCAGGAGGTTCAGGTTGAAGATCAGATTAGAATTGAGTTCACGCAACCGATTTTGTCTTTTGGACTGGATAACATAGAAATTTCACCTTTTATCGGTTTTTCTTATAGTCTTTCTGATAATCGTAAGAGTTTGTCTATTATTCCGAATCAAACTTTTGATTTTGAGAAAAAATACAAGATAACGTTGTCTGACATCAGGGGGCTAGGTGGTTTAGTTCTGTATAATAAGGAATTTGTTTTTTTTACACCAAGGAAGGAAGAGGGAATAGCTCTGTCTGATAATATTTATGTAGATGACGTGTTGAGTGATTTTTCGATTTTATCTCTTTCTTCCGATAGATACGTTCCTCCTGAAAGCTCAAGGGTGAAAAAGGAGACGGGGATTACGACGCACATCTCGGAGGGAAAATATATAGATGTGAGTCTTTCGCAACAAGTGATGACGCTTTTTGAAAACGGAGTGAAGGTTAACGAGTTTTTGATTTCGTCGGGGAAGTATGGAATGCCGACTCCGTTGGGAGAATTTAAGGTGCAGAGGAAAGAGACTAATCACTGGTCGTATCAATATAAACTTTGGATGTCTTACAGTATGAATTTTAGCGGACCATATTATATTCACGAGCTTCCTTATTGGCCGAACGGTTATCGCGAAGGGGAAAGTCACTTGGGTATCAGGGTTTCTCATGGATGTATCCGGTTGGGCATAGGTCCAGCAAAATATGTTTTTGACTGGGCGGAAATCGGTACGTCGATTTATGTCCATCGATAGTTTTTTGATATTTCAATCGTGGTTTATGGGAACACACTTTTTTGTAATATGTTTTTGCGTTGTGCATTTCGGACCACACCTGAGAGGGTGTGTGAAAGCGGGTGGGGCGTGATTGATGATATAAACGTTTTAGTCCGCGTGGTTCACGACCTTTCAGTCGTGGTCCAGGGACTCAAAATGCAAATGCGGGATACGAATGCGATTATATTCTTGCATTTTGCATTCTGCATTTTGCATTCTGGACCACACCTGAGAGGGTGTGTGAAAGCGCGTGGAACATAATTTATCAAAAGACGTTTCCGTCCGCGTGGTTCACGACCTTTCAGTCGTGGTCCATAACTCAAGATGCAGGTGCATTTTGTGTTTTTGCATTTCGCATTTTGGACCACACCTGAGAGGGTGTGTGAAAGCGGGTGGGGCGTGATTGATGATATAAACGTTTTAGTCCGCGTGGTTCACGACCTTTCAGTCGTGGTCCAGGGACTTAAGATGCAAATGCGGGATACGAATGCGATTATATTCTTGCATTTTGCATTCTGCATTTTGCATTCTGGACCACACCTGAGAGGGTGTGTGAAAGCGGGTGGGGCGTGATTTATCAAAAGACGTTTCGGTCCGCGTGGTTCACAACCTTTCAGCCGTGGTCCAGAGGATCTCGTACAAAATATAAGGTCTGGTTTAATCTCAGTATGGTGCATAGTGGAGAGACATAAAAACCACCTTAGCGTAAGGTGGTTTTTATGTGATATTTTTGTTTATATTCCTGTTTTATCTTTTATTTGTATAAACAATTTTTTGACTTCTTCCAGCTCATCATAATCATAAACGGAAACGGCAAGGACGTCGGGATTTATTTTCTTTAGTTCCTTGATTTTATTTTCTTTCTCTTTTTCGTTTATAAGGTCAGTCTTGGTTAAGAAAATATATTCCTTTTGGTTATTTAATTCTGGTGCATACTTGGCAAGCTCATTGCGAATGATTTCATAGTCTTTTTTCAGATCTTCAGACTCGGCCGAAATGCAGTGAATGAGGATGTTAGTGCGTTTGATGTGGCGAAGGAATCGGGTTCCAAGTCCTTTTCCTTCAGACGCGCCTTCAATTAATCCTGGAATGTCGGCAATAATGAGGCCGTAGAAATCTCCGAGGTTCGGCTCTAGCGTAGTGAAAGGATAGGCCGCAACTTTCACTTCGGCTTTGGTGAGTTCGTTCAGTAAACTTGATTTTCCTGCACTAGGAAATCCGATAAGCCCCACTTGCGCGATGAGTCTGAGCTCCAAGGTGATGTTAAATGCTTGTCCTCCTTTACCAGTTTCACATTCTTTCGGTGTGGTATTGGTAGGAGAGCGGAAAAACCAGTTGCCACGTCCTCCTTTGCCACCGCGCGCCAGAAGAATTTTGTCATCTGATTTCATTATTTCAAAATCTTTGCCGGTATCCAAATTATGGGCGATAGTTCCAATCGGAACTTCCAAAATCAGGTCTTCGCCATTTCTTCCATCCAAGAGTCGATTTTTTCCATTTTGTCCGTCTTCCGCTTCAAACTCTTTTTTGAATCGGAACTTATTGAGTGCGGTCAGATTTGACGTGGCAGACATATAAACATTTCCGCCTTTTCCACCGCTGGCTCCAGTTGGTCCGCGTCCGCCTTTGCTGTTATCAAAAGCCACGCAACCGTCGCCGCCTTTGCCCGCCACAATCCTGATATTTACTTCATCAATTAACATAATCTTTATTACTATTTTATAAATCTCATCGGTTTAAGTGTAGTTATAAGCTCACTTTTCGGCAAACTTGTAAATACATTCAAGTCTTAGTTAAGCTTATCATCTCCGCAAACAAAAAACAAGGAGAACTCCTCGTTTTTTGTTTTTATTCAAGATCTTAGAATTGGCTGTTTCCACCAAATCCTGAATCCTGTTTGAAGCCTTCTTTTTTCTCTCGAGCTTCGCTAACGCTGATTGTTCTGCCGCCCATTTCTGAGCCGTTCAATTTTTCGATAGCTGCCTGAGCTTCTTCTTCGGTAGACATTTCTACAAATCCAAAGCCTTTTGATCTGCCTGACATACGATCGATGATGATGATAGCAGATTCAACGGTTCCCGCTACGGAGAAAGCATCTTTCAATTCGTCTTCGGTGGCTCTGTAAGGAAGTCCACCTACATACAATTTCTTTACCATGTTTTCAGTGACGTTTTTGATTAATGTGTAAGACGACCTTTTGGGGATTTTCGAACTGTAGCTTTTTGGCTTCTTGTATGAATGCAATAAAAACAAAAAACTTGAGAAACCCTTACTAAACTTACACCGATTATATGATACACTGAAACTTACAAAAAGGCAAGCAACGTCTATTGCTTGCCTTTAGCCCTTTCTTTTTCTGAGGGGTTGATTGCAATTTTTGATCATAGTGCGCTTTAAAAGCGATAAGAACGTGGATCATTATTCTGTTCGCTGGCTTTATACACACAAAATTTGTGGACATACTTGATAACCAGGATAAATAGGATAAGAAGGGCAATTGAGCTTACTTTTTTCATAAATTTGAATTAAAGTTTAGCTCGAGCAAGCCTAGTATTTGAATAATACATGGCACTTACTCTTATTGATATTATATAGTCGGAGACGAGTGTTGGCAATTTTTTGGGCGTTTTGTTAATGATTATCACGGGGGAATTAAAAATAATTTTAGGTCTGTGTATCATTTTTTGACGATTCTAAAAAAATATTTATATCTTGTATTTTGGTTGTTTTTTAGTTTTTTTCCATAATCGAAGTGTTGTTGACTCCTAGGATAAAATACGGGCTTTGGCTGTCCGTTCTTTTCATTACGATCCAAAAAGGCTTGTCGAGGATGATAAGTTTTCTTTCCACTGGCGCTTCTTCTGATGGCATAGCTGCACAGTCAACCGCTATCACTGCCTCGTTTTCAACTCTAGCACCTTCGTTGTTTATATCGAATTTGATTTTTTCATACATTGCTTTTATATAATATTCCTCAAAGCCTTTATTCCTAAAGAAAAGATCTTTAAGCTCATCATAGTCTCTTTTATAATCCAAATGGACTTCTGGCATCATAAAAATGTCGTTTTCATTCAAAGATTCCAGGTCGTTTCCGTTGTAACTGTTAATCTGGTTTATCATATAGTCGGGGTTATTTATATCCAATCCTTTCGCAAGGAATATCTCGTCTTTGTCATCTTTCAATTTGATTTTTACTATAAAATGATCTTGGTCAGTGTAATCCAATATCTGTATATTTTCTTTCTGTCTTGTTGTCTCTGCTTTGTGATTAAGGATTATTATATGTTATATACAGCATAGATAGAGACCCTACACAAGATTGTGTCTGAATAGATAAAATATAGATATTAATTATTAAAGAAACCTGTGTCAGACAAAATGGTTTGGTTTCAAGATAAAAACTTTTTATGGCAAATAAATATTATAATAAAAGATGTTTTATCGAAACTTAAAAACGTTATGGACCAGGTCGGAGACTGCGTTCCCGCAAGAAATAAATATTTTCAGACACAATTATTTGAACGGTTTCTACAAAAAGGATCAATCGGGACCTGAAAGCGAATAGCGACTTATAAATTTTTAAAGATTTTAGATAAACAAAAACAGCGTTTTCAAAGCGTTGTTTTTTTTACGGGAATTTTATATGTTTCTAAGCTACTCGTTTTAATATCTGTTTTACTAATTTTTTGTTTTTGACGGCAGGCACTAGGGCGGCAAAAAATAGATTGCGTAGTGGTCCCATTTTTATGATGGCGTTCATCGCTTGATTTTGTAAGCGTTTTGTTTCTAGCAATTCTTCGATTTCTGGCGTTTCGTATTTTTCGTCTAGCACGGTTTTTGCCACTTCTTTTCCGGAAATAATTGCTTGATAAATTCCTTCGCCAGTTAATCCAGAAGCTAGTCCGGCCGCATCACCAGCTAAGAAAATATTTCCGAATTTATAACCTTGATAATCGTAATTGATTGCATATCCTTCGAATCTGCCTTTCGATATGTCGATATCATTTTTGCGGAGCCATTTGTAGAAATTTTGTTGCAAGGTTTTTGCGGATAAAAATCGGGGGTCGCACATACATCCGATTGAGACGTATCCTTGGTGTGGAAATATCCAGGCATACCAGACTTTGAACAGTTTCGAGTCGAAGAAAAATTCTAGCTCTTTATATTTATCAGTCGGGATTATGTATTGGATAGCGATGGCGGTATCTTTGGTTTTGATGCCGAGAAATCTTCTGACAGAAGAGAATGATCCGTCGGCTCCGATAAGATATTTATAGCTGTAGGCAGTTTTGTCGTCGGTTATTATTTTATTCTTATTGATTCTGGTAACTTTGCATCCTCTTTTTATCGTGACGTTATAAGCGTTTGCTAATTTTTTTAATTGCCAGCTTGCGAATTTTTCACGGTCGACGGTGCAGATTAAGTCGCGGTCATCTTTCACTGTGGTTCCTGTGAGTGGAGTGTGGAGTGTCATTTCTTTAAATTTGACGTCCAGCAGTTCCTCTGGAGGTTTTATGTGATTGAGGTCTTTACGCGTCAGACCGCCGGCACAGACTTTGGGGCCGATGGTTTTCTTTTGTTCAAGTATCAAAATTTTTAGATTGCTCCTAGAAAGTTCGTTCGCGCAAGCAAGTCCTGCCGGCCCAGCACCGATAATCACAACGTCATAAGATTTTTCTATATTAGTCATTTTTATTTTGTTAGTTCTGTTATATAGAATTTGTAGGCGTTCTGATTGTCGTAATAGAAGGGTAAGATTTCTCTATATATTTTTCTTTTTGGAAACGGATGCCACGATTATTAGACCTGCGATAGCAAGAATTGTGAAAGCTAGATAGGTTTCTTCTCCATAATCTTCGGTCGTAGTATCTTCAAATTGGCTGACAGGCGCTTGTTCTGCGATTTTCTTTTTGCTTGTAATCTGAACGTCGTGAAGGAAATATCCTGCGACGGACATATCACTATCAAAAACTACCATAGCCTTTATGGCATCTCCTTCTTGAATCGGGTTCAGTTCATATTCGGAAGCACTTAGAATTTGTCCTGATTTTTGAATCTGCGAGGCGTAGTTATTGTTGCAAGCAGAAGCTATTTCTGCTTTATAGGTGCTGATATCGTTTATTTCTAGAGTTATATTGTAATAATTAGAAATTTCAGATTTTTGCACAGCGCTTACTGTCGCCTTTATATCGCATATTGGACTTTGAGACGGCGGTGTTTCGGCAACTTCTTCTGCTTGTGTCGAGAGGGCGGCAGCTTGAGAAAATTGTGGCGAGCATAAAGCAAAAGCAATAAGCAGAACTAGCAGACTTTTTGTTTCAGATTTCATTTTTTTGGAATTACGAGGTTAATCATTTATCAATTGTGTTATGGTGAAAAAATAATCTTTTTAAGTTGCGATGAATAATTATTTTTTACAATTCGTGTCTTTCTTTCAAGATTTCAATTTTTTCTTTCATCGCGGTTTCTATGTCTATTTCGTAGAGGCTGGCAAGTGCGCTTAGCAGGAGGAAAATGTCGGCGAAATCTTGTTTTAAACTTTCCTTATCAAGGTCTTGATTACGAAGCGCAGTGAGATTAACATCAACCGCTAGCTCGCCGATTTTTTCAATGAGTTGTGTGAAGGCAAGTTGTGGATTGCGTTCAACTTCGCATTTTTCATCAATGCGTGCAGTGAGTTCTGTGCAAATTTGTTGTAACTCTTTTGTTTCCATAATTTTATAATTTATTTTGGTTAATTATTTCTTGCATAAGGTCTCCATATTTTCTTTTTTCAATCGTCAAGTTTTTTCCAAGTTCTTTGAGGAGATTTTCACATTCTTGTCTGGCAGGATTCTTGTCTTCATTGTAGCCGATCATTTTTTCTATTTCGATAAAATGTCCGAGTTGTTCTACGTCGTCCATTGCGATTTCAAGATTTTTATAAACGTAGTAGTCTCTTGTTTTTGCTATGGTGAAAGCTTCTTCAAATCCAAGCTTTGCGAGAAATTCTATACCGATGTTGGCATTGCTTAAATTTGAAACGATTTCTATCCCTCCTTTTTCTCGTGAAATTTCTTTAAATTCGAGAGCGCTGCTATTGTCAATCGTTCGAATCCGCGCACTTAGTCCGCCTTCGATAATCATATTATTTTCGTCCAGAAATTGTTTGTGACCGAAGACGCGGTCAACTTGTTTTTGAGATTTGATAAATTTTGCACCGAACTTTTCAAGACTTGCCTTAATCTCTTCGGGATTATCAATCTTAGCTCTGATTTCGACTTCAACCATATTTTTGATTATTTATAAAACGTTGTTTAATCTTTCGCGGGTATAATTATTTGCTCTTTGGGGAGAATAATAAAATAAATTTCCGCTGGACATCTCGTCCGCTTGTGGCGGGGTAATTTATTTTTCCAAAACAATTATATTAATCTCGGGGCGTGCGAAGAAGCGGATGGGGAGGGCGCTGGTGCCGACACCGTTGGAAACGAGGACGGGGGTGCCGTTGGTTATTTGGAAACTTCTGAGATATTTCTGTCCGTAGGCGGAAGGGATGTAAGGAGCCCAGAGTCCGAAGAAAGTTACCTGTCCGCCATGTGTATGACCAGCAATCATTAAGTCTATGAGATCCGTGTGAAGTTCTTCGGCGAAATCGGGATTGTGTGAGATAAGGATTACAAAATCATTGACTTCAGTATTATCGATGGTTGTGTCAGCATTGGAGATTTCGCCGTAGGAAGTTTTGACTCCGCCTAATTTTATTCTCTGTCCGTCAATTTCGATCCATTCGGCGGCATTTTCCAGTGGGATAATCCCGGCTTTTTCCATATATTTTACAGTGAGCAAGTAGTCGGCAGCACTATCATGGTTACCAGTAATGCCAAAAACACCTAAGGGGGCTTCTAGCTTGGCAAGTTCTTCAAAACAAGGGGCAAGATAAATTTCGTCGTCAGTAACATAGTCTCCACCTAGAATAATAATGTCTGGTTTTATATTATTGATGCGTGTTACGACATCTGCAACCCTTTGCTGTGAGGAATATTTATCAAGATGGAAGTCGGAAGCAAAGACGATTTTTTTGCCAACAAAATTGTCTGGCACGTCGCTGTCTTGGATGATAGTTACTTTTTCATCTATAAGGTAGGGTTCAATGAAAGAGTATAAAAAACAAGCCATTGTAAAAAAGAAGAATATCTTTAGGATTTTTATGGTTTTAGATGGTCTTTTTCTGTGGAGCTTCATTATTTTATGATATAGATTACCCGTTTCTATTTTAACAAATCTGGGGGCTTAGGCAAATAAAATGAAGAGAGGGTGATTTATGAAACCTTACACAAAATTGTGTCTGAATAGATAAAATATGAATATTAATTATCAAAGAAAACTATATCAGACAAAAATTCTGTAATTCTGTTTTTGCACGCAGAACGCGCGGGGCAGGTTCAAGCTTGTTTTCTAAGATTTGATTTATTGCGCGGGAACCATTTCTCTGACCGGTTTCCTTATAGTTTGATTTCAAAATAAGAACTTTTTATGTTAAATAAATATCATAATAAAAGATATTTTGGGTCATACGCAATATATTGGTTTTAGCTAATGTCTTTGATTAGATTTCTGTATGGTTTTATTAAGTAGCTCAGACATACAAAGCTTCTTTTCCTGTGATAAAACTCACATTTTGTCATCCTTGTAAGGATCCCTTAAACTGTCTATTCGCTTGAAAAAGTCGACATAATGACATTTCTAAAGGAACAAGGGATTTTTACAAGAATGACAAAAATGATGGCTTTATAGCAGGAAATGCTATTTGGTAGATTTGATAAAGTAATTCTGAATAATAACTCAATCGCGGGAAGTGTTTTGACCTTATTAGCTAGAACCATATATTGAGTATGACTCGATATCTTATTGAAACTTAAAAACGTTATGGATCGGGTCGGAGACCGCGCTCCTGCAAGAGGTAGATATTTTCAGACACAATTGTTTGAACGGTCCCTGATTTCGTGTTTGCTCTGATGGATTGGTTTATCTCTCTGGACTGGAAGAAAACACAAAAAAGTTGGTATAGATGAAATTTATATAGTATTTTGTCAGTTAGCTGTCTAATCCACATAGGAAGAATGAATAAAAAGGATATTTTAAAGGTGGAGGGTAATTTAAGATTGAAAGAATATGGACAAAACAAAATCCCCCTCCGTGAGAGGGGGATTATTTTTTGAATTAGTCTGTGTCGTATTTATCCAGACAATAGTGGCAGCCGTTGTAGCCTTGAGCAATGGCTTCTTCGATTGAATCAAAATGCACGCGATGTTCTAGGTTGATAGCGTCCGCCCATGTGCACTGTGGCAGGTGGATTTCCAGAGTGTTAGAGTTTCCGACAAAAGAAATTTTTTCAAAATAGCGACTGGAAATCAAGTCTTTTTCGCCCCAGTCCACGCCCCAGAATTCTCCCATTTCCTGGCGGTCGCTTGAAGAATATCCCAATACTTTGAAAATCGAGTTAACGATGCAGGCGCAATTTTCATTCAGCAGGGAATATCTGACTCTGTCGCCGATTTCGAAATGTTTGTTGAAATTAAAGACTTTTTCTAAGATGGCTTCCATAAGTGTTTCGTAGGAAGAAAATGCGGGTGAGGCTAGATTATAAGGCGCGCGGTGTCCTTGGTAATCATAATCGCTGGAAAAATAACTAGTATTGTCCTCTTTGGCGATTTCGTGAATAGATTTTTTATCGGCTTTGGAATTGAATTTGATTTTAATATAATTCGTTTTGTCTCCTTTGCCTGCGCCCATTGTTGAATAATAGACAACTAGGTTTTTGTCGTTCATTTCACTGAAATATTCGATGTTCCATTTTTCCGTGATACGTTTTGCTTGCTCTTCACTTTCGTAAATAAAAGCAATTAAGTGGTGATTTCCGATGAAAAAACTTTCCATATCTCGCGATGACCAATAGACTCCCGTGATACTTTCGAGCGAGGTCGCGTTTTTCATTTTCTTTTCTAGATAGAAGATTTCCATTCTTTTCGTTTTAGTTATTAAGGCGGTGATTTTACAAAAATATTAATCTCACAATTCTGATTTATATATTATTACACAAAAAATATTTTTATTTTTTTATCATTTGGTTTTTTGTTGATTCATAAAGTTTTTCAGTATTTCTTCAATGTCCGTTGGGTTCCGATATTTTTTTATTTCTAGACTTTCATTTCCTGCGAGCATCGCTGAGAGTTTTTTGTCTTGTTGTTCTCGAAAGAGGCAGAGGATAGGTTTGCGACTTTCCATTCTGCCGATTTCATAGCCGACACCAAGATTGGGAGTCGTAACTTCTGCCACAACCATGTCGCATTCTTCCAGAAAATTTATGTCTCTTGCAAAAATAAATTCGTCAGAATGTTGTGCTTCGCCTTGAGCGGACAGAACATTGTTGCCAATATGCTCCGTTAGAACTTCCCCGTACTGTTGAAGAAGTCTAATTATTTCCAAGTATAATTCTTTATCATCGCGCCCGCCGCGAATAGAGCCTGCAAAATATATTTTCATTTGATCGTTATAGTTATTTATAAAAACCAATAATTTATTACTCCAATGGCAAGTAAGATTGTGAGAATTATTGCGGTGACGAATTGTCCTGTCTGCCCAGCTTCTTTATATGCTTTGTGACTGGAATAAAGCCAAAAAGGTTGAACAGATAAATTAACAACCACTCCCCATTCCGGATATTTGGCACTAGTCAGGAAATATCCTATGGCCGTAAGAATGGGAATTGCATATTGAGTTGCGATGTCCATCGGGGTTTTGTTTGGCATAGATTTCAAAGTTAATTATGTTTTTATTATAGTGAAGTTTGGATTATGTGTAAAATGAAGAAAAGACAAGAGATGAAAAAAATAGGAAAAAAATGATTTTATTTTCGTTTGTGTCGTCGCTATCTATCGCAAAAATAAAAACACCACTTTCGCGATGCTTTTAAGTATAACTTTTTAGGTTTTATTTCTACTTCTTTTCTTCCGTTGCTAGCGGTAGAATGACCGTTACCTGTGTGCCGCGACCCTCGATACTTTCCAAATAAATCCTGCCGTTCATAAGTTCTGTGATTTTTTTTGTTATCCAGAGACCTAATCCTGTGCCTTGGATTGTTTCTGTCTTTTCTGTTTTGACGCGGTAGAATTTCTGGAAAAGACTTCTCTGTCCTTCGGGGGATATACCGATGCCGGTATCGCTAACTTTGATATACAGTTTTTTTCCTTTGACTTCGTTGGTAACGATAACGCTTCCTTTCTCGGTATACTTAACCGCATTGCCGATGAGGTTGACTAGAACCTGTTTGACGCGGTCTGGATCCGCAGCGATTTTAGGCAATTTTTTTGCAGATTTTTTGTAGGTTAGCTTTAATTTTTTCCGTTCGGCGGTAACGGAAAGTTGAGATACTATTTCTTTGATTATAGGTTCGATTTGAATGTTTTTTTTCTCGAACGACAATCGTCCTTGCTCCAATCTTGAAACATCTAGTAAATCTTCTACTAATGCTTCCAGTCGCCCAGAGGATAGCATTATACGGTTCAAGCTCTCGTTTATTTTTGCATTTTTTATTTTGCCGAAAGTTCCTTCCATAATCAAAGAGGTGTATCCCTTAATTGATGTTAGGGGAGTGCGGAGTTCGTGAGAGGCGATAGAAATGAATTCGTCTTTTATCTGGTCGACATCTTTGATTTTTTTGTAGAGCACGACATAATCCCAAAGGCGAACTGTAATAGAAAGGAAAAGTATTGTTATGATTACCGTTATTAACAGAATGGCGAGTGAGGCGTTTTTGTTATAATCCGTGAGGTCGTCGATTACTTTAGATGAAATTTTTATCGACAAGATTGCTTGTTTATTTCCGTCATTGTCTTGCATTGGCATTGCCACGAGCCAGAATCTGTCATCTTTATCAGATTCGTCTGCCAGACTTTGTCCCTCAATGTCGGTTGCGAGCGTGAGTGAATCTGTAGCTAGTCCGTTGTTATCCGGTTGAGTCCATGCGGTTTGATAATAATAGAAATCCAAAACGTTGCCGATCTCGTCTTGATCGGAAGATGCAATGATTTTGAAACTATTTTTCTCTGGAATCAGCACTTCGATATTTTCGAACTCACTGTTTCTCTCAGAAATTTTTTGTATCTTTTCTTGGATTTTTTCTTCATTATCAAGGTCGTCTTGGAGAGAAGCATAAATTGACCTGCCGACTACGAGTGCTTTTCTTTGTAGCGTGGCATCCATACTACTATTATATTTGTTGATAATGAAGATAGTGTTGAACGCGATGAGCGAAGGAATGAGGATAATAAGGAAAATACCATAGAGAAGCTGCAGGTTTTCTCGATGATTGATTAAAAATTGTTTTAATTTCATTATTGTTGAAATTTATTTTTTTGTTTGAAAATGGTAAAGAAAAATATCAATATGCCTACAAAAGTAAGAACTAGCGCAGACAAGATGTAATAATTGATCATACTGTCTGAAGCGCTCTTTTTGTCGTCACTGAGACTGACTAGGTCTTGTGGTGATACGGCTCTAGCTTTTTGTATTAAAAAATCTAGCGGTTTACTTTTGTCTAGGACTTTTCCTGTATTGTCGTTTATGGCGACATACATTTCGTGCTCGCCGTCTTCCAGCGGTTCTTCGAAATAATATTCCCAGTTTCCATATTCGTCTACTTCGACTGTTGTAATGACTGGAATGTCAGAATATATATAAACAGTAGCAACGCTATTAGGTTCTGCCTTGCCATATATCATATATCCATTATCGTTTTCAGTTTGGTATTCTGTTGTGGCAACATTTTCAATTCTTTCGATGGTAAAATTTTCTTTTTCAGCGCCACTAGAAGTCGGGTGTTCAATTGTCTGGTTGCTGAGAATTGCTTGGTCAATGGCAGAAAGTTTTATTTCTAATTTGCCATCACCCAGCGGATTATATCCTGCAATGATCTCTTCTCCGTCTTTATATCCGTCTCCGTCAGTGTCGGCTTTTTCGGGATTGGTGCCAATTCTTTTTTCGAGGTCATCGGGAATGCTGTCTCCGTCGCTATCTACGGTTATGGCAATCGGGGCAGATTGGATTAGTTCCTGATTTGCATCTAAGACAAAACTTTCAATCGCTTTAAGCACCTTTATTCCTTTTTCTTTGTTTTTAATGGAAATTATTATTTGTTGATTAGACGGTTCGTCATTGAGAATTTCTTCTATTTGACCAACTGACATTTTCGCCTGAATGAGCTCGTCCATTTTTTCTTCTATATTTCTATATCTTTTTTCGGCATAAAGCATTGTGTCCATATAAGTATTCTCAAGCAATTCTCGACATTCAGCCTCGCTCAAATTTTGACAATCGGTTTTTGCTTTATATCTGTCTAATATATTGTTTTTACATTCTTCCAAAGTCGTCGATCCGATAACGGAACATTCTTGATTGAGAATATCAGTAGCACTTTCCAAAATCGAGCTTACGGTTTTAGATCTTTTGACTTCCAGCGGATATATTTTCAATCCAGTGTAGTCGCCCTTTTTAGCTTCAATTATGAATTGATATTCACCATCGGGCAGGTCAGTGATGTCGAGGCGACAGCAATAGGCGGTCGGTGTTGATTCTTGAGTGACAAAAGTTTTGTCTTTTGGTCCGGTAACCCGAAAAATCACTTCGTCGACGCTTTGGTTGAGTTCAACGCAGGTATGCTTATTAACAGAAATGACAGAATCTATCTCTCCGCTGATTTGCATTTCTGACGTATTAGTTTCGCCTGTGAAATTGTTAGTTGTTATGGTGTCCTTCGGAATGTCTGTTGTTACTGGTGTGTCTGCACTGAGCTTTGAAGTTGTAGTGTTGATAATCTCGTCTGCTTTTGAGGCTATATCTATCACTCCGTCTGCGATTGTGTCAACTGATGTTTCTTTAAAATCCATGTTGACGTTTGTGGCGTCGGTTGTGTTAGCGGCGATTGCGAAAGAGCGATAGAGCTCACCATTTTTTATTGTAATTGCTAATGCGCCACAGATTAAGAGAAAACCCATTACGATTATTTTTTTTGACAGCATTTTCATTTTTATAAATATGTAATATATAAAATAGGGGAAGAGTTGTTGAAAAATATTTTTTTAAGAAATTTTTTTCGTTTTTCGTGATTGATTATATTATACATTTTTTAATAGTTCATATCAAATTTAAAACTTTTTTTATTTGAGAGCCTAAGTCTATTTTGGGAATAAAAAACACCGTCTTCGCGATATTTTTCTTATATAGAATTATTCTTGCCATAAGTTAAGTGTTTCTATGTTTTTGAGATAGGCGCTTTCGGTTGTTTTAAAAATCTTATACCCATATTTTTCCGTTTCTTACATATGGCGTGGTCGTTCACCGTTCTGAAGTGCGTCGGTTTTTCCAGAAGGGGGATTGAATAACTTCATTGTCCGCCATGTATCGATATTGTCGAATCATCACTAATTTTTTATCTTCCGTCATCGCCAAAACCATCGCCGAATCAAGACTATCCCAATATGTCCATTCTTTTTGCTCGCCGTTTGGGAGCTTGACCAAATCCTTTTTGACGCGGAAATGTTCAGAGTCATAAACAGTTTTAGATTGTAAGCGGTGCCATTTTTGCATATAGTGAGTGTAAACTTTTTATTCGTAGTCTTGAGGGGTGCTGATTACATGCCCATACACTTTTTCTGACTTAATTTCATGGACTTCTATTTTTCGTTGAACCTTTTTACAAGCTGCAATAAAATCGTCTAGTAAATCTTCGTATATAATTATAAGATTTCCATTAGATATTTTTAGATGCCATTTTTGATTGCCTTCATGGTATCTCTCGGATAATCCAATCTTATTACCAGGTCTTAAACTGTGAACTAGTGAACAACGAACATTGGAGTAAATGTCGTATTCATTTCCGCGCGTGTTGTAATCCTTATATTTTTCTGGGAATAATTGATTAATCGCTAGTCTAAATCTTTTTTCTGATAGTCCTTTCTTTTCCCAGCTATATTTATCTAGACATGCTCCTAAAAATTCTATTCCTCCACAGATTAAGGAAAAACCTAAGTAAGCATGAGTTCCTTTCTCTTTGATTGTCATAGCTTTTATTTCTGAAACAAGCGGACCTTGTATAAAATCTGTAACTGTCATGTTATTTATACGTGATGTTTTTAGTTTTTATCTTCTATTATGGTTTAAATTATCAAAATGAAAAACCGCGTTATGCGTCTTTTTTAATATTTTTCTTTTTCTTATAAAACAAATATCCGACACCGATTATAATCAATACCACGACGATGATATCTAGCTTCTCGCTATAAGTGCGTATGACTTCCCAATTGCTTCCCAGTCGATAGCCGAGATAGGTGAGGAATGAATTCCACATTGCGGCTCCGAGAATTGTGTAGAGTGAAAAAACCCAGATGTTCATTCGAGCGGCGCCGGCGGGGAGGGAAATGAAGTGGCGGACGATGGGAATAAAGCGAGAAAAGAAAATGGTTTTCTGCCCGAATTTCTTGAAAAATTTTTCTGTAAGGTCGAGGTGGTGCTCTTTAAGTAGCAGATATTTTCCGTATTTGATGATGAGCGGACGGCCGTAATTTTTGCCGATATAATAGGATACGAGTGAGCCGATGATGCTACCGAGTGTGCTGAAAAAAATCACCGCCCCCCACGTCATTTTAGCTTGATAAATTAAAAAACCAGCAAAAGGCATTACTGCTTCACTGGGTACGGGAGCGATCATACTTTCTAACATCATCAATAAAGCCAGCCCGACATAGCCGGCATTGGAGATGACTTCGGTGAAAAATTCTATGAGAAATGCGAACATCGTTTTGTGTAAAATTTATTAGATATATTTTCTTGAAATATAAGCTCAGCTTAACATAGGATAAGGTTTTATTCAATAAACTTTATTGCATCGGATTAAACGATTTGCTTTAGTCTGTATAGTGGTTTTGTCTGTATAATCTGGATATTCTGAGACATTTTTATCTTTTTGAGAAAAGCGTGGATTGGGCATTATCTGATTGTCGTCTATGTCTATAGTCTATATAAAAAGACGTAAATATTACGCCTTCTTAAAATCTTCAACGATACTCTCTATTTTTTGATAAACCCGTCAAAAAGCAAAGTCCTTACGGTTTCGGTCATTTTCTTTTCGGGGAGGTCGGGGTGGAAAATCGCCCAGTCCACTCCGCTTACAGCCAGAAGGGAGAAGAGCGTGATAATCAGGCTTTCTGTTTCCAATTGTTTGTCGATGACTTTCTTGGCTTTGGCTTCTTCTATGATTCTGCCCATCGCGGACAAATATCGTTTGCGGATGAGGGCGATACTTTTTTTTCCGCGTTTTTGAAAATTGCCGATCTGTCCCAAAATCATTAAACACATATCGCGATGTTCTTTGAAAAAAGTAAAGTGAAAATCGACTATGAGACTGAGCTTTTCTTCTATGCTCAGATCCTTTTGCGCAATGTCTTCCACTCCCTGCGAAAGTTGTTCCACTCCTTCTTGGATGAGCGCGGAAAAGAGTTCTTCCTTGTTTTGGAAATGATAAAAGATCGTGCCTTTGGCTACTCCCGCTTTTTGCGCTACTTCGTCAAGCGATGTGCCTTCGAAACCTTTTTTTCCGAAGAGCGCGGCGGCGGAGAGATAGATAGATTGTTTCTTGTTGATTTTCATAATTACATTATAACTCAATTAGAGGATAAATGTCAGTAGCCTTGGCAGTGCGTTTTGTAATCAGTGTCTTGAGCGCCAGAAAGACAAAGATGAAGGTGACCAGCGCCAGCACTTGATTTAAGGCAATCTGCATATTTCCGCCGAGTATGAAGATTCTTAGTCCGCGGATGGCGTAAGACATCGGAACCAAAGGGCTGCATAATTGGAAAAAGCGCGGCGCGGATTGGACCGGGAAAGTTCCAGAAGCGGAAGTCAGCTGTATCATCAAGACGATAATGCCGATAAGCTCTCCGACTTTTCCCAGCGAGAAGGAGAGGAATTGCATAATGGAGATGGAGGCGAAAGAAATAAGGATACAGAAAAGAATAAAGTAGACAGGAAACGCGGTGCTGAGTCCCAACCCGTAAATAATAGATAGAGCCAGCAGAAGCGCTTGGCAGATACCTACTAAGGCGAGTGGGATAAATTTGCCGATTGTGATTTCAGCTTTGGATACGTCGCTCAGATTGAGCTTGGTATCACGGGTGGGTTTTACTAGTGTCAGAATGAGCGCGCCCATCCAAAGCGCCAGGGGTATGAAATAGGGAGCAAAACCGGAGCCGTAAGTTTCGTTAGCGCCTTCGGAGGAATTTTCTATCTTTACCGGTTCGTTGATTATATTAAGCAAAGTATCGATTTTTTCGGGAGTGATTTCTTTTTCTATCTGGTCGACACCTTCATTAATTCCCAGGCTGAGTGTTGTGGCGCCTTCTTGCGCGCTTATCAATCCTTCAGTGATCTGGCGGTTACCATTTGTGAGTTGCGTCAGTCCGCTTGTCAGATCCATTGAACCGTTGTAAGCGGAGTTTACGCCAGCAGTATATTGCAAACTGCCACTTTGAATGTCAGCGAGTCCTTGATATAAATCGGAGCTTCCGCTGGAGAGTTGAGTAATTCCGTCGGAAAGGGTATCGGCTCCGCTTGCGGCGCTTTGCATTCCCAGTTGGAAGGTTCCTATGCCTGCATCAAGTTCGGACATATTTTCTGAAATCGTGTTCGCGCCGTCTGCAATTTCTTCTGATCCGGAAACTAATTGATCTTTTTGTTCTTTGGCAGGGGCGATGAAGTTGGGAATTCCTAGCAAATATTTATCATTGTTTGAGTCGATGATCTGACTAATATTATTCAGAAAGGGATAAAAGAGGCTTAACGTTTCGTCTGCGCTGCTTACTTTTGTCGACATTTCATCGGCGCCTTGTGCCAGTTGGTTCGCGCCGTCCGATAATTGTTCGCTTCCATCTTTTAGTTCAGTTGAGCCGTCGGACAGCTGTTCCAGGCCGTCGGTCAGAGTTTTGGTCCCAGTATCTGCTGATCTAAGTCCAGTTTCCAAAATGGCCGAACCTTCTTTGGCTTGCGTGATGCCGTTATTGAGGTCGGATGATTTTGTGTCTAATGTTTCCAACCCAGAGGTGAGATCCTGTGAACCGTCTGTGGCTTTTTGTAAATTATCGCCGAGAGTATTTGAGCCGGATTCAAGCGTGCCCAGACCTTGTGCCAATCGGTCCGCGCCTTCGCTTGCCGCTTTGAGCTGGCTGTCCGCTTCTTCTATTTTTATTTGTGCTACTTGAGAAAATTCTGGTAAAATTTCTTCATTGATGCTTTTGCCTAGCACGGCAATCACGTTTTTGAAATAGGTGGTAAAAAGAAAACTGGTGGAGTCGTGCGTTTCCCACGTAATATTTGCTTGGCGAGGCGTATCGCTCTCTCCAGAAACGAGAGCGGCACTGAAGTCTTCGGGGATGAGGACAATCGCGTAATATTTTTGCTCATCAAGTCCGTTCTGGGCGTCTTCGTAATTGACGAAACGCCAGCCGAGAACATCATTGTTTTCAAGATTTTCTATTATCCTTTCACCGTAATATTCTCTTTTTCCCGCGTAGAGAGTTCCTGCGTCTTCATTAACGACCGCGACGGGAACATTCGTCATATTTCCATAGGGATCCCAGAATGCCCACAGATATAAAAATCCATAGGCGAGAGGTAAAAGTATGGAAACGACCAGGGTGATGAGCTTTATCTTGTCCCTAAAATCGGTCCGCAAATCTTTTTTAATTATAGCTGAAATTTTCATAAGGTTTCTTTTATTAAGCGTCCACCCGCTAAAGCGATGATGCGATTTGAGTTCATTCGGGCCTCATCAAAGTTTTTGGTGGAAAATATCACGGTTTTATTCTGCAAGATACTATTCGCGATTTCCCAATATTTTTTTGATTCGAGAGATGTCAGTTTTCGAGTGGGTTCATCCAAGATGACGATATCGGGATTGTGAGCGGTGGCGCAAGCGAGCGAGGCGATGGCGCGGGCAAAAAGGGGGCAATATTTGATGGGTGTATCGGCGTATGTTTTGACATTGAAACGGTTAAGTATTTTTTGCACAGTCATATCTTCATAGTTGAAACCACCGATCTCTAGCGCAAATCTGATATTTTCTCTGATGCTCAATTCTTCCGCAAGAGTGTTGATATTGTCTATTTCCCCCAGGCCTACATGGCTACGATAGGATTTCAATTCGCTGAAAATATTTATGTCATCTGTCGTGACCGAGCCAGAAGTGGGTTTCAGATATCCACCTAGCATCAGAAGTAGCGCCTTTTTGCCACTGCCCTCGGAACCGTAGAGCGCCACTTTTTGTCCAGATTCAAAGGAAAAAGACACGCCATTGACAACGGTCTTGGTAAGTGTGTGAAAAATTAAGTTGTTAGCTGATATTTCCATATGCGATATATTATAAACTGACCAGTCAGTGCATATTATTGCAAAAAAGGGATTTTGTCAATAGGGGAGGGTAGGATGCTAATTTTGTCTGTGCTTTTTGACGTATGTTTTTCTATTGGATTATTTTTTTAGAAAAGGGGAATCAGAATGCGTTGTATAAGAACTTTTTGGTTAAAATGGAAAATTTAAAATGCAGATGTGTTAAGGGGGGGTATGGAAATTAACTGTCGTTGTTATCCTTCAGAATATTTTTTAAGTTATATTGCAAGTGATTTGAGACAAATAAAAACAGCCATCTTGTGGTCGTTATCTTGATTTTTTCCTGTCCTAGGATGGGCAAGAATATATTTTTTGCAAGTTTTATATTCTTGCGAAGTCTGATTTTTTTCGCCTTATGCCGTATGCTCTCGGTTGGAATGTTTGGTCGGAGAGTAGGTGAGTTTTGTTATTTCGATAATATACTCTTCGGCTGTGTTTGTCCCTAACTCTTTGATAAACACAAAATCCAATCTTTGCATTATTTCGAACTCACTGCGGAGCGTCGCTTCCTCCTGCGGGGCGACAAATCGCTCTCGTGAGGCGGACGTCTCGGGCTCAGGCGAAAAACCTTTTTCTTGGTTTTTCATAAACTTAATCTTAATTGATGATTTTTAGAGCTTTCTAGGAGTATACACTAATAATGGAATCGTGACAAGGGTTGGGAAATATAAATATTTTTAGATGAAGAAGGAATTAAAGTATCTAAGGGGCGGTTGATTTTTTTGTATTTCCTGATAGAATTTTTTGTTATTTTAGTTTTCTAGCTATCTTATAATAATAAAATTATACAATGGTAGAGCATTGAGTAGCTCTTATTTTTCCAAATAAGAAGGACTAAAAAACTGAGTCTCTACACAGAATTGTGTCTGATATAGACACTAATCATCAAGGAAACCTATGTTAAGCAAAAATGCTGTTTTTGCGCGCGAAACGTGGGAGCAGGTTTGGGCTTGTTCTCCAAGATTTGGTTTATTGCGCAGGAACCGTGTCTCTGGATGGTTTTCTTATGGTTTGGTTTCAAGATAAAAATTTCTTATGGCAAATAAATATCATCTTAAAAGATATTTTATTGAAACTTAAAAACTTTATGGACCGGGTCAGAGATCGCTCTCCCGCAAGAAATAAATATTTTCAGACATAATTATTTGAACGGTCGCAAAAATTGTCTGATAATAAGCGGTGCTAGAATATTATTCTGTCGATATGAGGATTTTTCCGCACTTATTTTCGGTGGCTACTGCTGACTCAATTATGTCGTCGATTTGCGGTTCGGTAGATTTCATTACTTGTCCGTTTGTAAGCAAAACAGATACGGATAGGTCATGGGATTGAAAAACCTGTTTCACATCACAACCTTCAATTGCCATTTTGATCATATTCCACTCCACGTTAAGTTCAAATTCGGAGCGGAGGTTAGTGGAGGCGTACTCTTCTAATTTTTGGGAAATTTCAGTGTCGTTATATTCTAAAATCTTTTTCTGTATATTTTCTGGAAAAATTCTTTCAACCTCTTCGACGTAGACAGTGTCATCGTCTGGAGTCTCGTAGGTGAATTGTCCAATGTTGTAAGGGGCTGATTTTTGAGGGGTGTTAATTTTTACTGGTTTGGATACGCTAGCTATTTCTCTGATTTTGCTATTTTCAAAAATGAATTCGCCACAACGTGCCCAAACATAAATTGGAAAAGGTTCTATATCTGGATAGAAATTTTTTACTACACAGTAATTGCGACTGCCTTCTTGCGTCTGATGTATGAAAATATTTTGTGATGCGAGTAGGTCAGCGATGGATTTTTCAATCTGATTGTTGTTGATATCTAGAGCTGTTTGATTATTTATTATCGGACACTCGGAAAATTCACAGTTCGGTTCAATGCGATTAACGGAAGAGCCGTCAGGACAGGGCTTGGTGTCTGTTGCGCAGGTGGTATTTTTCGGTGCCTTAGAAATCTCTGTTTTGATAAAGAAGAAAAAACTGAAAAAGAGTATTGATGCGAAAATGGCGATGATGATTTTTTTGTTTTTTAATTGGCGCTTTGCTCGCATAATTTTATATTATCTATTTAAATATATTTGCGTTTTGCTTTTTTCGGCAAAAACATCCTGTCAGACCTTTTGGACATCATACAACGAATAAGAAGAAAGGTGCAAAATGTGGACAATCGGCATAGTGTTAATTTGCGTTTTTTCCCGATATCCACGGTGGGAATATTCTTTATAAATATTTTACGTTATAAACGCATTATGTTATCATAAAATATAATTAATTAAAGTAAAAACTATGAAAAACATTGTAGAAACGGCGATGGCTGCGGGGTCTTTCAAGACCTTGGTTGTCGCATTACAAGCGGCTGGATTGGTGGATACTTTAAGTGGTGTTGGCCCGTTTACGGTATTTGCGCCAACAGATGAAGCGTTCGCTAAAATCCCTAAAGAGAAGCTCGACGCTATTCTCGACAACAAGACAAAACTGACTGACATTCTTACTTGTCATGTTGTGTCGGGGAAGGTGATGGCATCGGATGTAGCGGGCCTTACTTCAGTCAAGACATTATTGGGTCAAGAGGTAAAAATCGATGCTTCAGACGGTGTTATGATTAACGATGCAAAAGTGATTGATGCAGATATTGAATGCTCGAATGGAGTCATTCATGCCATTGATACTGTTTTGATGCCCGAATAAATATCATCGGATAGACGTGAATAAAAATTATCGGCAAGAGTCGGTAATTTTTTGTCGAGTTTATATTTTTTTGATTTTTTTGATAGTTATATTTTGAAAAAGTCGAAAGGCGGGGCGTTTTTCTTTGGCGTAGATGTATGGCGTGCCAAGGATTTCGCCGCAGTCGGGACATTTGAGGGGCGGGACGTCTTTGATATTAAAATTTTGTAAGTTCTTCATTTCTGCGGGGCTGAAAATCCGGTCCAGATATAATCGCCACAAAGCACCTGGTCCGTCTTTCTGATAGATAACGACCGTTTTTTCGCATTTGCGACAGCATACATCGAGTAGTCGTGAATATCCTCCGCGTGCGGATTTGTATTTGTCGCGCTTGAGAGGGAAATTTGTTTTTGTCATATAGGCTAATCTATTTCTGTAAATCCCACGATTCTGAAGTTCAATTATATATTATCAGAAAATAAGTGATTGTGAAAATGTTTATGATATTATAAATAATAACTTTGACTTTTAAAATATTCAAAATGTAAATTCCTCTATATTCATTTTTGGGTCCGTATTTTACGGCAGAGACAATTTTATTTTGTTAGAGGGATCAACTCAAGGCTTCTGAATTAACCATAAATTTTAAATTGTGATTTTGATAACCCATAGTTACAATAATCATAAGGATTATGATAATAACTACCCGGTTAGTTTTTGGTTTTTGATTCAAGACGTTAGGCTGTTGTTCCATTTTTTTCTTAATGAGCTAAATCTATAATAGATTGCTTTCTTAAATATTAGCACAAAAAAACCATATTTGCATATGATTTTATCGGTGAATATGGGAGGGAGGAGGAGGCTGATCCGAGGTCTGACCTTTTAAGCATCTGAAAGGACAGACCTCTTTTATGAAAAATTTAAATCTGTCATTTTGAGCTTGTTGAAGAATCGCTTTGTTAGGATGAAATTAGTTAATATGGGTTTAGCGGTGATGAAGGGATCCTTCGACTCCGCTCTGCTACGTTCAGGATGATAAAAAATATTTGCTTGACTATTTTCATACCTTTTTTTGAATTTCCAAAATTTGTAGATTATCGGGTTTAATAAAAATATTATTATCTATTGTACTCTCGATCATAAGAGTCTTCTATCCAGCTGTCTACAGATTCTAGCATTATGTCTAGTAAAAGAGCTGAAATATTTTCTGAAATTTTAATGCCTTCTTGAAGCTTTTCTTTTGATAACTTTTCTCCGCGTAAGATTTCATTTCTCTTCTGAGCAAAATATTGTATTGCTGTAAATAATTCTTTACTAATAATATTTCTATTGCGCAATTCCGTCGCTTGATACAGGATAGGTTTTTTTCTTCCTTGCTTTTCTTCTGAAGATTCTAAAAAACCATCTAGACTTTTTTCAATTTCTTTGGAATTATTAATAAAATGATATAATAGCTCGCTTATTTCGGGATTTTCTTCTATGTCTTTTTTTGCTTTTGCTTTTGTTTCTTCGGGGATTTTACTTACTTCTTTTTCTAAAAACTTTTCTATTTCTTTTCCTTTTTTTTCACTAAAACTTTTGTCTTTTTCAAACCCTACGACACCGCCTATATTTACCTTGTCGGCTAGGGGATATAAAAACAATATTATCATTACCCCTATTAACAATAAGCTAAAATAATCCATTTTAATAATATAAAAGTTCAGTTGATATGATATAAATAGGGCAATGATAAAAATACTAAGCTTTGTTATATACGAATAATTTTTATTCATTTCAATCTTTTATTTGTTTTTTAATACAATTATACTTTAACATGAATCAATAAATATTCAACGCGATTAATTTTTTTACTAAAAAAACATACCTAAGTATGATTTTTAGTCGCTTTTGCTAACCTATTTTGGCGGACTGCGTCACGCCGTAGGTGCGCTATTGCGTACCGAAGGCGGAGAGGGAGGGATTCGAACCCTCGGTACCCGTGAGGGTACAACACCTTAGCAGGGTGCCACTTTCAACCACTCAGTCACCTCTCCAAAATATAATTCAATGATCATTCACTTAAACAGATTAACATATAATCAGGATTTGACAAGATTGGAATCTGGTATGGACGGATGGCGGGAATTTTAATCGTAAGGTAGAGACGTTGCAGTGCAACGTCTCTACTTACTCTTTCTAAAATGCGGAGAGGGCGAGATTTACCCATCCACTTTGCTACTGGGCATAAACTTCTCATCTCGCCAAAATGCGGAGAGGGCGAGATTCGAACTCGCGGGGCCCGTGAAGGCCCTCCGGTTTTCAAGACCGGTACATTAAACCGCTCTGTCACCTCTCCAATGATAGGTTGTAATAAAATGACTACTTAGACAAAATAGCATTATATTTTTTGTTTGGCAAGCGTGATTGGAGTGGCTGTTGGGTTCTTGTATTTTGTATATTTGCATTTTGGATCACACTTGAGAGGGTGTGTGAATGTAGGATAGAATGTAATCTGACAAGATAACGTTTTTTGTCCGCGTGGTTTATGATCTTTTAGCCGTGGTCCAGAAACGCAGAAACGGCAAAATGTAAAAATAAATAAAATATCAAATTGGCAATTGCGCTTCTCTGTGATAGAGTGAAAGCAAAGATACATTATGAAACGAACGGTAAAAATTGCAACTTTTATTTTGATGGGAGCTGCTTTGGTGGTTTGCCTTTGTTTTTATTTTTCTCTCAATAATTATTTTGTGATAGACGGGAGTTTGATTGGAGGTGAGGAGAAGGTGATGATGAAGGAGGGCAGTGTCGATGATTCTGCTATTGAAGTTTCTGACAAAATTGTTCTGATTGCAGTGGGGGATATTATGCTTTCACGGGTTGTTGAGCAGAAGATGATGGCTAGGAATGACTGGAATTATCCGTTTTTGGAGACGGCGAGCATTACGAGCGGAGCGGATATTGCTTTTGGAAATTTGGAAACGACGGTTTTTCCTGGTAACGTTGTGCCGAGTGGTTCTTTTGCGTTTCGCACGGATCCGAAGGCGCTGGAAGGATTAAAGCTGGCGGGTTTCGATGTTTTGTCGCTTGCTAATAATCATATGATGAATTTTGGGAGGAACGGACTTGAGAAGACTTTGCAAAATCTTGATGCGACGGAAATAGAACATACTGGTGCGGGGCTTAGCGAGGAAGATATTTATGCGCCGATTATTGAGGACGTGAGGGGAGTGAAAATCGGATTTTTGTCTTATTCTTATGCGAAGGAGCAGTCTTATGATAAAACTGGAGAAATTTATGGCACGGCGTATCTGGATGTAGCTACAATGAAAACGCAAGTAGAGAAACTCAAACAGAGTGTTGATGTCGTGGTCGTCTCTATGCATGCTGGAATAGAATATGAAATTGAGCCGAGTGTTGCGCAGAAGAATTTCGCGCACGCTGCGGTGGATGCCGGGGCGGAGCTGGTTATCGGACATCATCCGCACGTGGTGGAGACTTTTGAGAAATATAACGATGGATATATAATATACAGCCTCGGTAATTTTGTTTTTGATCAGATGTGGTCAGAAGAGACGCGGCTGGGGGCGATTGCAGAAATTACTTTTGAAAACAAGAAAATATCGGACATCCGATTCGTGCCGGTGAAGATTTTTGACTATGCGCAGCCGAAATTGGCGGAAGGAGTGGACAAGGAAAAGATTTTGGAGAGATTAGAAATAAAAGGATAATTTCTTGCATCATATTAGTTTTGAAGTGGCAATTCTCTCTTTAGTAATTGAAATGTTTAGTTGGAATGTGAGTTAACAAGAGTCATATTTATTTTATTGAGGAGTATTCCATTCCAGAAAAAAGTCTATGCGAACCGTATAATAATCGGAAGAATTCAATTATAAAATCAGACCAGTAGAGCTGTTTTACTATATTATTTAAAAATGATAAGATGTAGTTGTGGTGATAAGAAAATATTTAATATTCCCCGTATGTCAAAAGAGATAAAAATAAAAACAGACCAAAATAAACTTAAAAAGACGACGATAAAACGAAGTAAAAAGGTGAATGGCGATAAGCTAGTGAAAGTGGCGGTTAAGAAGACGAAAAAAATGGAAGCGGTGAAGTCGGACAAAAAGAAAAAGAAAGTGGCGTCTGAGGTGAATGCAAAAACGAAGCCAGAAGTCAGGAAAGAGGGGAAGGAAGATAAAATGGAAGCGGAAAAATATTTTGCCAAATGGACGGCGCCAGATTTTTTGAGAACGGAAGATGAAACTTTGTTTTATAAAATCAGTTTTGTAGCCGCAATTATAGTGATTGTGTGGGCGGCTAGGGATGGAAGTTGGGTGACTTTGGTGACGTTTGCGTCGCTACTCGTGGTGATTTTGTTTGAGCTTAGGACCAAGCCCAGGGAGATTGAATATGGAATTGATATTGACGGAATCTCAATAGGTGGTAGATTATATAAGTTCGAGGAAGTCAGGTCTTTTGATTTAGTGGAGAAAAACGGACGCAACATCGTGCAGTTGCAACTTCGAAATTCAGTTTTTCCTATTAAAGAGCTTCACTTGGAGGAGCATCAGGATCTTGATTATATGCAGGCGCTTTTGGAATATTTCTTACCGCAGGAAAAGCAGGAGGATGTTCTTTTTAATTTCAAAGACGGTAAAAAACTCACCGAGGATGAATTTATTGATGAGAAGGTTAATGAATATTTGAAGAATAATTCTTGAGGACAGAGAGAGTGATGTTTGTGGGGAGAGCGTGTTTTTTAGGTCCTCGTAGTTCAATGGATAGAACGCGGGTTTGCGGAACCCGTGATATAGGTTCGATTCCTATCGAGGGCACATTTAGATTTCGAAAGGTCGGATGTTTGTATCCGATTTTTTTGTGTTTTTATTTGATCGAATTTTGGGGGCAGCGCGGTGGTGATAAAAAAGATTTGCCGAATATTGTTCTTTGTTATATAATTTTTATATAAGTTTTCTCGGAAACTTTTTTGTTATAAATTTTAAATAAATAATCCTATTCATATGGAACAAGAAAACGGATCGGAGGAAGTAATCGACCTCAGTAGTGCTCTTAAAGAAATTGAACACGAGCCAGTAGTGCAAGATGTGCAGGAACAAAATCTGAGTCATATTCCTGGAGTTTATCGTCTGATAATAAAACTTTCTGGGGGAATAATTAAGACGGAGGGGCAGGCTAAAGTGGTTGCAGTTTTAATAATAATCCTTACGAACTTGTTTACTTTTTCTATGCTGTTTAAAAATAAAAACAGTGGCGTTTCGGAAGAAATGGTCCCTACTAGCGCTTCTATGGAAGAGGCGATGTAATCTTTACGCTTGGAGGGCGTTTTTATTTTATGCTATTTAATGTTATATTCGTATGTTTCTAAACCATAGTAAGAACAAATATCCAGACAAGAACAATGGCTTCACTCTCATCGAGCTTCTAGTCGTGATTTCAATCATTGGCGTTTTGTCGACAATTGCAATGACGTCTTTGAATGGGGCGAGGCAAAAGGCAAAAGTGGCTAAGGCTCAAGATGAAGTTAATAAACTATATCAAATTCTTCTGATGTATAATCTGGGTCATGATAATACTTGGCCAACTACTAATAATATAGATAGTGTTGGTGCTTGGAATGGTACTTGGAATACTTATATGGAGGATGTTCCTGCGGATCCTTGGGGGAAGGCTTATTTTTTTGATGGAGCTCCGAGCGGAGCTACTGTTCCAGAATGTCATGCAGGAGAATCGGCGATTTGCTCAGGAGGTCCGAATGGTACAATAAGTTCTTTCAATCGTGCTGATATGAAAGCGGTCGGGGATGATATTTGTATTTTTTTTGAACCGGAATGTTAGAAGTGAAGTTATATTTTTTATGAAAAAGCTACGCGATAAAAATAAGAATGGTTTCACCCTCATTGAACTCCTGGTCGTGATTTCAATTATCGGTGTTTTGTCGACGATTGCAATGACGTCGTTGAACGCTGCGAGGGCGAAGGCGCGGGATGTGGTGAGGTTGTCAGACATAACTCAGATGCAGACGGCTTTGGAATTATATTATGCTGATCATGGTCATTATCCCAGCACGGGAAGCATAACCACCACGCTTTGCGATCCGGGGTGTGCAGGTGTCAACGGAAATTTCACTGTTACTGCAAATTGGATTCCTGATTTAGTCGCAGAGGGTTATATTACTCAATTACCAGTTGACCCGAAACCTAAAGATGAAGCTAGAAAAACTGCCGGACCTGGAAACTGTTACATGTATGCCAGTAATGGCACAAAATTTATTTTAAGTGCTTGGGCGACGGTGGAAACGGGACCAATTCCTACTACTCATCTATTGTATAGTCGTGCAGGATTTCGAGAATCATCAATTCCAAGTCAGTATTATCTTTGTAATCATCCTAATATCGGCAACGTTACATACGGGGACTATTATAGATATTCTTATACAATTACGAATGTTGATTGCACTTGGTAAGCCATTACATGAGACTTGATGTTAAAAATTAAAAAGAAAAACACAGAATTTTTTCAAAGAGGCTTCACCCTCATCGAACTTCTGGTCGTGATCTCAATCATCGGCGTTTTGTCGACAATTGCAATGACGTCGTTGAACGCTGCGAGGGCGAAGGCGCGGGATGCTGTAAGGCTGTCAGATATGGAACAGATTCGCGTCGCTTTGGAAATGTATAAGAGTGATCATGGTTATTATCCAAACGAAAATTCCAGCACTAGTCCTGGTGATGGTGGTTGGGAAATTAGCTTTGAAGATGATGGAGATTTTATCGATGCTTTAAAGGATGAGGGGTATTTCCCCAATGGAGTTCCAGTGGATCCAGTTAATAGCAATGGTAAATATTATTATTATAGATATCCAGATATTTCCAGCAATTGTAATTTGTGGGGAGATGGTGAATATTATGTGCTTGCTATTACTGATATGGAAACTAGTGGAAGACCTTATTCTAGCAGTCCAGGGTGGAGTTGCCCAGGTCGTGATAATTGGGTTACTTCTTTCGATTGGGTAACTGGAGAATTTACTGGTTATTAATTGATGTTTATAGACTTTTAGAACTAATCTAGTATTTTTTGGAATTATGAATCTATTCAGAAAAAATGTTTTTGAAAATTATAGCGAAGATAAAAAGGGTTTCACTCTCATCGAACTCCTAGTCGTGATCTCAATCATCGGCGTTTTGTCGATAATTGCGATGACATCGTTGAATGGAGCGCGTCAGAAAGCTATGAATACTAAAAAAATAGCTGATTTTAATAATATCAACCAAGCGTTGCAGGTTTTTTATTCAATGTATAATCGAATGCCACAAAACTATAATCCGTGCTGTGGCGCGTGTGAAAGCACGACTACTACTTATTACGACCAAAGTATGCAGGAATTGGTAGACGCCGGACTTTTTGCATAAATTCCCAGAAGCCCCGATAACAATAAATATTGTTATTATAACTATGGTCCTAACGGTGCGGCTGGTGCAATTCTAGTAACGAGTCTGATAGGGCAGCCTGCTACCACAACAGGTCCTTATGGTTCTTGCCGACCTTTTGGTAATAATTGGTGCAGCAATATTAATGCAAGTAGCTATTATTGTATTTGTACGACTTATTGATTTCATTTAGAGTATTAGGTTTTTAAAGAAGTGAAAACGACAGGTTAATAAGATGAAGCAGATTGCTGTCTGTTTTTTATTTAAATGTTATTATGTTTTGTTTCTTTTGCACAATTTTTTTGTTAGAATAATATTAATAAACATAAACATAAAAATATGACAGATCAAAAGTTGGAAGAGATATTGGCGAGAAGGGATAATTTCGCGTTTGGTTCTGCGGATTGGGAGAGATTGAATATCGAGAAAGCGGAATATTTGGAAAGCATTAAGCCTTCGATGAAGGATGATACGATTTATTTCGAGGAAGCAGATTTGAGTGGAATTGAAAAAGTCTTCTCGAAGAATACTGAGATATTTGATTTGCCTTTTGGAGTGGAGAAAAGGAGCTTTTTGGAATATCATCCGACTCGCAGGCATCCAATACCATACATATTGGTCAGATTTGAAGACAAATATTTTTTCACATTGCGAGAGCGGGGCGGGAGTGAACTGAGAC
>Ga0265294_10001525_pt1 | contig 31151 bp, 33 predicted proteins | sample MunlanPumphouse3_FD_192504 | JGI IMG/M metagenome (GOLD analysis project Ga0265294, IMG submission 192504) | Groundwater microbial communities from a municipal landfill in Southern Ontario, Canada - Pumphouse #3 | ecosystem: Environmental > Aquatic > Deep subsurface > Groundwater | place...
GCCGGTGGCGGTATCGCAAACGGTATCCGCAGGCTTCGGTCAGGGAGGAAACAACCAGCCGCTGGTCATGGCGACTCAGCAGGGCGGCGCTGAAATTGGCGAGGGCATCTGCCCGACCATTACCTCTACCGCAGGAACCTCCGGCAATAACCAGCCGGTGCTGTTTGAAAATCACGGCATTGACAGCCGCTACACCGGCCCGCATGCTGTGGCGCCCACCATGTCTGCCCGGATGGGAACCGGTGGCAACAATGTTCCGCTGGTGGGGAGTGCCGTTGCCTTTTCGTTGGATTCGAAAGAATCCAACAGCATGAAATCGGCAAATCCCCATTCGGGATGCCGGGAAACGGATGTTGCCAGAACCATTGACACAACCAACCCCGACCCCAGCAAGAACCAGGGCGGCATTGCCATCTTGCAGGAAACCATCTGCATTGCGGGCAACACCATCGATCGGGAACCGGAAAACGGTGGCAACGGTCTTGGCTGTCAGCCGGACATCAGCTACACCATTACGACCTCTGACCGGCATGCAGTGTGTGAGCCATACCAAGAGGTGGTGGGTGCGCTGTGCCGTGGGGACGAGAAAGGCATCGGCAGCCAGTATGTCAGTCAGAACAAATGCATCGTGGAAAGGCGCAACCTCATTCGCAGGCTGACCCCGCTGGAATGCGAAAGACTCCAAGGCTTCCCCGATGGCTGGACGCTGATTCCCGGTGCATCGGACAGCGCCCGGTACAAGGCGCTGGGCAACAGCGTGGCGATACCCTGTGTGGACTTTGTCCTCCGCGGCATCGCCTATTTTTTGCGAAAAATTGATGAGGAACAGGAGGAATTACCCCCATGTACATCTACCCCGACAACCTAAAATCCAAGGCTACCCTGTGGCTGTGGGAGCTACGGGATATCGGAATCATCGGCATTGGCTGCCTGATTTCTGTCTTCGCTTTTTCCAGGCTGGGCTGGCTGCCGCCCATTGTCCTGACAGCGGTCTATGCCTTTTTATCCATCCGCTTCGAGGATGTGAGCATCCTTGATTTTATCCGCTACTCCGCCGCTTTCTTTTTCGGAAAGCAGCAGACCTATGAATGGAGGCCGTGAATATGAACCGAGAAAAGAAACAGGAAGCCAGAGAAAAAGCCTCCACCCGCCAGCTCATGGGCATTGAGGGTATCACGGATCACAGCCTTGTGACTCCCCACGGCGAGCTGGTATTTTTTATGATTAAGCCTACGAATATCAGTGTTTTGTCCGATTCCAGCATCGGGGCAAGGATTTATGCCCTAATGAATGTGCTCAAGGGCATCTCGGATATCGAAATGCTGTGCTTAAACAGCCGCGAAAACTTTGAGGACAACAAAAGCTACCTGAAAGCCAGAATGGACGCCGAGCAGAACCCCGTCATCCGAAAGCTGCTTATGCAGGATCAGACCGCCCTTGACCGTATGCAGGTGCAGATGGCGACGGCAAGGGAATTCTTAATCATCATCCGGCTGAAAAATGAAAAGGAAAGCGATGTTCAGCCTTACCTTTCCCGTATCGAAAAGAGCCTCAAGGATCAGGGCTTCACGGTACGCAAGGCGGATGAATCGGACATCAAGCGCCTGCTGGGTGTCTATTATGAGCAGAATGTCACCACCGAGGTGTACGAGGATTACGATGGGGAACGTTGGGTTATTTTGAATGAGTGAGCAAATAAAACAGGAAGCCAATACTTTTAATCTTGGCTTCCTGTTTTTCACTTCTTAAACATGCTCTCTATCTGTTTCTTATCATAATCCATTATCCAGTGTTTATATTTTTCATAGAACGGATAAAGTGTGCTTTTTTCCTTTGCAACAAGGTCAAGACCACGGTCATCATATAAGTGAAACAATATATTTTGATCGGTATCAAATAGAAATACGGAACTTTCAAACTGTGAATTTCCGCCGCCCTGTGATGGGAAGTCTGAAAGAATGATTTGCATCAGTAAAGACTTTATATCAAATGAAATGTCTTTTAGGTTCCAATAGCACTCCACTTGCAAGAGAAAATCCGTTTCATTTTTCATTGAATTATGGGTAATCAAGATTTCCCTTTCATCTGCAGGCAAAGGCAAACCTGTTGTGCTGCAAATAATATTCAAGTTTTCACGTTTATCCGCGAGCTGTTTCTCACGGCTTTTTTCCGCATCAAGATGTACATCGATTCTCAGGATATCAAAGCCTGCTGGAAAATCACTATAAACTTGAAATGCTTTCTGATATGCATTTTCAAAGTAAGCAAAATGTTTATTATCGCCCCAAGGCTCTGATATCTCAAACCGTAAACCTATAGGACAATGATAGAAGATGGGATGCTCTAATACCGGCATACCAATATTTGATAGTGTATCATCAACAAATTGTATTAAAGTATTGTTTATATCAATTACCTCCAAACAATCATATTCTCCTCCATAGGGTCTAAAACTTCATTTATCTAAAACGTGTTTTTATGATACTTATTATACCTCACATCTTTATCAAAGTGAACCCATTTACCGCAAGCCGTCACAAACGTGGCGGCTTTTCTTATATCCAAAATCAAAAACAGAAAGGAAGAAACGCCGATGGCAAGAAAAAGAAAGCCCCAATCCCCGCCACAGGAGGATGTGAAAATCAAGGATTTCCTTGACATGATCGCACCGGGCATCATCAAATTCAACACCGACCACTTCCTCTGCGGCAACACCTACCGCTGCGTATGGGTGTTGCGGGAATATCCCACCGCCACGGAGGAACAGGCCATCCTACGTCACCTTGGAGAAAAGGACGGCGTGACCCTGCGCATCTACACCCGTCAGGTAACGGCGGCAGAGGAAAGGAAGATCATCCACAATGCCGCCAACAAGAACCGCATGGATAAGAGCTCCACCAACGACCTCCAGCAGACCGTCACCGCCGAAAGTAATCTGCAGGATGTGGTCACGCTGGTATCCTCCATGCACCGAAACCGGGAGCCGCTCCTGCACTGCGCTGTGTTTCTTGAGCTGACCGCCCATGATCTTGATGGACTAAAGCTCCTTCAAACCGATGTGCTCACGGAGCTGGTGCGTTCCAAGCTCAATGTGGACCGGCTCATGCTGCGCCAGCGGGAGGGCTTTCTCGCCGTGGGCCCTGCCGGATGGAATGTGTTCGCCAGCCAGTTTGAACGGGTGCTCCCGGCAAGCTCTGTGGCCAATTTGTATCCCTTCAACTACAGCGGCAAGACCGATCCTCACGGCTTTTACCTCGGCAGAGATAAATTCGGCTCCAATATCATTGCGGATTTTGACAAGCGCGACGATGATAAAACAAACGCCAATGTGATGATTTTGGGCAACTCCGGCCAAGGCAAGAGCTATCTTCTCAAGCTTATCCTCTGCAACATCCTCGAATCGGGCAAGTCTGTTCTTTGCCTGGACCCCGAGCACGAATATGTGGAGCTGGCCGAAAACCTCGGCGGCTGTTTCATTGACCTTATGTCGGGCCGGTACCGGATCAACCCGCTGGAGCCGAAAACGTGGGACGAAGGCGGCAGCCCGGAGGACGCCGACGCACCCCAGGCATTCCGCCAGTCCACCAAGCTCAGTCAGCACATCAGCTTTCTCAAGGATTTCTTCCGGTGCTACAAGGATTTTTCCGACCGGCATATTGACGCCATTGAAATCATGCTGGGTAAGCTGTACGAAAGCTTCGGCATCAGTGACCGCACCGATTTCAGGAGCCTTGCCGCCACGGACTACCCCATTTTGTCCGACCTGTATGCCCTGATTGAAGCCGAGTACAAGGGCTACGACAAAACCAAATACCAGCTCTATCCGCCGGAGCTACTGCAGGAAATCCTGCTGGGGCTCCACTCCATGTGCATGGGTGCGGAAAGCCAATTTTTCAACGGCCACACCAACGTGACCTCCGACCGCTTTATCGTGTTCGGCGTTAAGGGACTTTTGCAGGCCAGCCGAAACGTGAAAAACGCCCTACTATTTAATGTGCTTTCCTTCATGAGCGACAAGTTGCTGACCGAGGGCAACACCGCCGCCTCCATTGACGAGTTGTACCTGTTCCTCACCAACCTGACGGCCATCGAATATATCCGCAATTTTATGAAGCGTGTGCGCAAGAAGGAGTCGGCGGTGATTCTTTCGTCGCAGAACTTGGAGGACTTCAACATCGAGCACATCCGGGAGCTGACAAAGCCCCTGTTTTCCATTCCATCTCATGCGTTTCTGTTTAACGCAGGCAACATCGACAAGCGGTTCTATATCGATTCCCTCCAGCTGGAGGAATCCGAATATAACCTCATCCGCTTTCCCCAGCGCGGCGTGTGCCTTTACAAATGCGGTATTGAGCGGTATAACCTTGCGGTTCACGCTCCGGCGTATAAGGAGAAATTGTTCGGAACGGCGGGCGGCAGATAATGAAGAAGGGAGAAAAAATCATGAACAGACTGCAGCAGCAGAAAGAAAACAAATCAGGACTCCTCGAAGATATGCTGTCCTTCATCCGCTACACCCCCAACCGGGAAGCGGATCTTTTAGCGTTTATGGAGAAGTATCAGAAAGCGGACTGCGAGGAACGCCCTGCTGTTTTAGAGCAGCTCCGGCGCTGCATGGACGGTGAGGAATACCCCAACCCCTACGCCGGGAGCTACCACTATACCCCGGAGGATGTGTCCCTCATGGGAAAGATTCTGGATGAATACATTGATGACCTCATGTCCGCACAGGGCGATCCCGCCGCCGTTGACCAGTGTGTGCGGGATGCGGTGCTGAAAATCAATGCGCTCAACGAGGAATGCGGACGGTATCTCATTGACACCTGGCGCAGGGAACGGCTGTGCGGCTTCATCAATTCCGCGGCGGAGCTTGCGGGGCTGTCTCAGGAAAAAGATCTGACCCTTCAGCACAGGATGTGGTAAAGGCGGTGATTAAATGGAACTACAGGGTCAGGATTTCGGGATTGAAATTGAAATGACCGGGCTTACCAGAAGCCGCGCCGCCGATGTGATTGCCGAATATTTCGGCACCACCAGAGAATATGAGGGCAGCTTTTACGACGCCTATTTCGCACGAGATACCACCGGTCGGAAATGGAAGGTCATGAGCGACGGCAGTCTGGACTGCCAGAGGAAGGAGGGGCGCAGAAAGGTCAGCGCTGACCGGAACTACAGCGTGGAGGTGGTCAGCCCCATCTGCCAATACGGAGATATTGAAACGGTGCAGGAGCTGATCCGCAAGCTCCGGGAGACCGGGGCGTTCGTGAATTCCTCCTGTGGCATCCATATCCACATCAACGCCGCGCCCTTTGACGCACCCCATCTGCGCAATCTGGTCAACATCATGGCAGCCAAGGAGGATATGATTTACAAGGCGCTGAAGGTTTCGCGTGGGCGGGAAAGCCACTACTGCCAGAAAATTGATCCCGCTTTTTTGGAGCGGCTCAACCGGCAGAAGCCTGCCACCCTCGACCGGCTCAAAAGCCTCTGGTATAACGGCGGCGATGGCAGCCGGGAGCATTACCACCACAGCCGCTACCACTGCCTGAATCTGCACAGCGTGTTCCAGAAGGGCACGGTGGAGTTCCGGGCGTTCAACGGAGATTTACACGCCGGAAAAATCAAGGCATACATCCAGTTCTGTCTTGCCATGACCGCACAGGCACTCAATCAGCGGTCGGCAAGTCCTACGAAAACCCAGTCCAGCAATGAAAAATACACCTTTCGTGTTTGGCTTCTGCGCCTCGGTATGATCGGGGACGAGTTCAAAACCGCCCGCCAGCATCTGCTGGATCATCTGGAGGGCTGCATCGCGTGGAAAGACCCGGCACAGGCCCAAAGGCAAAAGGAACGACTGCGGGAAAAACGTGAGGCGGAGCGTCAACAGACACAGGCTCCCCCGGAAGAAGCGGTACCGGAAACTGAAATGGAAGCGGAGGACGAACAGTCCCCCGCTTTTACTATGTCAATGTAAAGGAGCTCGTATGAAAAACAAACTGTATATTGCCTACGGCAGCAATCTCAATCTGCCGCAGATGGCAAAAAGATGCCCCACCGCCAAGGTGGTGGGAGCATCTGAAATCAAGGATTATGCCCTTGTGTTCCGGGGCGGCCGGAACGGAGCCGTTGCTACCGTTGAGCCCAGCGAGGGTTCGTCTGTCCCTGTTCTGCTGTGGAAAATCACACCGAAGGACGAGGCGGCGCTCGATCTTTACGAGGGCTTTCCCCGGTTCTATGACAAGGAAATCATGGAGCTAACCCTGGATGGACAGACGGTGTCCGCCATGGTTTATGTCATGACGCCGGGTCACCGGCTGGGGTACCCTTCGGATTATTATTACAATACCATCCGTGAAGGCTACGAAACCGCCGGGTTTGACACCGTTGTTCTGGAACAAGCAATCGACTATACCGAGCAGCTCATGGAAAGCGAGCCGGAGCCGGAACAGCAGAGTCTGTTCGGCTTCGGCGGTCTGAAATGGTGGTGACGGCATGGCTGATCCAGCAACCATCACAGCGATTGCAAAAGCCGCCGCTGCCGCGCTTTCAGATGAGCGCACCCGAAAAGCCATTGGCTGGGTGATTGCCGCCGTTCTGTCCCCGCTGATTTTGGTCGTCGTGCTGGTCTGCTCCTTGCTCTCCGGCACCACTAACCACAACAACACCGCCGTGGAGCTGTGCTTTCACGGCGGTGTGATTCCGGCGAGTATGCCTGCGGAATACCGGGAATACATCGGGGATATGCGCCGAAGCTTCACCCTCATAGACGGCGCGATTGCCACCGTAAACGCAGAGATGGAGGATGGGGACAGCCTTGACGATTACCGGGTCAAGGCAATTTTTTATTCTCTGTTCTTCGGCGCAGAGTCTCCCTCCCGGCTGGAACACCGGCGCTATGTGGACTGCTTTGTGACGTATGAAGAACGCACCCGCACCGTGGAGAACGGTGACGGCACCACCTCAGAGGAAACCTATACCGTGGCCGTTCCCATCACCTCTCTGCCAACTGTCTACAACAACATCCGCGCGCTGCTGGGCAGAGCCGTCACCTATGAGGATCAGGCCAACGCCAACGAAATCTATTATCGTGCCCGGTACGGCACCGGCGCACCCATGGAGGATGACAATTCCGAGCTTTGGGAGGACTGGACGCCGGATCAGATAGACGGCTTTTATTCCGATTTGCCTGTCGGAGAAGCGGGTGCGGAGGCTGTCCGGCTGGGGCTTTCCCGCCTTGGCGACCCGTATTCGCAGGAAAAGCGCGGACAGGGAGATTACACCGACTGCAGCTATCTTGTGCAATGGGTGTACAAAAAGCTGGATGTAAATCTACCCGGCACGGCCGCGGCGCAGGGCAAATACTGCGTCGACAACGGGCTGACGATTCCCAAATCCAGCCTTGCCCCCGGCGATTTGGTGTTCTGGAGCCACAAGCCCAACGGCCGCTTCATGAACATTACTCACGTTGGAATCTACGCCGGGGACGGCAAAGTGGTAGACGCATCCTCCTCCAAAGGACAGGTCGTCTACCGAGATTTGTTTGATTCCGGCAAGCAGATGCTGTACGCAAGACCCTACGCCGAAGCGCCGGAAGCCTCCGGCTCCGGCTTTATTTCTCCGCTTGGAAAGAGCTGGCGCTCCATGGTGACCTCTGAATTCGGCGGCAGGACGGACCCTCTCACCGGCGAGTGGGCGGGGCATTCCGGCATTGACCTCGGCGCCTCCAAGGGCACCTCCATCCGTGCGGCACAGGCGGGAACGGTGAAAACCGTGGTCTATGGCAGCACAGGCTACGGCTATTACCTGACCATTGACCACAGCGGCGGGCTGGTCACCTTATACGGACACTGCTCCCAAATCCTCGTCCGGGAGGGGCAAACCGTGAAAGCCGGGGAAACCGTTGCCAAGGTGGGCTCCACCGGGCGCAGCACCGGAAACCATCTGCACTTCGAGGTGCAGGTGAACGGCGTGAAGCAGAATCCGAGAAGCTATCTGCCATAAAAAAGAAAGAAGGGATGATTTTATGAGTGAAAACAGGATTAAGATACTCAAAATTGAGCCGGGGCAGGCTCCCCAGGTCAAGGAAATCCAAAATGACCTCACCAGCCTGCAGGCGGAGGTGGGCGGCCTGATTGAATGCATCAGCTTTCCAAACGGCTGTGTTGCCGTCTGCAATGAGGAAGGCAAATTAAACGGAATGCCGCCCAACAGGCGGCTGGGTGCGGACATTATCTGCGGCCCTTTTTTTGTCTGCGACACCACTTGCGATGGGAATTTCACCTCGCTGGGCAAGAGTAAGATCGCGGAATACAGCCAGCTCTTTGCTGAGATTCCCGAATTCACCGGGCAGGAGCCGGAGCTGGAACCCGGCTTCACCTTTATGGGATTTCGATTTTAAGGAGGACGCTCAGCATGAAAAAAGAAAGCATTACCGTTCAAATGGACGGCGAAAAGCTCCGTGCGGTGAAGCGCTACATGGAGAAAAAGGATGCGGATTTGGAACAGGAGCTTTGCGATTCTCTGCAAAAGCTCTATGAAAAATACGTTCCGTCTTCCGTCCGGGAATATATTGACGAGGGATGCGAGGATGCTCCCGCCACCGCTTCGTCCAAAAAGCAGAAGGGAAAAGATAAGGCCGCTGCTGCCGCTGACGACGCACAGGACAGAGCGGCGCATTAAGGCGCATGCCCGTTCCCCAGCGTTGCCCCCTGTTCGCCCCCGTGTGCCGCTTTGACAGGCGGGGTAGCATCCATGCACCCACCCCGCCCCAAACGGCAACGTGAAGGCTTTGTGCCAAGCGTTTGGAAAAAGGCGCTCTGCACCTCGAATACAGCAGCTCCCCACGGTCGAAAAAAGAGCAGGATAAAGGCGGGTGGTCGCAAGCGCCCTCCCGCCAACCATTTCGCCCAGCAGTGCTGGGCGTTTTTCGCACTTTCCCATGAGGTGGTCGGATTCCGGATTTGTCACGGTCAGGGTGGTCGGGATTTTAGAAAAGGCAAGAAAACAAAGGAATTTACACGGTCACCTCACAGGTGGACACCCATGAAAGGTCGGATTTCACATGAAAAATAATAAGGAACGAACAGCGGTCTGGCTGTACCCCGAAACAATGGAACGGCTGGACGGCTGGCTGTCAAAGGATAACTGCAAGAGCCGCAGCGAGTTTATTGAAAAGGCACTCAGCTTCTACATGGGCTACCTTGGGACGGAGGACATCTCCTCCTATCTCTCCAAGGCTCTGCTTGTATCCATCCAGGGCACATTGCAAAAGACCGAAAACCGGGTGGCAAACAATCTGTTTCGGCTTTCTGTGGAAATCAGCATGATGATGCATCTGCTGGCAACTACGCTGGAGATTACCGATGAGGAACTGCACCGGCTCCGCGGCCGATGCGTTGCCGAGGTAAAACGGACCAGAGGGAAAATCCGTCTGGACGATGCGGTGGATTTCCAGAGCAGCCCTGAGACGGAAGAATAATGGCCCGCATCATTCTCAAGTGCCCCTACCTCAAAGGCGGGGAAAAGACTGCTGCCCATTTAAGCAACCTCGTCAAATACATTGCCACCCGCGACGGCGTAGAAAAAATGGAAAGTGGTCATAAGCTCTGGCACTCCACCAAAAAACAAAAGGATTTGATTGCACAGATACTCCGGGAGTTTCCCGATGCCAAGGAACTGTTTGAATATGAGGATTACCTCGAAAATTCCAACCGGGGAAACGCCTCCGAATTCATCACCATCGCATTGGAACGGCATCTTGATAAAATCAGCGGCCGGGAAAAATATCTGGACTACATCGCAAACCGTCCCCGTGTCGAAAAGTTTGACAGCCATGGCTTATTCACAGCCGGTGACGATCCGCTAGTTTTATCACAGGTCGCTGATGAAGTAGCCAACCACACCGGAAATGTGTGGACTCCGATTATTTCTCTCCGGCGTGAGGATGCCGCACAGATGGGATATGACAATGTACTTGCATGGAAGGCTCTGCTTTCTGAAAAGGCTGTGGAAATTGCGGAGAACATGAAAATCCATCCTGACCATCTGAAATGGTATGCCGCCTTTCACAATGAATCGCACCATCCGCATATTCACATGGTCTGCTATAGCACCGACCCAAGAGAGGGCTATCTTACGAAACAGGGCATCAAAAAAATGAAGTCCTCTCTGGCAAATGAGATTTTTCGTCAGGAGCTCATTCCGCTCTACGGAGAAAAGACGCAGCGGCGGGATGACCTGAAGGAACAGGCGGCCGAGTCCATGAGGGAGATGATCCGTCAGATGAAAGGCGGCGTTTTACAGAGCGGCCGCATGGAGCAGCTCATTACACACCTTGCTGAGCGCCTGCAAAACACCTCCGGTAAAAAACAGTATGGCTATCTCAAAGCAGACCTGAAAAATGTGGTGGATGAAATCGTGGATGAACTTGCCAAGGACAGCCGTATCGCAGAAGCCTATCGCCTGTGGTGGGAGGTCAGGGGCAGGATCGAATCCATCTACACCGAAACACCGTCAGAGCCGCCGCCCCTTTCCCGCTGTGATGATTTTAAGCCCATCCGCAACATGGTCATTCAAGAAGCATTGCTGATTGGGAGCATGACCTTTGAGGAACCGGCATCTGTGGAAACAGCCCTGCCGGAGTCGGAGGATGATCTGGAGATGCCCTCCTCTGACATGGCGGATGAAGAAGATCAGGAACCGGCAGATGATTCCGGGGAACGGTCCTCCAGCGATGAAGCCTCTGCCGATAAGGAATCCTCCGACTCATGGTGGACGGATGGCTACAAACAGGCAAAGCAATATTTATATGGCGATGAGGATGCCGGAATTTTGCAGGATTTTGAAAAAGCCCATGAACTCTTCCTCATGGAAGCGGAGGCAGATAACCCTCTCGCCTTATGTGACCTGGGCAGAATGTCTGCGGATGGTCTTGGCTGCGAAGCGGACGCCGATGAAGCATACCGCTGGTACGGAAAGGCCCTTGCTGTTTTCCATGCTGCCGAGGAAGAAAAACCTTGGAAGTACACCGAGTACCGTATCGGCAAAATGTATGCCGCCGGACTTGGCACAGAGCAGGACTATCTGCAGGCGGCGGATTGGCTCACCCTGTCTGCGGATGAGAATTACAAGTACGCACAGTATTCTCTTGGCGGCCTGTATTACCATGGCAAAGGTGTGGATCAGGATCATGAATCTGCCTTTGCCCTCTACACCCGCTCGGCAGACCAGAGCTTCCCCTATGCCAGTTTTGAACTTGGTAAAATGCTGAGGGACGGAATTGGCTGTGTAAAAAATCAGCAGGACTCTGACCGTCGTTTCAAGGAAGCCTTTCTCGGTTTTGTTTCCCTGGAGGAACAGGGCCATGATGATAAGCTCCAGTACCGTTTGGGCTGGATGCTTCTGAATGGTGTGGGTACCGACAAGGATGAAGCCAGGGCAAAGGAATACTTTGAAAAAGCGGCATTCGTGGGAAACCCCTTTGCCTACCACCAGCTTGCCAAGCTTATCCTCTCCGATGAAAAAGCACCACAGCAGGATGTGGAGAAAGCCCTCGGCTACCTCAAAAAAGCGGTGGAGGCTGAGAATCCCTATGCCGCATATTTTCTCGGCAAGCTCTATGAAAAGGGACAGCACGTTCCGCAGAATATCGCAGAGGCAATCCGGCTTTATACCCTTTCCGTAGGACAGGATAATGACTTCGCCGCATACCGGCTCGGCAAGCTGTACCTCGGCGGTGAGGGCGTACTGAAGGATGTGGAGTCCGCCATTCGCTGGATGACCTTTGCCGCCGACAGAAAGAACCAATTTGCTGAATATGCCCTCGGCGTCCTCTACTTCAAGGGGGAGGATGTTCCGAAGGATGTTCCCAAAGCTCTGGAATACCTAAAACGGTCTGCCGGTCAGGGCAATCAATTTGCACAGTACCGGCTGGGCAAGATTTACCTTATGGGCGAGGATGTGCCAAAGGATATTCAGACTGCCCTGCAATTTCTGACGGCTGCCGCAGAACAGGGAAATCAGTATGCGCAGTACACCCTCGGCAAGCTGTATCTGATGGGAAAAGATGTCCCCAAAGACAAAGAAACTGCCGTCCGCTGGTTTACCCTCTCGGCAGCACAGGGCAACATTTACGCCCAATTTTTCCTCGGCCATATAGATGATTTCAAAGACCCCTCCGTTCTGCTGGCGGGAACACGGCTCCTGCATCACATGAGCCGTGTTTTTGCAGACAACGCCCCACCGCTGAAACCACCCGGCCAGAGAACCGACCGTAAGCTCCTCCGCAAGCTCCGTGAGAAAAAGCAGGCGCAGGGCCATGCGAGGGATGACCACGAACAGACCATGTCATTATAACGATTGGAGGATAACCGTGAAGAAACAGAAAAAGAAAATTGAGCAGCCGCCGATCAAAGAGAAATCGCTCCAGACCTATTGCCGTCCTGTAAAAAGGGCGGCTTTTTTTCATAGAATCGGCACTCGCCATAAATAGGAGGGGGATCATGGGTGTATATGTACATTTTACAGATGACCAGAAATACCGTGCCAACAATGTAGACCTCGTGGATTTTCTCCATCGGCGCGGTGAGAAGCTAATCCCCAGCGGCCGGGATAAGCGGTTGGCGTCCGACCACAGCATTACCGTCCGGGGAAACGAGTGGTACGATCACTCTGCAGAGAGCGGCGGGTATGCCATTGACTTCGTGCGACAGTTCTATGACCTCACCTTTCCTGAGGCTGTAACCATGCTGCTGGGCGGTGAGCAGGGCGAAGTCTATCGACCCGCCTCACAAAAGAAACAGGAGGCGAAACAGCCCTTTGCCCTTCCGAATCCCCACAGCGATATGCGCCGCGTCTATGCGTACTTGGTGAAAACCCGGCTCATCGACCGTGAAGTGGTCAGTTACTTTGCCAAGGCGAAGCTCCTGTATGAGAGCTGTGAAAAATCTAAGGACAGCATGAAGGAATACCACAATGCGGTCTTTGTGGGATACGATGAAAACGGAGTTCCCCGCCATGCCCATAAACGAGGGCTCTATACCGAGGGAACCGGCTTCAAAGGAAATGTGGATAGCTGCGATCCGGCATACAGCTTCCACCACATCGGCACAAGTAACCACCTCTATGTGTTTGAGGCTCCCATCGACTTGCTGTCTTACATCACCCTGCATCCCAACGACTGGCGGAACCACAGCTATGTGGCGCTCTGCGGTGTTTCCGAATACGCCATGCTGAAGATGCTGGAGCTGCATCCGAACCTAAACCATGTGGTTCTGTGTCTGGATCATGACGAGGCGGGGATCGAAGCCTCGGAGAAATATCACGATCTGCTCATAGAAAAGTGTGTTTCATGTGATAGGGATTTGTCCATACACAAGGACTGGAACGAGGATATCAAGGCAAATCACGGATTACCGGCAATCCCTGCTGAGGAACATCCCCAGCATTTAATCCGGGATGAAATATGCCGGGAGCTTACCGAAACGTCAATGACTGTGAAATCCAACTGTTCCGCCAACACCCTGTCAGCCCTGCTCGTAAAAGCCCGATCCCATCTGCATTGGGGACAATTTTCAGGGGTGGATGAATGTCTGAGGGAAATGTGTCGCCTCTCCATGGCTGCTGCTGCGAGGGAGTATCGGCAGATGGATCACAGCCGGAATCTCTCCACGGTGCAAAGCCGCCTGCATAGTGGTTTCAGGACTTATGAAAACCGCGGACATTTGAAAACCCGGCTGGATTTACTGGAATCCGATATCATGGCTCTGCAGGGCTTTGAGCGTGTGGTGACCGCCGGTGAAAAGGAAAAGCTGGCAGAGTGCTATGAACGCATTGCCTCCCACGGCCTCAAAGGAGCGATCCTGCTGGAGAAATACCGGCAAAAGATGGAGCAGACCCAGGAAATGAAACTGTCTATGTAATCCCGGCAATAACTCCATCCCCGCTTCTGACATTCTAAATGAATTCAGAAGAAGGAGGATACTATTATGCCGTCTCAGGTCTATATTTTAATTGCAGCGGCCGCCGTGATGTTTTGTGTCATCGGCGGTCTTTCCCTTTTGGCTCACTATTATACCCTAAACGGAATCAAGTCCCGCACGGTAGGTGATGGCCAGCATGGTACGGCACGGTTCGCATCAAAACAGGAAATCAAAAATACCTATAAGCACATCCCCTTTCAGCCGGAGCTGTGGAGGCAAGGACAATGCCTCCCTACTGCCGCCGAGCAGGGAATCATTCTCGGAAGCGTAGGTGCAAAAAATAAAGTTACGGCAATGGTGGATACTGACGATGTCCACTGTCTCATGATCGGTGCCTCTGGCGTGGGGAAAACTGCATACTTTTTATACCCCAACCTGGAATATGCCTGTGCCTCCGGCATGAGCTTCCTGACCACCGACACCAAGGGCGACCTGTATAGAAACTATGGAACTATCGCCCGCAACCACTACGGCTACCATGTGGCGGTCATCGACCTAAGAAACCCCACCCGCTCGGACGGCAACAATATGCTCCATCTGGTGAACACCTACATGGATCAGTACCTTGCCGATGAAAACAACATTGTGGCAAAGGCAAAAGCAGAAAAATACGCCAAGATTATCTCCAAAACCATCATCAACGCCAGCAACGAGAATTACGGACAGAATCAGTTTTTTTATGATGCCGCAGAAGGACTCCTGTCCTCAGTGATTCTGCTGATTGCCGAGTATTTGCCCCCCACTGAGGTAGATGGGAAAAAGGTGGACTGCCGCCATATCATCAGCGTGTTCAAATTGGTTCAGGACTTACTCGTGCCCAGCAAGGTAAAGGGGAAAAGTCAGTTTCAGCTATTAATGGATAAATTGCCATCCGACCACAAGGCCCGCTGGTTTGCAGGAGCAGCCCTAAATTCCGCGGAGCAGGCTATGGCGTCGGTACTTTCCACTGTGCTATCCCGTTTGAATGCCTTTCTCGACTCCGAAATGGAACAGATTCTGTGTTTTGAAACATCCATTGATGCGGAGAAATTCTGTAACGAAAAATCCGCTCTGTTCATCGTATTACCAGAAGAAGATTTGACCAAATACTTTATGGTCAGCCTTATGATCCAACAGCTCTACAGGGAAATCCTCGCGGTTGCGGATGAAAACGGAGGCAAGCTGAAAAACCGAGTAATGTTTTACTGCGATGAGCTCGGAACGCTTCCAGCCATCGAATCGCTCGAATTAATTTTCAGCGCTTCACGCTCTCGCCGGCTTTCTATGGTACCAATCATACAGTCCTTCGGCCAGCTCGAAAAGAATTACGGCAAAGAGGGTTCAGAAATAATCGTGGACAATTGCCAGGACACCATCTTTGGCGGCTTTGCCCCCAACAGCCAGACCGCCGAAGTGCTGAGTAAAGCATTGGGCAGCCGCACGGTCATGAGCGGCAGCGTGAGTCGTGGTAAGAATGACCCCAGCCAATCCTTGCAGATGATGGAGCGCCCTCTCATGACACCGGACGAATTGAAATCCATTCCAAAGGGCAGCTTTGTCGTGATGAAAACCGGCACCCATCCCATGAGGACAAAGCTGCGGTTGTTCCTTGAATGGGGCATCCGTTTCGGAGAGGCTTACACCATGGAGGAAAAAGCTCATCGAAAAGTGGTCTATGCCGATAAGCAGATGCTGGAGGAAAATATCGTCCGCAAGCACACGGCCTGCCTTATGGTGGACGAAGAAACCGGGGAGATATTGGAGCCGCCGTCCGGAACAGGAACCCTTCATACCCCGGTAGCAGAACCATCTGAAAACACCATGCGCCGCCGTAATGTACTCAAAACGTAAAGGAGGTTCCCATGAGCTACTTCAACCACATTTATACCGCTTCGCCCGATGAGATTCCCCATCGGGCGAGGGCTGTTTATATATATATTTGTGACCGGGCAGGAAAAGGAAAGGACTGCTGGCCTGCGGTAAAGACCATTGCTTCCGATCTGCAGCTTTCCCGCAGCACCGTCAAGCGTGCCTTACATGATCTGGTGAGGGCGGGACTCATTGAAAAGGAGCCTCGCTTCCGGGAGAATGGGAGCAATACCAGCAACAGACTTATTTTAAGAAAATAGCAGGATGCGGCAAAGCGAAAAGACAGAGTTCCCGCCAAGGGGGTACTCCGTTTTTTTGCTGGACCGAGGTGCGGTTCGTGGTGAACCCACCGGAATCTCTCACTCTAAGAAGATATTATCACAGAAAAAGAACAAGGTGTATCTTACTATGTTTTTATGTAACATTTTGGAGATCTTCTGGAACATCCTGTGATACCTGACAGCGTGGAGCAGCTCGGAAAGCAGTTTAAACATTTGATACCGGAACAGATTGAAATGATTAGCGAAATGGTGGAGGTAAATGATCAAAAAGCACACCACCTCAAAAGAAAAATGGCAGTAAACGAATAAGAGTCTCACTCAGAGGCTCTTTTGCTATTGATAAAGTGATTGAAAGCTATCCTTGATGTGCGAAAAAACTTTCTATAAAAAAGCATGACTTCACATTGACGAATTTAGATTTGAAACATATAATATAACATATCGAAGTATTTAGATTTGAGGTGTTGGTATGAACTATTACTTAGAGAACACAAAAGTGTTCAAAGCATTGGGCGATCCCAAAAGAGCCATGATTGTGGATATGCTCTCCTGTGGAGAACTTTGTGCCTGCGAGATTTTAGAGAAGTTTGAAATGTCCCAATCCACGCTGTCCCATCACATGAAACTCCTCTGCGAATGCGGACTTGTCAAGGCACGGGCAGAAGGCAAATGGACGTATTATTCTTTGGATGAGGATGCCATCGGCAAAACAAAGCAGTTTTTCTGGGCGATCACATCCGATAAAGAAAATTGTATTTGCAGAGATAACACAAATTGTTGTAAGGGGTGTAACGAAAATGAGTAAATGTTGTTGTTCTTCTGAAAATTGCTGCCAGCCAGAGCCGAAAAAGTCAATAAACATTGATTTTCTTTATCTGGACACGACCGTTTGCGGCAGGTGCCAGGATACGGAAAAAGCTCTGGACGACGCAGTTTCCGGCGTAGCCGTGGTGCTGAATGCGTCAGGATATGAAGTCAAGGTAAATGAAGTGAACATCACAACGAGAGAGTTGGCGATACAGTATCATTTGGTCAGCTCACCGACCATCCGTGTGAACGGAAACGATATTGCCGTGGAATCGCGGGAATCAGTCTGCGAGGACTGTGGAGAACATTGCGGTGATACCGTAGATTGCCGTGTATGGGTATATAACGGAGTCGAATATACATCCCCTCCGAAGGAATTGATCGTGGATGCCATTCTACGGGAAGTGTATAACCCCAATCAGGGTGAGCCGGAGCGTGAAGCCTATCGGCTTCCAGAAAATCTGGAAACATACTTTATAGCCAAGACACACAAGGATGAAACGGAACGTCAGGGAAAGGGCGGTGATGTGATATGAGCCAAGAAAAAAATAAAGGTATTGGTTTTTTTGAAAAATATCTAACCGTGTGGGTGCTGCTGTGCATGGCGGCTGGAATCCTTGTCGGAAAATTCCTGCCCGGCATTCCAGATGTCTTGGAAGGATTTCAATACGCCGGGCAGAACCTCCCGATTGCCGTACTCATTTGGATTATGATTTTCCCCATGATGATGAAGATTGATTTCCAGTCTATCAAGAATGTGAGGAAAAATCCTTCAGGCATCCTTATTTCCAGCGGTAGCAGCTGGCTCATCAAGCCCTTCCTCATGTTCGGGTTAGCAACCCTGTTTTTCAAAGTTATCTTTCAAGCCTTCATCCCAGCGGATTTGGCACAGGACTTCGTAACAGGCGCAGTATTGCTGGGCGTAGCACCCTGCACGGCGATGGTGTTTGTATGGAGTCATCTGACCAAAGGCGATCCGGCGCATACGCTTGTACAGGTTTCGGTCAATGACCTCTTGATTCTCGTATTGTTTGTGCCATTGGTACAAATCTTGTTGGGAGTAAACGGCGTTACGATTCCTTGGGATACGCTCTTCTTTTCCATCGTATTATTCGTTGTCGTTCCGCTGGCTGGCGGCGCACTTACGCGCTTTCTGATGATACAGAAAAAAGGCATAGAGTATTTCAACGAAAGATTTCTCCCCAAGTTTGACGGCATCACGACCTTGGGGTTGCTGCTCACCTTGATTATCATTTTTTCCTTCCAAGGTGACATTATTTTGGAACAGCCTCTGTTCGTTTTGCTGATCGCAGTACCGCTGGTTCTGCAAAACTTAATCTCCGCCAACTTTACCTACTTGATATGCAAGTGGACAAAGCAACCACACAATATTGCGGCTCCGGCTTCTCTGATTGCAGCCTCGGACTTCTTCGAACTTTCTGTAGCGGTAGCAATTGCCCTTTTCGGTCCAAATTCGCCGGTTGTGCTTGCTTGTACGGTGGGCGTATTGACCGAAGTCCCCGTTATGCTTTTGCTAGTACGCTTTATTAATAAGACCCACCACTGGTTTCTAAAGGAGGTTTAAATGGTGTATATATGCTATTGCAACAAAGTCAAAGAAGCAGATATCATGAAAGCAATTACAGAAAAAGGTGCAAAAAATGTAGATGATGTTATTAAGATTACCGGAGCCATGCAAAACAGTAATTGCGCTGTAAATAATCCGAAGGGAATTTGCTGTTACTCAGATATTGTGAAAACTTTTAATAAATATAGGGAGAAAATTATTATGAAAAAAATGAAAATCTTTGAACCCGCCATGTGTTGCCCGACCGGGCTTTGCGGCGTGGGTGTTGACCCTGAACTGCTGCGTATGTCCACGGTACTGGAAACACTGAAAAAACATGGCATTATTGTTGAACGCTTTAACTTGGGCAGCGCACCGGCAGAGTTTATCACCGACCAGACCATCAATGCCTATATTAATGAGAAAGGCACAGAGGGACTGCCCGCTGTGATGCTCGATGGCAAAATTGTCATCACAGGTCGGTATCCCACCAATGAAGAATTCACAAAGCTGCTCGACCTTCCTGAAAATGTGCTGGGCAAGCAGAAAAGATCCGAGTCCGGTGGTTGCGGATGCAAGGGAGGTTGCTGTTAAATGAATCTGTTTGATCCCGGCAGTATCAAACTGACAAAGTATCTTTTTTATACCGGCAAGGGCGGCGTTGGTAAAACCAGCGTTGCCTGTGCCACCGCCGTCTCCCTTGCGGACAGTGGGAAAAAGGTACTGCTCATCAGCACCGATCCTGCTTCCAATTTACAGGATGTCTTTTCGATGGAACTGACCAACAAGGGAGTGCCCATTTCAGATGTGCCGAACTTAGTGGTAGCGAACCTTGACCCCATACAAGCGGCAGCTGAATACCGGGAAAGCGTGATCGCGCCTTATCGCGGCAAGCTGCCCGCATCTGTCATCACGAATATGGAGGAGCAGCTTTCCGGCTCTTGCACCATTGAAATTGCGGCATTCAACGAGTTTTCCAATTTCATCACGGACGGTAAGGTTCAGCAGGAATACGACCACATTATTTTTGATACCGCCCCTACTGGGCACACCCTGCGGATGCTTCAGCTTCCGTCCGCTTGGAGCAATTTCATCAGTGAAAGCACTCATGGCGCATCTTGCCTCGGTCAACTTTCCGGCTTGGAGAGCAAGAAAGCCATTTACAAGCAAGCTGTGGAGACACTGGCAGACGGAAGCCTGACCACGCTGATTCTTGTCACCCGCCCGGAAACCGCGCCATTTAAAGAAGCAGAACGGGCTTCCGGCGAATTGTCCTCGCTGGGCGTTAAAAATCAAATGCTGGTTGTCAACGGAATATTGCTGGAACATAACGATGCTCTATCTTCCAGCCTATATGAAAAACAGCAGTCTGCACTTGCCGCAATGCCGGAAAGTCTGAAAGGACTCCCAATCCATATTGTTCCTCTGCGAGCTTACAATGTCACAGGGCTGGAAAATATCCGCGCCTTGCTGAACACCGATTATGTCACTGCTCCCGTGCAAACGCTGAACGCCACGCATATTCCAGCGCTAAACGATGTGATAGATGAGTTAGCGGTGGAAGGGAAACGCGTTATTTTCACGATGGGTAAAGGCGGTGTGGGTAAAACCACCGTCGCTGCTGCTGTTGCGCTGGGGCTGGCGAAGCGTGGAAAGAAAGTCCATCTCACCACCACCGACCCCGCCGCGCACCTGAAGTTTGTGCTGGATGAAACCAGCGGCGTATCCATGAGCCATATTGACGAAGCCGAGGAACTCCAAAAGTATCAGTGCGAGGTGCTTTCCAAAGCCCGCGCATCCGGCATGGGCGACGAGGATATTGCTTATGTTGAGGAAGATTTACGCTCCCCCTGCACACAGGAGATCGCCGTATTCCGCGCCTTCGCTGAGATCGTGGAAAAGGCTGACGATCAGGTGGTGGTGATTGACACCGCACCCACCGGGCATACCTTGCTTTTGTTGGAATCCACACAAAGCTACAACCATGAAATTCAGCGTACCAAGGGCGAAATCCCAGAATCGGTGGCGCGGCTGTTGCCTCGGCTCAAATCCGACGAAACCGAAGTGCTGATTGTGACCCTGCCGGAAGCGACCCCTGTTTATGAGGCGCTCCGCTTGGAGGACGATCTGAAACGGGCGGGCATCGCCGCAAAATGGTGGGTGGTCAGTCAGTCTCTTTACGGCACGAATACCACCAACCCCATGCTGGCGGCAAAAGCGGCTGGCGAAGTGGAATGGCTCAATCGCATCGACGAACACGCCGGTGGCAAGTTTGCCCTGATCGCGTGGAGCGCCAAGGAAATCAAGGGCGACAGTCTGCTGGCGCTGTAAGGAGGTAATATGATAAAAGTCGCATTTATTTGTGTTCATAATTCCTGTCGCAGCCAGATTGCGGAGGCGCTGGGACGGCATCTTGCCGGCGATGCTTTTGAAAGCTATTCGGCGGGAACAGAAACGAAGCCGAAAATCAATCAGGATGCCGTGCGACTGATGAAGCAGCTTTATGGCATTGACATGGAAGTCACACAGCGCAGCAAACTCCTGTCCGATATCCCGCCTGTTGATGTTGTTGTCACAATGGGCTGCAATGTCGAGTGTCCGTATCTTCCCTGCAAGCACCGTGAGGATTGGAGGCTGGATGATCCAACGGGCAAAAGCGACGAGGAATTTATTCATGTTATAAAACAGATTGAGCAAAAGATGCTCGAGTTAAAAAGTTTTGTGGGGGTTCTTTAGTAGTAAAATCATGCGCTGTAAATGCTAAATTCAAAAAAGCCAATTAAAGTCATTGATTTTAATTGGCTTTTTTGTTTAGAACAAAACAGAATTTCTATTCAAATTCCTTTTGGATGAATATAAAGTTAAGAGATTTACACTCACTCAATCGAAAAGACTTGCATTGGTATCCCGCACTTTTTTTGCTTAATTGATTGTAAACTTCGTGCCACATGACTTCCGTTCCACGCAGCAGATAAACTGCCACGAACCACGACACAGCCTGATCTCGTGTTGGGATGATTTAAAAAAAATATTCTAAAAACCCCTTGACAATTGAGTATATATTCAACTATACTATATACAGTTGAGCGTTTGCTCAATTAAAATTTCGGAAGGAGGACTAATTATGTCTGTCAGAAGCGATGTTTGCGATTGTGATGTTATACACGAAGAAACCGTCACCGCAGTAAAAACAAAAATGCTTTCAGATGATACTTTTAATATTTTGACGGAATTTTTGAAAGCTGTGGGAGATGGTACAAGGATCAGAATTTTATGGGCTCTGGATGTCAGTGAAATGTGTGTCTGTGATTTGGCAGTCTTGCTTGGTATGACAAAATCCGCTATATCACACCAGCTACGCACTTTGAAACAGGCAAATCTTGTCAAATTTAGGAAAGATGGTAAGATTGCTTATTACTCTCTCGCGGATGACCATGTGAAAATCGTTTTGGAACAAAGTTTAAGCCATGTAACTGAATAAAATTTAATTATAGGAGGAAAATAACATGAAAAAGTCATTTAGGTTGGAAGGACTGGACTGCGCCAACTGTGCGGCGAAAATCGAAAAGGACATCAAGGCGCTGGACGGCGTAACCGAAGTAACCGTAAACGCTATGACGACTAAGATGGTTCTTGTGGCAGACGACGACAAAATGGACGAGATTATTAAGACCGCTGAAAAAATCGTCAAGAAGCATGAACCTCATGTTGTCGTAAAAAAGGCGTAAACATTTACCGGCAATAATTCCGGCTTTTGGCGTAACGATTCAAAGCGATACGCCAAAGGCGAAGGAATTTATTAATTCAATTTTTTTGCGACAATAGTTGAGTGTTCACTCAATATTACTCGCCATTCTCTTACAGCAAAGAGAAGAAAGGAGTTCAATATGAACAAGAAGCTTGTAAGAATTATCATAGCAGCGGTTATTTTCGTAATCGGGCTGCTGGTAAAAACAGACATCGTTTGGCTTAGTCCCGCTATCTTCATTGTCGCCTACATTGTAGTGGGCAGCGAAGTCGTAATAAAAGCCATCAAGAATATTATGCAAGGCCAAGTTTTTCAGGAAAGCTTTTTAATGACCGTGGCGACCGGTGGCGCACTTATCATTGGGGAATATCCAGAGGCCATTGCCGTTATGCTGTTTTATCAGGTTGGCGAATATTTTCAAAGTTATGCCGTTGCGAAGTCGCGGAAATCCATTGCAAGCTTAATGGATATACGTCCTGATTACGCAAATGTTAAAAGGGGCGATGAATTGGTAAAAGTCGACCCTGACGAAGTTGCGATTGGCGATATCATCGTTGTCCGTGCTGGTGAAAAAATCCCGCTTGACGGCAAGGTGCTTGACGGCAATTCAATGATTGATACGTCCGCTTTGACCGGCGAATCTGTTCCGCGCGAAGCTGGTGTTGGCTCTGATGTTTTGAGCGGCTGTATCAATGTGAACGGCGTACTGACGATTGAGGTCACAAAAGAATTTGGGGAATCGACGGTCAGCAAAATCCTTGATCTCGTGGAAAACGCCAGTAGTAAAAAGGCGAACACCGAGAATTTCATTACAAAATTTGCACGAGTTTATACTCCGATTGTTATGGCTGCCGCACTGTTGCTTGCAATTATCCCGCCTCTGTTCTTTGGTGGTACTTGGGGCGACTGGATTTACAGGGCTTTAACTTTCTTAGTGGTTTCCTGCCCTTGCGCTCTGGTTGTTTCTATTCCACTCTCTTTCTTTGGCGGTATCGGCGGCGCGTCAAGGCGTGGTGTGCTTGTTAAGGGTAGCAACTATTTAGAAGCTTTGGCGCAGACTGAAATCGTTGTGTTTGATAAGACGGGGACATTGACAAAAGGCGTATTTAAAGTACAAGAGGTAAATGCTATTGGCATTTCCGAAGCAGAACTGCTGGAACTTACCGCACATGTTGAGAGTTATTCCAATCACCCCATTTCACTCTCTTTGAAAACTGCTTATGGGAAAGATATTGACAACGAAAGGATTACGGATGTTGAGGAAATCGCAGGCCACGGCGTCAGCGCAACGGTTGATAGTCGTAAAGTTTTCGCAGGAAATACAAAACTCATGCAAAAAATCGGCGTTAAATTTTCTCAAGACGAAATTATTGGAACAGCCGTACACGTTGCTGTTGATGGCAAATATGCGGGATATATTGTAATTGCTGATGAGGTTAAGGAAGATGCAGCGGAAGCGATTAGATTGCTAAAAAAGGCAAATATCCGTCAAACGGTGATGCTGACGGGCGACGCCAAGAGTGTTGGAGATAAAGTTGCCAAGGAATTGGGGTTAGATAAGGTTTACACAGAGCTTCTTCCCGGTGACAAGGTAGATAAAGTAGAGGAACTGCTGGCTCAAAAATCAGCTAAAGGCAAGCTGGCCTTTGTAGGCGATGGGATTAATGACGCACCAGTTTTAGCTCGTGCCGACATTGGTATTGCGATGGGTGGCTTGGGTTCCGACGCGGCTATAGAAGCCGCCGATGTTGTAATAATGACCGATGAGCCGTCCAAACTAGCTACAGGTATGAAAATTTCACAGAAAACGCTAAGAATCGCACAACAGAATATATGGCTGGCTTTGTCGATAAAAGCAATTGTGCTTGTACTCAGTGCACTCGGTTTTGCTACCATGTGGGAGGCTGTGTTTGCAGATGTTGGTGTGACGGTTATAGCGGTATTGAACTCTTTCCGTGCTTTAAACACAAAGAAATTATAATCAGGTCAAAAGCCTGTTGTATCGGAAGCGATTAAGTAAAATGTTAATTGTCCTGATTGCCTTGTTAGTTGGGATTTTGTGAACTTGCTTTGGTAGCGCAGTTGCTATTATAACAAAAGAAGTTTTCTGAAAATATGGCGAATTGCCTTTTAGTTTTCGCTGGTGGCGTAATGATGAGCCTTGTGTTCTTTGACCTTATGCCGGAAACTTTAGAGGTATCAAATGTGTGGATGGTGGCTGGCGGCATCCTCACTATTCACTGAGATAAGGGTCAAAGGGAGAATCATTATATGAAGATTATTTTATTCGGTTTATTGGTGAAAGCAGTTGAGCTATTGGGCACGATTGAATTAAAGCATAAACAGAAAATCTGTTGTATGGAAAGGTGTGTGGCATGAAAAAGCAATGGCTTATTACAGGAATCTTGGCAGCAGTTGATCAAACAATAAAACTGCTGATAGCTCATTTTGCGATAGATAAGATGATTATCTGGATACCGAGTGTTTTGCGTTTTGAGCCTTTCCAGAACACAAATTTGAATTGGTTTGCAAGTATGGCTAATTTTAAGACTCCTGTAATCGGAATGATCTTTTTACAGATAACGGCTATAGCAGGATTGCTTTTATTCTATCGATTCCAAACATATAAAGTTGGTGCAAAGAGTCGCTTGTTGAGTGGAGCATTCTGTTTTGCATCTGCTGGCATATTATGTTCATTTATTGATGTAGTGTTCTGGGGCGGCAGCCTTGACTTTATTGGTTTATTCAATTGGTTTATTTTTGATACAAAGGACGTATTTTTGAACACGGGATGGATTTTGGCTCTAATTTGGACGTGGCGGCATGAAAAAAAGCTAAAAAAGTCTTATTCAAACGATCACAATACAGAAGATGTACCTTTTGCTATATGGTTTCGGAGCGGATGCAAACTCCTTCCCAACACAACGTCTGAATATACCAGAATATAAAATATATAAACACAATTGAGAGGTGGTCACAGTGAAGCGAAAAGAAAATAGAAACTTGACGGGCATATTTCGTATTGGTTTGGCCACCCTTGTTGTGATTTTACAACTTTTATTTATCTATTTTATCATCAATATACTCAAAAACTATGCGGTATATTTTTATGCACTCATTCAAATTATAGCGGTAATAAACATCTTTATTATGGTGAGCAGAAGTAAAAACACATCTTACATAATCGTATGGCTTATTATAATATTTATCCTTCCGGTTTTCGGTTATTTCCTATATCTCTTATGGGGTCGTTCCGATGTGTTCGGACGATGTATAAGAAATAATCGAATAAGAGCGGCTATCCAGCATGGTTCCATGTATTTATATAAGGACCCGGAAGTTTACGCCGAACTCGATCAAATCCATCCGTCAAGAAAAAGAATAGCAGGATATTTAGGCAGGAAAGGATTCCCTCTTTATAAAAATACAACGTGTGAGTATTTCTCGCTTGGCGAGTATCAATTTGAAGCAATGATAAAGGATATTGAAAACGCTGAGAGATACGTTTTCTTGGAATATTTTATTTTAGATAGTGGGGAGCTTTGGGACAGGATTTCAGAAGTATTGATTCGCAAAGCCGAACAAGGAGTGGAAATACGGCTGATGTTCGATGACTTTGGGAGTATTGTTACAGCACCAGATAATCTGATTAAGGCTCTTAACAGTCACAATATTCAGGTGTTGCGTTTTAATCCAGTTCATCGGTATATTTCATCCTTTTGCTTCAATTGCCGTAATCACCAGAAAATTACGGTCATAGACGGCTGCGTTGGATATACAGGCGGAACGAATCTTGCTGATGAATATGCCAACATATACCCAAAGCACGGCCATTGGAAAGACACGGCAATCCGGCTTGAAGGCGACGCGGTTTGGGGTCTGACCTCAATATTTCTTCAGATGTGGGATGCTGAAAGTGGAGGAACTACAGATTACGAGGCTTACCGGTCTGTAGTGAACTACGAGGGTCAAGGCTTCTATCAAGCATTTTCAGACGGTCCTTCAAATAATCCCGATAACCCTGCCGAGGTTATGTACCGCACGATGATATATAATGCAAAGAAATATGTTTATATATCTACCCCCTATCTTGTCATTGACAACTCCATGAAGGAAGCGTTGTGTACGTCCGCACAGGGAGGTACAGATGTCAGGATTATTACTCCAAAGATATGGGATCATTGGTATGTGCATATGGTAACGCAATCGAATTATGGAGAGCTGCTGGAATCGGGTGTTAGAATCTATGAATATACCCCGGGATTCATCCATGCAAAGACTATCATAAGCGATGATGATCATGCCATTTGCGGAAGCATTAACATGGATTACCGGAGCTTTTATCTCCACTTTGAAAACGGTGTGTGGATTTGCGGATCGCCTGTACTCCAAGACATAAAAAATGACCTCCAGCAAACATTTGATGTTTGTGAAGAAATAAGTCTTGACGAATGGCGTCGCCGTCCCTGGCACATAAAATGCGTTCAATCGTTCCTTAGATTGTTTGCTGTATTCTTTTGAGATTAATTTGTTATGAAGTCAAAAGAATAGCACTCATGTTGTCCCTATCATCTTGGCAATTTCAACGGATCTATAAGACGTAGTTCATCCCAATTTGCCGGAAATCGAGGGAATGTATCTATCCACGAAAATGACGGATATAAAAGGGAATTACCGTTATTTGACTGAATTGGAGGGCGTAAAAAAGAACAGAGAGCTGTTCTATCAGTATTGCTTTAAGGAACTGAAGCTATGTATATGGCAAAAGCAGAAGGCAGAAATAGAGTGAAGGTATTATAAAAATACCTGTTCAATGCATGATGTTTAACGATACATAGAGAAAGTCCAGTAAAAATATAAATAAAGCCAAGGGCAAACCTATCAAAAGATGGGGACGCAAAGCCATAGGGTCTAAGGCGCTTTACTGCGCTATGATAGCCTGGCTGCCAAAAACCATGCGGAGCCTGCCCTCATTCAGAGAGCAGGCTCTATATCTGTCTGTCGGTTTTTGACGGATAAACAGGATATCGGGATACCGGCTTTCGCCATGCTCCGGCGAGAGGGGTATCCTATGGGGTTTTATACTTATAAGAGGTGGCAATAGAGCAGACAGAGCTCATACATATTACCCACCACCCAAACAATTTCATATTGTAATTTTGAAAAAGTCAGCATTTCGCCATGGGCGCAGTGCTGACTTTTTTCTTTCGACAAAAAAATCTATACTCCGACCATATTTACCAAATTTAGGGGAAATGTGGCATGTTTCTAATATAAGCAGGTCGTTTCCACGCTGCCGCTCCCCTCCGCTTCTGACATTTTGACTCACCATCAAAATTTCAGAAAACGGAGGACAAGCCATATGGCAGAAAAGAAAGAGTATCAAATCAAAGTTCAGGGGCAGCTCGTCCCTGTCACCGAAGAAGTCTATTTAACATATTACCGCATGAAACGCCGTGAACTACATCTGGAGGAAAAGGACGCAGCACATGGTGTGTTTTATTACAGCGCCTTGGATACGGAGGAAACCAATGGTGAGGATGCGATTTCAGATCTCACTTCTCCCCGTGTGGAGGATATTGTCACGGACAAGCTGATAGCCGAAAAACTCCACTTGTGCCTTTCCCAGCTTGCCAAGGAGGAACAGGAACTGATTTTTACTCTGTTTTTTAAGAATAAAAGCGAGCATCAACTCGCAGCGGAAACTGGTATCCCGCGCATGACAATCCACGACCGAAAGGTTAAAATTCTGCGTACTTTAAAAAAACTTATGGAAAAGTAAAAATTTTTCCGTCCAACCCCCTCACGAAACCGGATTAGTAGTGAGGGGGTTTTTCTCATTCCCTCCATGGTTCCTTGAAAATTTAATATCCGATGACCTGAATACATTAGCTGACAGACCCCTAAAGGGAAAGCGACCCCGGAGGATGCGCCAAGACCACCTGTAGGCAGGCAGCAAGAAAAGCGGAATCACTCACTCTTCTGTTCGCTCGTTTCTTTCTGCTCCTATCAAAGACGGCCAAATAAGGTGCAAAGCGGTCCCCATCCGACCGGAAAACAGGCTGTGGCAGTCTGTCTCGCAATGATCCTGTCAGCCTATATTGATACTTCTGTCCAGTCACAGCCCCCCTTGACCGGGGGATCACGCAATGAGGGCAGCCGGCAGAGATCCTGGCGGGGGTGAGATTCCCATGATGCGGCGAAGCCAGCCGCAGTTCAGGCCATCGCCTTTTGAGTCCGATACGATTCGGGCTCTGTGTGCTTGGGGAGTAGTGTCGAATTAAGCACCTTGATTACAGAAAAAAGACTTAATGTCAGAAGCGATAGGGATCGCTCTGCCTTACATCAGGGCGATCCCTATATTTGTGCCATTAAGAAAAGAGAGGATTTCACATCAAGGAGGTGTAAAGTTGGACACGATAAAGCAAGGCGTCAGCCGCGGCGATATTTACTACGCCGATTTAAATCCCGTTGTAGGATGTGAGCAAGGAGGCATCCGTCCCGTACTTATCCTGCAAAACGACATAGGAAACCGCCACAGCCCCACCACCATCGTTTGTGCCATTACTGGCAAGCCGAAAAAGCCCTTGCCAACTCATACAGCTATTGCTGATGCGGGCAGATTGTCCAGAGAGTCCTTTGCACTTCTGGAGCAGATACGCACCATTGATCGATCACGGCTTCGGGGCTGGATCGGCAGGCTGGATGAGCAGGCGATGGAAGAAATCAACCAAGCACTTTCTATCAGCGTCGGACTAAGTCCGGCGCTTTTATTATGAGGGGGAATTTTTATGAGCAACAAAACAATCATGTTTGAAAAATACCCCGACGTAGTCGAGGTAAATCAATTACGGGAAATGCTCGGAGGCATCAGCCGGAAACTGGCTTATAAATTGCTTTCGGAAAAAGAGATACATAGTGTTCGCATTGGGCGGACCTATAAGATTCCCAAAGCATGCGTCATTGAATATTTACTGAGTGAAGAAATGTGCCATATCAAGATTGGTTGATATGGTTTTTTGCTTATTATTGGCCCAAAACCGTAGAAAAATCCGTTGGGTTGCTTCCGCGTAAAACAGTAGCTATCCCATGCCTTCTGTGGTATTGTGATGTTGTCAATGGTAGGCAAATACGCTGTTATTTCAAAGGAGGATAACCATGATAACAGGCTGCCTACAAGAAAAAAACAATACTTTTTATGCTGTCCTTTATATCAAAGTAGACGGAAAAAGAAAAACCAAATGGATTCCCACCGGACTGCCGGTAGCGGGAACCAGCGACAGAAAAGCTAAAAAAGCCTTTGACCAAATCCGGTTGGAATACGAACAGGAGCAGGAAGAAAAGGAGCGTCGGGAAGCCGAGGAACGCGCCAGAGAACTGATCGAGGGCAAACGGAATCCCCAAGCGGAGGTGCTGTTTACCGACTACCTTCAAAAATGGCTGATCCAAGCAAAGCCCACGATAGCCAAAACAACATTTAAAGGCTATCAAACCATGCTGGATGGCCGAATCAGCCGGTACTTTACTGAACTGGACATCACCTTGGCGGAGGTTACTCCACAGCATATTCAGGACTTTCATCAATCAATTTTTGATGAGGGTCACACACCGAATACGGTCATCCATTATCACGCAGTCCTCCGCAGAGCATTGCAGAATGCGGTGAAAAAGGAGATCATCGGCAGTAACCCCGCTGACAGGGTAGACAGGCCAAAGAAGAATGTATACCATGCTCAGTTTTATTCCGCAGAGGAAATGATGGCGCTGTTTGATGCGATATCAGATGATCCCTTGGAGATTTGTGTGAAGCTGGCAGCTTACTATGGCTTACGCCGAAGTGAAGTCCTGGGATTAAAGTGGGATGCGATCAACCTCGAACAAAAAACCATCTCCATCAAGCACAAGGTGATTGAGGACACGGTAGATGGCAAATCCATAGCGGTCGGGGAAGATGTACTGAAAACCAAGTCCAGCTTCCGCACCCTTCCGTTACTGCCATCGGTGGAAAAGCTACTGCTTGCAGAAAAGGAAAAGCAAGAAATGTATCGAAAGCTGTTCAAGCGCTCTTACTGCCGGGATTACCTCGACTACATCTGCCTCGACCAAACAGGGAAGCTCATGCGCCCTAATTATGTGACGGATCACTTTAGCTGGGTGCTTGAAAAAGCCGACCTCAAAAAAATCCGGTTTCACGATTTAAGACATTCCTGCGCCAGCCTACTGCTTGCAAATGGGATATCAATGAAGCAAATCCAGATATGGCTGGGGCACAGCACATTTTCGACCACAGCGGACATTTACTCTCATCTGGACTTCCACGCACAGATCGAATCTGGCTTGGTTATGGATGGGATGTTTGAAAGAAACTAAGTGGCAGAACCTACTGGACTTGCAGCGGTCAACTGATTTTCTACGGACTGCTTTATGGGAATACGGAAAAGCCTTATAGAGTGAGGACTCAGGCATATCCGTTTTCTACACAAACAAAAAAACGCCCTCAAAAGAGAGCGTAGAAAAGGTAAAAAAATGGAGGGCCTGTTGCGGACATTGACCGCAAACAGGCCCCTGGCGGAGGCGGTGAGATTCGAACTCACGTGCCCGTGAGGACAACCTGATTTCGAGTCAGGCTCGTTATGACCACTTCGATACGCCTCCATATTTATTTTAATACACCAAGCCCCGCGTAGAAGTCAAGGCAAAGTGTAGAAAAACCGTAGAAATCGCTAAAACACTAAATTTTCAAAATCCCGCAAACCCACGGAAACTCAAGGGTTTCCGGCATTATCAAGGCAACTGACCGAGTGGATTTCGAGTCAGCCCCGTTATGACCACTTCGATACCTCTCCATGCTCATATATATTACTTAAATTAATCATTTAAATCAATAGTCAATAAAAATAGTCATTCGGTGATTCTGTAAT
>Ga0265294_10001526_pt1 | contig 31149 bp, 28 predicted proteins | sample MunlanPumphouse3_FD_192504 | JGI IMG/M metagenome (GOLD analysis project Ga0265294, IMG submission 192504) | Groundwater microbial communities from a municipal landfill in Southern Ontario, Canada - Pumphouse #3 | ecosystem: Environmental > Aquatic > Deep subsurface > Groundwater | place...
CCGATCACCCCACAGACGGAGATCGTTGAGCAGATCGCGGCATTTGTCGAGAACAAAGAGCTTGACGCACGCTACATTCCGGTCGAGTCAGAGCATTCCTCGATGGCGGCCTGTATCGGGGCCGCCGCCACAGGTGTGCGGACCTTTACTGCCACGAGTTCACATGGTCTTGTGTATATGTGCGAGATGCTCCACTGGGCCGCAGGCGCACGCCTGCCAATAGTGATGGCAAATGCAAACCGTGCACTCGGGCCAGGCTGGAATGTCTGGGCTGAGCAGTCTGACTCCCTTTCAATGAGGGACACAGGCTGGCTCCAGGTCTATGTGGGCACTGTGCAGGAGGCCTACGATGCCACACTGATGGCATTCAGGATTGCCGAGCACTCAGATGTCATGCTGCCTGTGATGGTCAACCTCGATGGTTTCACACTGACACATATCATGCAGGAACTCAGAACAGTCGAGCTCGGGGACTTCATCCCGCCGACCCACACTGAGCATGCCATTGATGTCAACAACCCCGGCGGCTATGGCACACTCACACCCCCGACTGAGCACTTCAAATTCAGATATGATATCGAGAGGGGACAGCGTGACGCTGTTGCTGTCATCAAAGAGACCCAGAAGGATTTCGGGGAGCGTTTCGGGCGCGAATACGGCATGACAGAGGACTACATGTGCGAGGACGCCGATGTGCTCGTAGTCGCGATGGGCACCCTTGGCAAGGAGGCCGAGGTGGCTGTCGACAAGCTCCGCGAGGAGGGCATAAAGGCCGGCTCGATGCGTATCCGCTGGTTCAGGCCATTCCCTGAACTTGATCTGAAAGGCAGAGATCTGGTTGTCATTGACCGTGACTACTCATTTGGATATGGCGGCATTGTCGCACATGAGATCAAGGCAAAGTACAATGTCCCCATCTACAGCGTCATCGCCGGTCTTGGCGGCCAGGAGGTCACCTACGACGATATCGCTGACTTTGTAAAGACCCGTAAAACCGGGGAAGAGTTCTGGTTCGGGGTGAGTGACTGATGTACGAGATACGTCTGCACTCCCGTGGAGGCCAGGGCGGTGTGACGGCTGCAAAGCTGCTTGCACTCGCGGCATTCAAGGACGGCAAACACGCGACTGCCTGCCCGTTCTATGGTGCTGAGCGCCGTGGCGCGGCTGTAGTCTCCTTTATCAGGATCGATGATGAGCCAATCAGGATCTACTCACAGATCAGGAACCCTGATCTCGTGATCGTGCTTGACATGAGTGTGATGGAGACAGTGGATGTCCTCCAGGGCATAAAACCGGGCGCAAAAGTGCTCATCAACAGCCCGCACCCTGTGGATATGGAAGGCCACGAGACCCGCAACGTCGATCTGACTGGCATCGCCATCTCACTCGATCTGGTGCTCTCAGGCAGTCCGATCCTGAACACACCACTCCTTGGAGCGCTCGCAAAACTCGGGCTTGCCTCAAAGGAATCTGTGCTTGAGGCAATCTCAGGCACCTTCAGGGACGAAAGAAATGTACAGGCCGCTGAGAAGGCATATGAGGAGCTGAAGATATGAGTGCAAAACTTGCAATTTCACGGCCAAAGACCGGTGCGTCCGGTGAGACAGGTTCCTGGAGAACCTTCAGGCCTGTCTTTGACAGAGATAAGTGTACAGAGTGCGGCCTCTGCGGGCTTTACTGCCCTGACGGCTGCATAGACGCTGATCTCAATATAGATCTTGACTTCTGCAAGGGCTGTGGCATCTGCGCCACAGAGTGCCCAAAGAAGGCAATCACAATGGAGAGGGAGGAGGACTAGTCCTCTTCTGCTTTTTTCGAGAGAGTTTTTTTATAGATAATCTGATGGGTGCGAGCGTCAGCATCTCTAATACCCGGCGAAGGATGGCCGCCTGGAATGGGTAAGGTCCCGTTTACTTAATCTGGATGCTGATCCCTGAAAGGGGGAGAATCCCGTGGTCAGGGGCTGGCGGGGGCCGGCCAGAGGCCCCCTGCCTTATCTGAATGGAGATTGTGTGTCACACATGCTGTAATTTGATATGTGTAGGCAGGGGGGCTCAGCCCGCCCCCCGCCAGCCCCTAGGCACAGGATTGTCCCCCTGTCAGGAGTCAGAACCAGAATTTGGGCAGGGGCGTTGTGCTCAATCAACCTCCAGGTATAGCCAGGCAGCGCAATCCCCGCCCCGCAGATCTACACCTTTCCTAAGAAGATAAAATCAGACCAAAAAAAAGATTATTGAATTTCCCTGCCCCTCAGCCAGATGCCGGCCTCGGGGGTGATCCTGCCGACCACCTGGGCGTCAGGCAGAAGGTGAGTAATGGCAGCGACACTCTCCTCAGGCACGACAAAGACATAGCCCATACCCATATTGAAGGTGCGGTACATCTCGTCCTCCTCGACCTTGCCGACCTCGGCAATCCACCTGAAGATGGGCTGGGGCTCGATTGGAGTATCGATCGAGAAACCGAAGTCTCCGAGCCTCTTGAGGTTCCTGAGACCTCCGCCGGTGATATGGCACATGCCATGCACAGTGCAGGCCTTTGTGACATCCAGAACCTCATGGTAGATACGGGTCGGCTTCAGGAGTTCCTGACCAAGGGTCGTTCCCCATGGCATGGTGTCATTATAGCCAGCATAGAGATTCACAATATGACGGGCCAGGGTGAGGCCATTGGAGTGAATACCACTCGAAGGCACACCAATGATCACATCACCGGGCACGATTCTGTCACCTGAGATGATCTCTGACTTCTTCTGAATACCAAGACAGGTGCCTGCCAGATCCAGGCCCACAATCAGGCCCTTCAGGGTCGCAGTCTCGCCGCCAATCAGGTTCATATTGGAGAGGCGTGCACCCTCATTGAGGCCAATACCTATCTGCTTCATCTTCTCAATTGAGAGACCATCTGTGGCCACATAGTCCACAAATGCCAGAGGCTCCATATTCATGACATAGAGATCATTGACATTCATCGCGATACAGTCGATCCCGATGGTAGTCCAGTCTTTGAGATCCTCGGCAATGAGCATCTTGGTGCCCACACCATCGACAGCAAGTGCAAGCACATGCTCCCCGAACTCAATCAGGCCTGCAAAGTGACCCACGTCACCGACCATGCCATGCTCGCCTTTCCGTCTGTATGTCAGCTGACTGACAAGGGCCTTTACAGCCTCGGCCTCAAGATCTATATCCACGCCTGCCTCGCGGTAGGTGTGCCCTGCTTTACTGTTCATCATCATCCTCCGAAAGTCTGAACTCGTCATGAAGTACACGAAGGGCGACCGGGCCGTCCTCACTTCTCACCACAAATGAGATATTGACCTCTGACGAGCCCTGAGAGATTATCATCACATTCACGCCTGCCCGCCCAAGTGCCGTGAATATCTTCCCGCTTATACCAGGTGTGCCTGCCATACCTGCACCCACGACAGCCATCACAATCACGTCCCTGTCATAGGTCATATCCCTGACAACACCCTTCTTCTGTATCTCACCAAGAGCCTCAAGGGCAGATGTCAGATCCTCATCATCCACGACCACTGAGATGGTAGACTCAGATGAGGCCTGCGAGATGAGCCTGACATTCACATCACTCCCTGCAAGTGCCGAGAAGATGGCCTTCGCAACCCCTGGCCTGCCAATCATCTGCGCACCTGCGACATTGATGAGAGAGACAGACTCGATATATGAGAGGGCCTTGACCACACGCCTGTCGCGGTGCTCCTGCTTCAGGACACAGCTCCCTGGGTATGACGGATTGAAGGTGTTCTTGACCCTGACCATGATTCCCTTCTTCATAGCAGGCTCAATTGAACGTGGATGGAGCACAGTGGCGCCGAAATATGAGAGCTCCATTGCCTCATGGTAGGAGATGTCAGGAATGACCCTGGCATCATTTATGATCCTTGGATCAGAGGTCATCATGCCATCCACATCAGTCCAGATCCAGATCTCATCGGCCCCGATAGCAGCACCTACAATAGCTGCCGAGTAGTCTGAGCCACTCCTGCCAAGGGTGGTCACACTCCCGTCAGGGGTGCAGCCCATATAGCCCATGATCACAGGCACAGTGCCTGAGAGCAGGGGCAGAACCCGGCTCTTTATGTGAGTCTCAGACTCAGGCAGCACCTCTGCGCAGCCATGATTGCCATTTGTGACAATCCCTGCCTCGCAGCCAGTGAGGGCCACAGAGGAGATGCCTGCCTGCCTCAAAGCAGCACTCACAATCTGGGCTGAAAGCCTCTCACCAAATGAGATGATATAGTCCTTTGAACGGGGTGTGAGCTCCCTCAGGTTGTGGACTGCCATCAGGATATTTCCGAGATTTGCCAGACGCTCATCTATGGCTGCCATGACCTCCTCAGCGCAGTCAGGTGCCACAGTAGTGAGGATCATCTCATGCCTGTCATGCATGGCCTTAATAAACGGCGCGATCGGAGGTTCCTGTGTTCCTACGACCTCCTCAGCGATGGCATGGAGCTGATCAGTCACCCCTGACATCGCAGAGACCACGACTGCAAGTTCGTTGCCTGTGCTATGGTAATGTTCCAGTATCTTGACAACCCGGCCGATGCAGTTCTCATCAGCGACCGAGGTGCCCCCAAATTTCATCAAAAGCCTCATTTATGGCTCACACTGCCCTCTACAATTTGTTTATCATATATACGCCTAAACGGTATTAAGATGCACGCAGATGATCAGGTAGACTGCCATGTTCTGGTGATCGGCAGAGGGGGGGCCGGTACCCGTGCCGCACTGGAGGCAGAGAAATACGGGGATACAGTATTACTCTCAAAAACGCTCACAGGCAAGGGAGGATGCACGACAATGGCCGAAGGGGGCTACAATGCCGTGCTCAGGGAGGAGGACTCCAGTGCAGGCCACATGGAGGACACCCTGAAGGGGGGCGCATACCTGAATGACAGGGCACTGGTGGAGACGCTTGTCAGAGAGGCGCCTGAGAGGATAGCAGATCTCGTCCGCTGGGGTGCGGTCTTTGATATGACTGAGGACAACATGATCGCCCAGCGCCCGTTTGGAGGCCAGAGGTTCCCGCGTACCTGCTATGCAGGTGACAGAACGGGCCACGAGATCATCTCAACCATGGTTGAGCGTCTGAGATCAAGTGATATACAGCAGATACAGGAGGTGCCTGCACTTGAACTCCTGAAGGACGGCGACAGGGTCACAGGCGCCATCGCCATAGACAGAAAGGGCGACCTGGTGACGATCAGGGCTGACTCCACGGTTCTCGCCACTGGTGGCGGCAGCCGCATATTTGATATCTCAACAGGCTGCGGCGCAGGCAATGGCGAGGGCTTTGTGATGGGCTACCGCGCCGGTGCAGAACTCATTGATATGGAGATGATCCAGTTCCACCCGACAGGCGCCGTATATCCATATAATGCACGCGGCAGGCTGATCACAGAGGCCGTCCGCGGAGAGGGCGGCGTCCTGAAGAACACCCTGGGCGAGAGGTTCATGGAGAGGTATGATCCTGAGAGGATGGAACTCTCGACCCGCGATGTGGTTTCAAGGTCCATAGCAACGGAGATCCTTGAGGGCAGAGGCACTGAGCATGGCGGGGTCTATCTGGATATCACCCACCTCAGCCCTGAACTCATAGAGGAGCGCCTGCCTGAGATGCTCAGGCAGTTCCTGAATTTCGGGGTAGATATCAGGAAGCAGCCGATGGAGGTCGCACCAACAGCCCATCATGTAATGGGCGGCATCAGGATCACCCCTGAATGCAGGACGACTGTTCAGGGGCTCTTCGCCTGCGGTGAGGTCTCAGGCGGGGTGCATGGCGCAAACCGTCTTGGAGGCAATGCCCTTGCAGAGACCCAGGTCTTTGGAAAGAGGGCCGGGGAGTCTGCCGGGCGTGAGCCTGAGAGAGTCAAAAAGGCTGATCCTGCCCAGATTAAGGCACAGGAGAAGCGTCTCTATGCCTTCTATGAGGGCGACACCAGTCCCGGGGTTGTCAGAACCGAACTCAGGGACATCATGTGGAAGAAGGCCGGCATATTCAGGAACGCAGGCGACCTCACTGAGGCGCTTGCTGGCATAGGAAACCTCAGGCAGATGAAAATACGGGCCGTATCTGCCAGGAACCTCTCTGAGTGTGCCACAGTGGATAATATGCTCACAATGTCAGAGCTCGTGATCAGGGGCGCCCTCCTGAGAGAGGAGTCAAGGGGTGCCCATGTGAGAACTGATATCACACAGGACTGGAAACCTGCAGATTCGCCATTCAGCCACACCTGGCAGTCCCTCGGGGGCTCTGGCATAGAGAAGAGGGAGGTCCGGGCATGAAGCAGATGAAGGTCTTGATCAGCAGGTATGATCCTGAGACTGAGGAGAAGCCGCATCCTGAGGAGTATACTGTGGATGTGCATGAAGGGGCAAGGGTGCTCGATGTCCTGCATGCCATCCACAACGGCCCTGAACCCACACTTTCATACAGGTACTGCTGTGGATCTGGTCAGTGCGGGAGCTGTGCTGTCAGGGTGAATGGCAATCCTGTCCTCGCATGCACGGCCGAGGCAAAGGACGGCATGAGGGTGGAGCCCCTCAGGCTTCCGGTGGTCAGGGATCTCACAGTTGATCTCGCCTCTGCACTCGCAGAGATGCCTGGTCTCGTGCCGGCCGAGGGGGCCCTCCCGCCCACAAAGGCAGATGTCGATGCCATCAAGCCCTTCAGAGACTGTATCGAGTGTCTCTGCTGCGTCTCGGCCTGCCCGGCCATGAAGGTCGCGGACTTCGCAGGCCCTGCCGAGATGAGGCAGGAGATGCGTTTGTCCCTTGACCCCCGTGAGGAGATGAACCGCATTCCTGAGGCCGTTGAGAAGGGCCTCTTTACCTGCACCTCATGTCAGAGATGCCGTATTGTCTGTCCAAAGGATATCAGCATCCCTGGAAAAGCAATCGAGAAACTGCGTGAGATGGCCGCCCGCCAGGGTCTCAGTATTCCCCGCCATGAGGATCTCTCTGAGACCGTAATGAAGACCGGCAGGAGCGTCTCAAGAACAAAGGAGACCTTTCTTGAGCAGGTCCCTGAGGTAATCGAGCCTGATGGAAAGGTTCGCGCTGAGGTGGGGTTCTTTGTGGGCTGTATGTACAATGGCCGCCTGCCAGAGACCGCCCTTGACATGGTCGATGTGATGAAGAGGAATGGCATACGCCTCATCATCCCACATGAACAGGTCTGCTGCGGCTCGCCCCTTCTGAGAACCGGCCGGACATCAGGGATCGAGAGTCTGATGAGAAGGAATGTGGAGGCCTTCGCAAGTCGTGGCATTGATATCGTGATGACGATGTGCGCAGGCTGTGGCTCGACCCTCAAGAATGATTACAGTACTCCATTCACTGTGATGGATGTCACAGAGGTTCTCGACCACTACGGGATCGAGCCCCCTGCAAAGCTCGATCTCAGGGCTACCTACCATGATCCCTGTCACCTCATCAGAGGCCAGGGCATCACAGAGGAGCCAAGAAAACTCCTGAAAAGCGTGGTACGCGAGTTCGTGGAGATGCCTAACCAGTGCTGCGGTGCCGGCGGCGGTGTGCGTTCAGGCCTGCCTGAGGAAGCGACGGCCCTTGGTGACGACAGGGGCAAGGAGATAGAGAAGACAGGCGCCGATGTCGTTGTCTCTGTCTGCCCGTTCTGTGAGTTCCATATCCAGGAGAGCACCGACAAGCCTGTAAAGAACATCACCACCATGCTCAATGAGGGCTATAAAAAGAAGGACGCCGAGAAGAAGACAGAGGATTAGGCGGGTGGCTAGGAGGGCCATATAAGGCAGGGGGGGCTTGGCCGCCCCCCCGCCAGCCCCTCAGATCAGGATTCTCCCCCTGTCAGGGGCATACACATGGACTTTGGGAATCAGTTCTTGTCCTTTTCTGGCGGACTATCACAAGCTTGGGGGCTGGCGGGGGCCGCAGGGCCCCCTGCCTAATCAAAATCAACCATATCTATAATATAATGGGGGCGGTACCTGATCTTTTGTGATTTTTTGTGACTGGATTATGTGTAAGCAGGGTGCGAGCGGAGCGAGATCGAGAAGACCTGATGGTCTTCGAGGGGAACTGCGTCTCCCCGCCAGCCCCTCAGATCAGGATTCTCCCCCTGTCAGGTACCTGTCCCTGAGCTCAGGAAAAGCTATGAACTATTTTTCAGGATATTACTCCCTGACAGGGGAACTATCCCTTGGCCAGGGGCTGGCGGGGCCAGCATGGCCCCTGCCTAATCAAAAAAATCACTTTTTTCAGAAGAAAGAGGTGGCCTGCTTTCCCTGCCCATAGCAGAACCCCATCCCCCCATCAAAACAACTCCGTTTCCAATCTGTAAACAAAACGTTCACAGATCAGAAACATTCCCGCACCTACACCAGATACGGCCGGGACCCCCCGTCACCCCGGCTCTGGAGCAGCACCTCATTGAGCCTCTTATCCGGATCACTCAGATCACTCATCACAATCAGGCTGTCTGAGATGGTATACAGAACATCGTCCATGTACAGAGAGCGTTTTACAGCCGAGGGCGAGCCCCAGAACGAGTAGTGTCCATCGTCCTCATCATGTAACACCGTCCCTTTCAGGACAAAGCCCTCCTGAGGAGTAACACCATAGACATAGGCCCCCTGCCAGATCTTCCGGCTGTACGAACCCGGATATTTACTGTCGCTGACAGCCACCGCCTTTACCTCCCTGACAGGGATTACCAGGAGGTTCCTGCTTTTGTCAAAGAGAAATGCCCTGTGGTCACAGAGGGCCTCAGAGTCTGTGCCGGCCTCGCCTATCTGTACACTCGAGATCAGGGCCGGGTTGTTGAGATCAGAGACATCAAAGAGGGCAATCTTGAGGCCCGCGACAGAGACGCCGCCCCACTGGTTCTCCTCAGTCTCCTTTCCGATACCAATCAGGTGATCACTGTCATAGGGATGGAGATAGTCAGAATATCCAGGTATCTTGAGTTCACCAAGGACTCCGGGCTCTTCTGGATTTGAGAGATCAATCACAAAGAGAGGATCGATCTGCTTGAAGGTCACAAGATAGAGCTTATCACCCATGAACCTCGCCGCATATATCCGCTCCTCAGGCGCAAGATACTCGAGGCTCCCTATCACCTCCAGATCTGAGTCCAGCACATAGACGCCACTGTACTGGTAACTCGTCTCAGCGTCCCGGCCCTGCACTGTTGCGGCGACCCTGAGATTGCCCATATACTCATCAAGTGAGAACTGATTCAGGAGACGACCGGGGGCCTCACCAGTCGCCCCATACGTGATATCTCCGTCATTTATGCCAAAACGGTGGATCACAGACATCTGCCTGGAGGGCTCAGAACGCGGTCCATATCCGCCCCTTTTCGGGTAGGCGAGGTAGATGTTCTTCTCTGAGACATAGAAGGTCTGTCCTGATCCAATCAGGAATGACTCAGCCTCAGGAGAGGTCTCCTTTCTGATATTAAATGAGGTGATGGTGTGGAAGATATACCCAGGATACAGAATGTCAGGGCACCAGACCGGAGAGACAACCGCCTCTCCGCCCACTCTGATCTCAGGCATGACAACCTGCCTGCCATTCCAGGATATGGAATCCTTTGTGACTGCGTAGACATACTCACCAGTCATCCTGGCATCCCTGTAGGTTCCTGAGATCTCAATATCCCTCAGGAGTTCTGGCTTCATGCGGTCGGCAACAGAGTAGATATACGCATGTGTGACCTCAGACCGGCGGGGCACAGGGGTGGCGCTGCCTTCAGGCTGAATCCAGTCCTCGACCCTGTCAGTTGCAAAGACCACCAGGCGGTCACCCTTAAGGAAGAGATCTGCCGGGGAACCGGTGACCTCTGTCTCAGAGAGAATCTTTGCACTCTCAGCAGGGAAGGCGTCCACAATTGTGAGGAGATCGCCGGTGATGATATAGATGTACCTGCCGTCGTTCTTGACGAAATCAGCCTCATCAACGCCCTCAACCTGGATATTTGTGGTCGAGAAATCATCTGCCCCGGCACTGTCGAGGTTGGCGAGCGCGGGCATGGCAGCGGTCGGTGCGAGAGTGCCCTCACTCATGGCATCGCCGTCTGTATACCAGCCAATCCCGTTTTTGGTGCCATAATATCCCTGATCAGGTGAGATCTCCTGCGCAAGGATATACTCGCTGAGTTCATCTGAGGTTGTAATCCTCGTGATATTCTCAGGGATCTGAGTCTCAGATACCTGCTCAGAGACTGTTATGCCTGTGATCCCGATAATCGCAATAACCCCGAGAACCAGAAAGAGCTTCATCATATCCCCTGCCATGAATCTTCATATGAATCGGGCATTATATATGAACACCTATAACTTCAGATATTTTCGCAGTTATCAGGGGTGGGGAATATAGACTACAACGAGCTCTGGAAGGCAATCTACGCCGCTCCGTCGAGGGAAGAGAGGAACCGTGACCCGGGGGCATGCTGGGATCAGCGTGCAGATGAGTACGAGAAGCACGTCCATGGCGACGAGGGGGCAGTCCAGGAGGTCGGGATGATGGCATTCCGTTGCACCGATACAGTCCTTGACATGGGTGCAGGCTCGCGGTCATGATGGCAGCGAAGGTCTCACATGTGACAGCACTTGACCCCTCCGCAGGGATGCTTGCACACCTCAGGAGGAACATGAGAGAGGCCGGCCTCTCCAACTACTCCTGTGTGCAGGCCAGATGGGAGGATATCATTCTCAACAGGGATATAGAGGTCCATGACGTCGCAGTCGCAGCCTACTCACTTGGCTTCTATGATCTCAGGGCGGCGCTTGAGAAGCTCGACGCCGCCGCAGAGAGAGCCGTATATCTATTCTGGCACGCAGGCGAGTGGCGGAGCCCTGATGAGCTGGAACTCATGGAGGCGGTCTTCAGGCCTGAGACACCCATTCACATCCACTACCCTGACTATCAGCTCATCACCAGTATTCTCCATGACATGGGCATCTTTGCAGACGTCAGAATCTTCCAGAGCAGGAGCATCACGCACTATGCCTCACCAGAAGAGGCAGCAGAGAACTGGATCACCCTCCACAACGCTTCCAGGGAGAGGAGGAGCACTGTCTGTGAGCACTTCAGAAGAGAATTGCAGCCCGCAGAGGACGGCACCTGGATACAGGTAAAGACACGGAGGCGGGCGATGATCTGGTGGGAGAAAGAGGGGGGAGGGGGCCAGAGAGGATAAGTTCGCAGCATAATTCCAGGGACATGCCCCGGACAGGGGGAGAATCCCGTGCCGGGTGTGAGCGAAGCGAACTCGAGAAGATGTTTACATCTTCGAGGGCTGGCGGGGGCTGCGGCCCCCTGCCTGAATAGGGACTCACGCCCCGCCTTCAGCCTGCTTTCTGGCCTTCAGCCTCTCTGTCATCCCGACAGAGGTGATCAGGGCGGTGGCCTTTGAACTGATATCAGGGTTCAGAGAGGCGCGCTGGAGCTCAAGGGCCGGAATGGCGGCCTTGCCCATCTTGACGATAGCAAAATCCGCACCCTCTGAGACACGGGAATTCCCGGAGCTGACAGAGACCTCAAGCAGACGCCCGACATTAGAAGTGCCAATACAGGCGAGGGAGTTGACTGCCAGTACACGTGTGCTGTTGTCCTCAGAGGCCAGTGCCTCGATCAGGGGCTCCACCGCAGGCTCACCTATCTCACAGAGAGCAGTGGCTGCCCAGGTCCCGGCATTGTTGGTATTATCTGAGAGTGCACTGATCAGCGGTTTTACAGCCGGGGCGCCCATCGCCACCAGGTCTTCAGCAGCAGCTCGCTGCTCTGTCTGATTTGCTGATGACAGAGATTCTGTGAGAGCAGCTGCTTCTGTTCCTGAAGTGTCTGTGCACCCGCATGCCAGGAGAAGCGCGAGCAGGGCCACAGACAGGAGGGCGGCAGAGGCCTTTGTCTTCCATGACATAAGATAGAATTTCAGATTGATGGACTATAAACCTCCCCCTCAGACCCCTTTCTCCATAAGATATCTGTAGGCCTCAAGAGCCGCCTTGGCCCCGTCACCTGCCGCGATTATAATCTGCTTACCAGCAACATTGGTGACATCCCCAGCCGCAAAGACCCCCTCCCGGCTTGTATGGCAGTTCTGGTCTATCACAATCTCACCACTCTCCTCAAGATTCACAAAACCATCCAGGAAACCCGTATTTGCGTCATGACCTATGGCCAGGAAGAGACCCTCAACAGGCAGGCGGCGCACCTCAGCTGTATCACGCTCAGATACGACCACAGTCGAGAGGAACTCCCTGCCCTCAAGACCGCTGACAGCGTAGTTCATGAGGGTGTGCACATTTGAGAGGGCCTTATACTGATCAGCATAGACCGGGTCGGCACGTATATGGCTCCTGACAATGAGGTAGACCTCCTTTGCGATCCTGCTCATCTCAATCACCGTCATCAGGGCACTGTTCCCGCCTCCGACAACTGCAACAGACTTGCCTGCAAAGAGCGGCCCGTCGCAGGTCGCACAGACACTCTCTCCCCTGCCAATGAACCTCTTCTCATCAGGCAGACCAAGCCAGCGCGGCCGGACCCCGCTCGTGATGATCAGGCATTTTGCCATGAAAGTCTGGTCTGAGACAGTTTTGATGGTGAAAACACCGCTATCATCAGATATGGAGGAGATGCTGTCAAGCTCGATCTGAATCTCCTCCTTCTTCACCTGCTCCTCAAACTTCTGCATCAGGTCCTGGCCTGCGACCATTCTGTAGCCCATATAGTTCTCGATGGCCCAGCTCTCAAGGGCCTGGCCCCCGATATTCTCTGAGATGATGATGCTCCGGATCTTCTTTCTTGCAGCATAGACACCCGCAGTAAGGCCGGCCGGGCCTGCCCCTATTATCACAAGATCATACTCCCCCTCTCCACGCCCCTCACCAAAGAGCTCATTCAGGCGGGCAGTGTCAAAACCGATGATCACCTCATCTCCGACAACAGTTACAGGCACACCAAACTGGCCTGTAAGCTCTACCATCTCTTTGGCAGCATCATGGTTGGTGCCCACATCCAGAACCTCGTAGACTACGCCCTTCTTATCAAGAAATGCCTTGACAAGGCGGCAGTACTGGCACATACTTGTGCTGTAGACCTTCACATCTGGCATGGATGCGGCAAGGTCAGCATATTATATATGGGTGCCGCAGGGCAGAAAAAAAGTCAGGGGACAGAGAGCCGGCCCCATGGGATTTACTCAACAAGCCTGAACTTACTTCCAGAAAGCCCGCAGATCGGGCATCTCTCAGGGGCCTCATTGAACTCGATATTGCCGCAGTATGGACAGAGATAGACAGCCTTCATATCCAGGTCTGTGCCTGACTTCACTGCTCCAAGGGCAGCAGAGTAGTGACCTGCATGAACCTCCTCAGCCTTCATTGCATGGGTGAAGGTCATCCTGGCCTCAGAGTTGCCCTCCTCCTGGGCTGTCTTCACAAAAGCCGGGTACATCTCAGTAAACTCAGCAGTCTCACCCATGACACTGCCTGCGAGGTTCTCCTCGGTGCTGCCTTTCATGCCAAGCACATCCATAAGACGGCCGGCATGGATAGCCTCAGCCAGAGAAGCAGCCCTGAAGAGTTTTGCAACATTCTGGAAACCCTCGGCATCTGCCTTCTCAGCAAAGACAGCATACTTCCTGTTTGCCTGCGATTCGCCTTCAAAAGCTTCCTGTGCATTCTCTTTGGTTGTCATTTAATATCCCTATGAGATCTGGAACAAAGTTCCATATAAAGATTCTCTGAGAACCCTGTCCCATCACTTATAGAACAGGAGAACAATGCACTCATCAGGATGAAGGGTATCAAGGAGACCTGGGAGAAGGACAAACCCCGCGAGAAACTCGCCAGAATGGGGGCAGAGATGCTCTCAGACCGCGAACTGATCGCGGCCATAATAGGGAAAGGTGTCCCTGGCAGGGATGTCTTCGCCGTCTCAAAGGACATAGAGGAGATGATCACAGAGAGCGACAACAATGGGAACAGTCTCACCTGTAAGGGCCTCACCTCACTCCACGGGGTCGGGACAACAAAGGCCTGCCAGATTGTCGCGGCCTTTGAACTGGCCAGACGCCACATAACACCCGCGGAGGAGAAACGCCTGAAGATCACCTGCCCCGGGGATCTCATGCCTGTGGCCACTCCTCTTCTGAACAAGAAACAGGAGTATTTCGTCTGCATCACCCTCAATGGTGCAGGGGAGATGATCAAGAACCGTGTGATCACAGTTGGTCTTCTGAACCACAGCCCTGTCCACCCCCGTGAGGTATATGCAGATGCCATCACAGACAGGGCGGCCTCTGTGATATTCCTGCACAACCATCCCTCTGGAAACCCTGAACCCAGCCCCCAGGATGTGGATATCACAAAACAGCTCATAAAAGCCGGAGATATTCTGGGCATAAAAGTGCTTGACCACATAGTCGTGGCAAAACGGGGCAATGTGAGCCTGCGTGAGAGGGGCCTTATCTAGTCAGGGTTCAGAAGGGTCTCGCCAAGGCTCCTGCCCTTTACATATGCCTCCTCCATCACCTCTGGTCTGGTCCTGATATCAACAATATTGTCCATATCATTCTGGAGCACCTCATCCCAGTACTCACAGTCTATAATATTGCAGAAGGCCTGCATTGTGAGTTTCACGCCATCAAAGTCATTCGGAATATTCATGCCCCCTATGGATATGAAAAGGGCCTTTCGCCTAGTTCTCTGTTCAGGCGGGATAAATGAAGCCTTTCTCTCATATTTTGCCATATAGAAGACCTGAAACCTGTCCATGAAGGCCTTGAGAGCCCCCGGGATTCCCATTGTCATGACAGGTGTTGCGACGATCAGACCATCCATCTCCCTGAACTTCTGATAGAAGGGTGTCATCGCGTCCTCCATGGCACAGTTCTCATGATTCCGGCAATGAAAGATCTCCATGCATGACCTGAAATCAAGGTGCGGGACACTGACCCTCTCAACCTCACACCCGGCCTCCTCCACGCCCCTGATGGCCTCATCAAGCAGCAGAGCAGTGTTTCCATGTACACGCGGGCTCCCGAGCAGTGCAATCACCTGCGGTGGCATATGTCTGAGTTGCTCTTACCTGATTTAAGGCTGGCGCCCCATACATAAGAATATATATTTGAGGAAAGATAGTAGCGCCTGTGGGAGAGATGAGTGAGGAGACACCAAAGAGAGTAAAATCAGGTGAAAAAGTCGGGCCAGGGAAGTATGTCTGTGTAGACTGTGGCCTTGAATACTCTGTCAATGAGTCAGACAAGGACCTAAGGAAGTGCCCAAGCTGCGCATGCGAGTATTACAACTGCTTCCCGATGACCCACATCAGGTCCGATGTAAAATCACCTGAAGATGCCGAACACCCCCCAAAACGCTCATAGAGCGGAATTTTGAGAACTGATCAAGGAGGCGAATCATGACAAATGTAACAGAAGCGGGCGAGACCTTTGTATGTGAGGTCTGCGGCAATGTGGTTGAGGTAAAGGAAGTAGGTGGAGGAGAACTTGTCTGCTGCGGCGAGGCCATGGCTCTCAGGAGTGAGTGATGACAAACACCGATATGAAGGATCTTGAGCACAAGATTGGCAAGATTCCAAAGATCTTCGAGAAACTGATGGAGACAGACCCCACCCTCCATGAGAAGGTCCTTGACCTTGACAGGATGATCTGGGCTGACGGGGCACTTACCAGACAGACCAAGAAGGTTCTTGCGATTTCCATTGCAGCGGCACTCAGGGATGAGCATGCTGTCCAGGCACAGATCGCAGGTGCAAAGAGTCTGGGTGTAAAGAAGGATGAGATCGAGGAGGGGCTGAGGGTGGCCTTTCTGCTCGCAGGGATGCCTGCCTATGTCTATGGCAAGACAAAGCTCGAAGAGATCATGGGGTGATGGCTATGGAATCTGAATGCGAGTGTGAATGCTTCTCAATGCCAATCATAGGTGATCCTGCACCTGACTTTGAGGCTGTAACAACTCAGGGCCCAAAGAAGCTCTCTGATTTCAGGGGAAAATGGGTGGTGCTCTTCTCCCATCCCGCAGACTTCACTCCTGTATGCACAACAGAGTTCATGGCATTTGCTAAGGCTTCAGAGGACTTTGAGGTTCTCAATGCTCAGCTGATGGGGCTCTCTATCGACAGTGTCTCCTCTCATCTTGCATGGATCAGGAACATAAAGGAGAAGATGGGCATATCTGTGCCCTTCCCTGTCATCGCTGATCTTGATATGAACATCGCGATAAAGTACGGGATGATCCATCCTGGCCAGAGCAACACAGCCACCATAAGAACAGTATTCTACATAGACCCTGAGGGCATTCTGAGGGCCATGATCTACTATCCTATGAGCAATGGCAGGTCTGTCCATGAGATACTGAGGCTTCTGAAGGCCCTCCAGGTCACTGACAGGCACGGTGTTGCCACGCCTGCAAACTGGGAGCCTGGCAGCCAGGTGGTTGTGCCACCCCCAAAGACCCAGGCTGAGATGGAGAGGAGGGCTGAAGAGGGCTACGAGTGCAAGGACTGGTATCTCTGCTTCAGGGATATCTGAAATCATCAACCTTTTTTTACACACAGCACAAAGCAGAGAGCCATGGGAATCGATGTGCTCGCATTTGCCACCAGCCCAAGGCGTCATGGCAACTCTGAGACCCTGATGGACTACCTGCTCGCGGCGATGGCAGATGAGGGGGGGGTTGAGGTCGAGAAGATCGTCCTCAATGATGTGAATATCAACCCCTGCATGGGCTGTAATGCCTGTGAAAAGCTCAACAGGTGTGTCCAGGAGGATGACTTCCAGTGGGTGCAGGAGAGGATCATTGAGGCTGACATCATGGTGCTGGCGTCACCTGTCTACTGCATGGGCCTCTGCGCACAGGCCAAGGCACTTGTGGACAGGATACAGGTCTTCAGGTCAAGGAAATATGTGCTTCACCTGCCTGTGGTGCCTGAGGAGAGGCTTGGAAAACGCCTTGGCATCTTTGTCTCGACCGCAGGCCAGAACTGGGACTTTGTATTTGATTCCACCGTCCCCTCTGTGAAGTGTTTCTTCCATGTGAGTGAGATCAGAGACAGGGATATCTCATATCTGATGATCAATGGTGTCGATGAGATGGGGGCTGTCAGAGCCCACCCGACTGCCAGGGATGAGGCTCTCGCCCTCGGCCATGAGGTCATAAAAAAGCTCAGAACTCTCAGGGGGGAGAACTGATGACCGTGACTCTGCTTGCGATCTCAGGGAGCCCAAACAGGCATGGCAATACAGAGACACTCCTGGATGCCTTCCTGGAGGGGGCCGGGGGGGCAGGCGCCGCGTGCGAGAAGGTTGTGATATCAACCCTGAAGTTCCGGAGCTGCACTGGCTGCAATGCCTGCCACAAGACCGGTGCCTGCGTCGTCAGGGATGACTTCACTCCTCTCCTGGAGAAGATGATGGAGGCCGATATTCTCGTGCTTGCATCACCCATATACTCGATGGGCATCACAGCAGAGCTCAAGGCCCTGATAGACCGCGGGCAGGTCTTCTGGGCACGCAAGTTTCTGCTAAAAGACCTCGATTTCAGTAAAGAGCATATCAGGCAGCACAAGGGAGTCTTCATCTCGACTGCCGGCCAGGACAATGACCGCGTCTTTGATGGCGCCTATCCGGTGATCACCGCCCTCTTCAATGACTGTGGCTTTGAGTATTATGCAAATATTGCCATAAACAGGATGGATATGCATGGCGGCATCCGCGGTCACCCGACTGCCCTCGGGGATGCACGAAAAAAAGGTGAAGAGGTCGTAAAAACGGTTTCAGAACTCAGAGCACTGCCTGAATCAGTGCTGTGAGTGAGCCTCCGAAGTCGTATGAGAGCAGGAGCAGTCCAAATGCGACCGCAATTATGATCCCAAATATTGCGGGATTCCAGGCCCATACTTTTTTGCCGTCAAGAACGCTGACAGGCAGCATATTGAAGGTCGCAAGCATTGCATTGACTGAGAGGCCGATCTGACCCACCATAAAGGTGACAAAGCCTGCAAGTGAGGTCGGGCCGCCCATCATCATGCCAAGTATGAATATTCCAAGGAAGGGAATGCAGAGCAGGATGTTGGTAATCGGCCCTGCGGCGGAGATCTTTCCGTTCTGCTCGCGGGTCATTCCATTCGCGTAGATGACTGTGGCGCCTGGTGCTGCAAAGACAACGCCCACGAGTGCTGCGAGGACGACTGCCATCAGGAGCATCTGGTTGTCCTTTTTGAACTCTGCCCAGTATCCGAACTTCATTGCCATGAACTTGTGCGCCATCTCATGGAGAACAAAGCCCACACCAACAGTGAGGAGTGATATTCCAAGGAATATGACGAAGTTCAGGGGTGTGGCGCCGCCCCTGATAAACAGGAGCGTGAAGGCAACGGCAATGGCAAGCCATGCGATGAGGAGGTCATGCCTCTCTGGTCTGGTGATGCGTTCGAGCATATCTATCTAATATTTTGCACCGGCATCTGATAGAGATGTCGGGCGTTATTATATGTCAGACTGACAGATCTGGATATATGGAACTTGAGGAGATTCGTCAGGAGATCGCCGCCATAGACAGAGATATCATCAGACTCATCTCAGAAAGGCAGGAATATGCCCGCAGAATCGCGACTTTCAAGCATCATGAGGATATGCCTGTGGTGGACACCTCACAGAGAGAGATGGTGCTTGACAGGGCCTTTGACAGTGCCGTGGAGGCCAGGGTCGACCCTGCGAGGGTCAGGGAGATCTTTGAGATCCTGATCACCATGAATGAGGAGAGGCAGGAGGAGTTCTCAGGGAGCAGGAACCTGCCTTGAGTGGGCGGACGGACTCCTGATAAGACAGGATCCCAGCCACCTGGCCGGAATCACCCATTCTTCTGATTATCCATGTCATAGTGCTTGTGCAGGAAGTCCCTTATCTTCTCAGACTCCAGCCATCTCTGGTCAAGGCGACCTACAAGCCCGTTTATGAGATCTGCCTGTCTGATAATGGCCTCCCCTGTCGCACTGCCTTCGAGGTCTGCAAGACCTACAATGCCCTGCAGGGGATTTCTGATCTCATCATTGAGTATGGCAAACTGCTCCATATTTTGCTCGATCTGTGATAGGGCCGCGGATTTCTGCCCTTCGAGATCATGGGAGCGTATTGCAAAAGCAAGGTCTCCTGCAAGGGTCCTGAGCATTTCTGTCTCTTCAGCACCCAGATGCACAGGTGAGGTAGTTGAAAATATCAGGACACCCAGCACCTCCCCGCCTGTCACCATTGGGGCAGCAAGCGTACGCAGGGGAATATGTTCACCATTCTCTGCATCCTTCATCTCATGGAACTCAGTGGACACCTTCTTATCAATGAGAACTGCCATCTCCGGAGATGACAGGCAGGCCTCATGGCAGGCAAGGCATTTAGTATCAGAGATGGCAGCAATATTGAGGCCTTCATCTGATATGAGACTCACAGAGACCATGAATGCCTGCTCAAGATCTGAAAACAGATTGCAGGCCATTTTAAGAAGGGACGGGGTGTCAGGCTCATGGACGATCAGCTGACTGACCCCTTTCACCACTCTGAGGAGACGTTCTGCCTGTTTTCCGGCGGTCACATCCAGGAGGGAGATCACACATCTCCTGGTCCCTGGGATCAGCTTCACAGTCAGGATCACATCCCGTTTCATGCCCCTGGCATCATTAAGACGGCTCTCATAGGTCTGCGGAGGGGCACTGCCCTCCTTGAGGTGGTTGTGATGATAGAGCATGACCTTACTAACATCCTCCTCTGAGGCAAAGAACCCCCAGATCCTCTTTCCCTGCACACTCTCAGGCCTGTACCCAAAGCTCTTTTCCATGCCCCCATTTGAGAGCGCGATGGTGCCGTCCTCATCAAGAATCATCATTGCCGTGCCTGTGGTCTCAAAGACTGTCCTGTAGAGGTCCTCAGAACGACTGAGTGCGGTCTCAGTATCCCTGTGTGCAGTCACGTCCCTGATCACTGTGACAATATGCTCTACCCTGCCATCATGCATGACAGGGGTCTGGATCTCCTCAGCCACGATACGCCCTGACGGAGTATCATATGTCTTCTCACTCTGATGGGGGGTGCCTGTGGCAAGAACCTCTCTGTAACCCTCCACATTACTGGCCTTGATAAAGGGGAAGATCTCAGAGAGAGGTTTTCCGGGATCACATGAAACCCCTGCCTCAGTGCAGAGCCTTGAATGAGCAACATTTGAGAATACCAGATTGAGATCCCGATCCACGATCTGGATCGCTTCCTGGATGGAATCAAGGGATTTACGGTATTTATTATCAGATGGATCATCACCCTCATCTGTGGGCGGGAGTTCACTGGCTGTGCAGATGACAATCTCATCACTGAGCCATCTGCCTGAGAAGATCACCTCAACCTCACTGCCATCCTTTTTATGGCACAGGGTTCTCTCTGAGGTGGCCTCTCCCTTCTCCCTGAGTGTAGTGAAGAACTCATCTCTCATCTCTGATTTCTTCCAGATCTCTGCAAATCTGGATTTTACGAGTTCCCGGGATCCATAACCAAAGATTTCTGAAAAAACAGGGTTGACCTCAGTGATACAGAAGCCAGGGTGGGAGATGAGGCAGAAACCAACACCTGAGTGCTCAAATATACCCCCATATTTCTCAGCATCCTCATGAATGGCAGAGGAGACATAGCTGACAAGGCTGCTCACCATGATCATCATGAAAAACTTTCCAATGAGATGTACAGGCTTGGTGATCTCCGGGGTGATGATATAGATCAGAAGGAATGATATGCCAGGGACAAGTGTTGAGATGATGATGCCCTTCGTTCTGTATCTGTATGAGGCGAGGATGACAGGTATATACAGAAGATGGGACCAGAAGAACCCATCTCCCATCAGGAGGGCTGAGACTGTGACACCTATTGCAAGTACAAAACTTTCCAGGATTATCAGATCCCAGAGTTCAGGTGATCTCTTCATAAAAGTCCCTGCCGCCTACAGCAGCATACTTCTTAATTGAGATTTCATCTGTATATATAATCTCTGAAGTTTCACGGTCAGAAATGGCCCGAATTTGAAAAATATATTAATATAAATAAAATAATATATATTATATGGAGTTTCACGTTATGGAACAGGGTTCAGGCTGTCGCAGACTATACTATATCCTCATCACGCCTGAGCATCGTGCCCACGCCCTCGTCTGTGAAGAGCAGACTGGTGATTGAGATCTCAGATATGAATCCCCTGGCAGACGGTGTCAGTCTGTGGCGGTTGTCCTATAGGTGATTCCGAAGATGGTGTCAGCCATCCAGCGCTTGAATGACTCATTGTCCATGAACTGTCTGAAGAGTTCTGTGTCATCCTTCATCATGCCATTCATCACTCTCAGAAGTGCCCTGTCGTGCTCGATGCGGGCGTTCTGTTTATCTGAGTTCTTCTTTGCATTCTGATAGGCTGTGTCAGCTGAGACGCGTGCAGGAATCTCTTCTGTGATCAGTCTGTGTACATGGTCTGAGTTGGCCCATGGGATATTTCCAAACTGGTCGTTGAAGGACCTGAGGATCTCTGAAAGCCTTTCGAGTTCAGGCTCCGGTTTACATCCGCCACCTCCTGTCGGCACCGGCTCGATCTCGGCATCCTCATCAGGCAGAGATAGTCGGATTACTGCCTTCTTCTCAGCCCTGTAGCTGTCCATGTCTATCACTTCAAGGATGCCCCTTGATAGATCATCCATGTGGGGTGCCGGAAGCTTTGGCACCAGGAAATTAAGGAATATTGAGAGTTTCTCCCATTTTGCATTGGTGTATGGCAGAATCGCTCCAAGGAACCCATATGCCCGTATGAATGTCTTGGCCTTGCTCTTGAAGTCCACCTGGCTGTCCTCGTCAAGCTGTTCCACGTAGATATCAACACAGGCATCAAGTATTGGGTCCAGTCTCTCACGACCTGCATCACCCAGGTATAATGTTACAAGCCGATCAATATCCTGATCTGAGTAGACCTGGTAGCTGTCGAGGTCTGCCCTGAGATCATGGAGTTTGTTGGGATCAGTCTCCTCACTGAGGATGGTTGTGCGGTAGTAATCTGCAAAGGCCATCTGGATCATCTCGGCGTCATTCATGAAGTCGAGGACAAAGACATCATGCTTCTTTGGGTGTGCCCTGTTAAGGCGTGAGAGTGTCTGAACTGCCTTGATGCCTGAGAGCTCCTTGTCCACATACATTGTGTGCAGCAGGGGCTCGTCATAACCTGTCTGGAACTTGTCGGCGCAGATCAGGAAACGATATGGGTCTTTCTGGATCATCTCAGCGATCTTGCCTGATGAAAAACCATTGAGTGAGGACTCAGTGACCTTTAGTCCGCCATAATCATGCTCACCAGAGAATGCGACGATGGCCTTATATGGGCTCTTGCATCTGACAAGATAGTCACTTATTGCGTAATAATACTGGATCGCACGCTCTATACCGCTTGTGACTACCATTGCACGTGCCTGGCCTCCGATCTTGTTCAGTGCCAGGACCTGCTCATGGAAGTGGTCAACCATGATCTCAGACTTGAGGTGAATCGCATGTTCATGACTCTCGACATAGCGACGCAGTTTTTTCTGTGCTTTTTTTGAGTCATATTCAGGATCTCCCTCTACAGTCTTGATCAACTTGTAGTAGCTGTTTACAGGCGTGTAATTCCCAAGTACATCCAGAATAAATCCCTCCTGGATCGCCTGCTTCATGGTGTAGCTGTGGAAGGGCACATGTTTCACTGTGCCGTCTTTCTGAGGCATGGGCTCACCAAAGATCTCAAGGGTCTTGTTCTTGGGCGTGGCTGTGAAGGCAAAATAACTGGTATTTGAGGGCAGTTTTCTTGCCTCCATCTCACGGTTGATTATGTCCTCTATTGTCTCGTCTTCCTCTCTGTCCCCTGATTCAGAGAGAACTTTTGAGAGGGCTGCGGTAGCCTTGCCTCCCTGACTTGAGTGGGCCTCATCTATAATGACTGCAAAGTTCCGCTCCCTCTGGTCTCTGCCAATCTCATCCTGAATGAACCGGAATTTCTGGATTGTTGTGATGATGATCTTCTTGCCGCCCTCGATAAGCTGGCGCAGGTCACCAGACTTATCTGCATGACCCATCGTGGCGCTCACCTGTGCAAACTGTTTGATTGTACTGCGGATCTGCTGATCAAGAATTCGTCTGTCTGTGACGACAATGATTGAATCAAAGACCTCTTTATCGTCCTTCTGGAGGGAGATCAACTGGTGTGCAAGCCATGCGATGGAGTTTGATTTGCCACTGCCTGCTGAGTGCTGTATGAGATAACGCCTGCCGGCACCATGCTCCTGTGCGTCGGCCAGGAGCCTGCGTACCACATCGAGCTGATGAAATCGCGGCCAGATCTGGGTTGCCTTCTTTCTGCCGGTCTTCTCATCCCTGTCCCTGATGACCTGGGCATAATTCTCAAGGATGTTGGTCAGGCTCCGACGGGTGAGAACATGTTTCCAGAGGTAGTCGGTCTTCAGACCATCTGGATTGGGCGGGTTGCCTGCACCATCATTCCAGCCCCTGTTAAAGGGCAGAAACAATGATTCTTTGCCTTTCAGGTGTGTGCAGAATCTGACCTCATGCTCATCCAGAGCAAAATGGATCACACACCGGCCAAACTCAAATAGTTTTTCACGCGGGTCGCGGTCACGTCTGTACTGCTCGACGGCATCCTCAATTGTCTGTTTGGTGAGGCTGTTCTTGAGTTCAAAGGTGGCGACAGGCAGGCCGTTGATGAAGAGAGCAATGTCAAGGGCAAGCCGTGTCTCGTCGCGGCTGTAACGGAGCTGTCTGGTTACGCTGAAGCGGTTGGCCTCATAACGCCCGGCCGCCACCCCGTTGCCCAGGGATGGCGTGCCATAGAAGAGGTCTATGTGATGGGGGCCATTCTCAATGCCATTACGCAGCACCTCGATGGTGCCCTTTCTGCTGATCTCGCCCTGCAACCGTGCCAGGAACTTCCTTCTGGTCGGGCCATCCTCATCAAGTGCAAAGGCCTCGGCTATACGCGGCTGGGTCGCATGCAGGAAGGCCCTGAGTTTGGAAAGGTCAACACAGTACTCCCGGTCATAGTCACCAGGACTGCCACCGATCCAGCCCGCACCATAGACGGCCGGGCGCTCTGCTATGTGTTCTCCCTTATTGCAGGTCTCACCAGTCAGGGCAGTGCAGATCAGGCTCTCGAGGCCTTTCTCGGTGGTGTCTGTGGTCATGACTCCGCCTCCTGCGGGGGGATGATCAAGTACCCGTCAAGTACGGGAAGGGCGGGCGGATCTTTGGGTATTGGGGGATTTGACTGATCATTGGGGGGTTTCATATGTCTGTAATGATGCCCGGGGCAGGCATCTGTCAAGTACCTGTCAAATACAGATGCAGTGCCCTGATCACAGGAGACAACTCCGCCTCTCATGCACTCGCCCCCTCTTTCTCAACTCTGAGGGTTCCAGGCTCCCCTGCCTCCTCAGAAAGGCGGGCGGCCGCCTCACGCACGTCGAGCTTCCCGGTGACGACATCAGAGATCAGGCGGGTGCGATATTCGCGGAGGAGGGTGATCTCGCAGGAGGTGAGATCGATTACATCGTTGAAATACTTGATAGACCTCTCCGCAAAGGACACTATCGCTCTTTGTTCACGAATGGGGGGATATATTGAGCACACATTGTAAAAGTTCTGGTTGGAGAGGTTTTGGAGCCCAACTGTCATCCCATTAGAACGACCAGCATAAATCGTTCTATAAACATTAGTGTGGTACAAGAGTTCAAAGTACTTTGTGATTAGCGGGCGACGAGGAGAAAACACACCATAGTGAAAGGACACAATGCCCCGTAGCGTTGAAGCAAAGAACACACCCAAATGTGCCTTAAATCGATTCAGTACTAAGTCCCCAGGCATGGTAACCTTCCAGTTGTCATAGGACGATGTTTGCAATGATCGCTCCTGCATGGTGCTCGTCGGGATAAGCCCCTCCTTCTGAGATAGAGAAAGTTGCATTTCAAAATGACCATTATGTGATCGAATCTCCTCTTTGAAAATTCTTTGATTCAGCATTACCTCCCAATGCTCAGGCACGTCCCCCAGCCACTCCACTCCTGAGGGTTTGAGGCGGACATCAGGATCGAGGCCGCGGGTGACTGCCTGGTTTATGACGGCCTGCTTCTCCTCCTCCAGCAGCTTGATCAGCTTCAGTTTGGCCTGGATGGAGCGCCTGATGCGCCGGTCGGCGAAGTCGAGGACGCGGGCGATGGCGGTCTGTTCTGGGAGGGGCGGAATGGTGACTGCCAGTTGGTGAATATAATTCCGATTGAGTGTTCCAACTGCACTCCCTGCACTTAGACCTTTGAGATCAATGGTTTTTAAAAGGTAGAATATAAATCGGACATCTGAATTAAAATACTTCTTAACATAGATTGCGGTATTATGAGGCCAAAAATCTGAGGCAATATAATTTACCTCCCCTACGCTTCCACTTCGCCCAATTGTTATGCCCGGGCCAGAAGATTTGAAATTATTATGGTATCCAATTATTCCATTGGATCCACAAACTGGATATCGACCTTTAATAAATTTTGTGGCATCTAAATCATAGCCTCTCTGGAGATAGATTGTATTTTTTAGCCGCCACACCTCCCAATGCGCCGGCACCGCCCCCAGCCATTCCACGCCAGAGTCCCTGTAGGAGGGATAGGGTTTGAGATCAGTGATCATGCCTCAAACTCACCGTTCCCCATCTGCTTATCGAAAGCCTGCCGCACCAGCCCCATGATGTAGGGCAGATCTTCGGGATTGCTCAACGCTACATCCACATCGCCGTTGCCCCACTGACCAATGCTGGTGACGTCTCTGGCAAGTCCCCTCTCGTCATTGAGTTCATGATACTGGAGGTTCAGAGTGAGAACCAACCGCTTTGACTGGGGCACAACATCAACAAAGTTGGTCTCAGACTTGTAGGCAACGTAGAGCTTGAGGAACTCCTCAGTCACGCATGGATCAAGAGCAAGGACTTCCCTGCGAAACATTTCAAATAGTGGACGCATGGGAGCGCCGCTGGCGAGTTGCCTGTGGTCATAGATAGTGTATCCAACCGCACTTTTGGCCTCTGACTGGTAGGTTTCAAGAACCTCAGCAGACAGAGATGGTGCTGCCCACACATCGGTGGCAAAGTCGGCGATCCTTGCAGCACGCTCCTGGATAGTAGCTTCATTCCATGTTTCGAGTGCGCCAAGTCCCTTATTGAGCCTTAGTGGACTATGACTGAAGCCGCCCGTCATATCTCGTTTTTCAGCAAAAGGCAGGTCACTGTACTCAGAATTGTAACCAGTGAGTGTCAGATTACCAAGGGTATGGAGCCATGTCTGCTGAATACGCTGCCACTCCGGACCAAGAGACTCCTGCCATTTCTCCGAGAGATTCCTGTTCTGCGGCAGTATATGCTCTATGGTGTATTCATCGACAGGAACACGCTCTTTACGCCCATAATTTTCCAGACGACGCAGCCAGTAACCGCGGCTACGGAAATTATAGAGGTCACGCACAGCCAGATCCCGCCTGAACTCCTCGTCATCCGGGAAGCGTCGGTATGATGGAAGTGTCAGCAGGTGTGCCTGAATACTCTCAAGATAACGACCCTTCCTGAGTACACGGCCAAAGGTGGCAAAAATCTTGTTTAGAGAGTTGGTAGGGATGGCACATACTGCACGGCGGAATAGATAGGCTTCAACAAGCCGCACAGCCTGGACAAAGTCCGGCTTAGGGAGGATGTCCTGCATATAGTCGTGATATAGCTCCAGCATGAACGGATATACCACATCAACTTTTAGTTCACGCAGATCATGGAAGGCAAGAGCAAGATCCCTGTCCTTTTCATGACCAAGTGCCATTGAGCAATAATAATCAGCAAAGAGATGGATATCAGCAACCAGGGCATCTATCCCCAATGCAGACACCTCAGGATCGCGTGAATAATCCTTGAAGGCCTCGTAGACAGCACTGAATTTGGGGATCACTCCTGTCTTAAATGTCAGATAATGGCGCATAAATGAGTCAAAGTGTGTGCCATAGGCCTCCTGACCAAAAGCAATCTCCATTGGCCGCCAGTGTTCCTCGTAAAGCCGGGTCTGCTGATCATTCTCAAGGCCCATAAGGATGAAATTTCGAACAAGGTCAGCCTGACTTAGCTTACGTCCTGTTGAGTTCATGCTCTCAAAGATTAGCTGTGGATTATCCTGATCCCGATTAAGGGCGATGTCTACGACAACCAGTTTGGCAAGTCCCTTGCACAGAGGTGTCACATCCTCGCCAAGATCTCTTACCAGTTTTTCAAATAAGTCAAAGTTTTCGGCTATGCGCAACGAGTGCTCCTCAGGCTGGGGCTTCTGCTGCATCAGAGCAAGCAGACTATGCTTGTCAGTCTGGGTGAGCAGGAGTTTGAAGGCCTTTTCCCCTTTCTCAAGCGAGTTAAGGAGATAATAATGGCGTATTTTTTTGGCCGAAAATCCATCCACCGGTTCAGAATCACCAAGACCCCGGGCCAGGGCCTCAAGGATGAGCGTGATGGTCGTGAGGCGTTGCTGACCGTCAATGACAAGAAGCGGAGACTGACGGGTAATATGATAAGACCCTTCCTCAATGTAGACGATGGAGCCGACAAAATGCCCGGAGATGGTATCATTATTACCAACTCTCAGGATGTCATCCCAGAGCTGGCGACATTCACGTTCAGTCCAGCTGTATGTCCTCTGATAGATTGGAATTACAAATTGAGGCGATTTCTTCAGGAAATCGAGCATATTAGTCTCGGCTGCCTTCATGACTGGTCACCCCCGATAACCCCGTCCAGCAGCCCCTCGCTCTCCTTCCTGACCTCCAGAATGTCGGCCCTGATCTCTTCCAGAGTGCGCATCGGCTGGGGCCTGTAGAAGTAGCGGGTGAAGCTGATCTCATAGCCTGTCCTGACGCTGTCTGCGATGTACCAGGCGTCAGGGGCATAGGGCAGAACCTCGCGACTGAGGAAGGCCTCGATGCCACCGTCTTCAGGCAGAGGCACCTGCTCGGTGTCACGAAGGTCTGTGTCAGGTTCATATTCAACAACAGCCAGCCGGCCGTTGATCGTCGTCTCAAAGAGACCTCTGATGGGGTCAGCCTCCCCGGCCTTGTGGATCTTTTTGATGACAGGCAGAGCCTCAGGGTCCTTACAGGTCAGGTGCTCACGCAAAAGCTTCTCGCGGGATTTTGTCCAGCGTAATGATGCCCCTTTGCATGCAGCCCTGACCGCCTCAAGGAATGCATTATAGTCAGTGGACTGCCCGCCATACCTCTCAGCAACCTCTCTGATTACAGAGAAGAACTCTGGTTCAGCAGCCTCTGCAAACCTGCCAAGAGCTTCCTGTGTTATATTCACAGAGAGCCTGAGAGGCCGCTCCACTGTCACCTTCCAGTAGCCAAATGCGGCGTTCTCAAAGATCTTACTCTCTTCAGTCTCCTCAAATGCCAGGAAAGTGTCGCAGATCCGGGCACAGTCCTCCTCAGAGATATGGCAGTTCTTCTTGCCAAGGTTCTTCCTGAGAGGCTTGTACCATTCTGTGGCATCTATGAGCTGAACCCTGCCCCTGCGGTGCTCTGGCTTGCGGTTGGTAAGCACCCAGATGTAGGTGGCGATGCCGGTGTTGTAGAACATATTGAGGGGCAGTGCGACGATGGCCTCGAGCCAGTCATTCTCTATGATCCAGCGGCGGATATTGCTCTCACCCTGGCCCGCATCACCAGTGAAGAGAGAACTGCCATTATGAACCTCGGTGATGCGGCTGCCAAGTCTGGTATTATGCTTCATCTTGGAGAGCATATTTGCGAGGAAGAGCATCTGACCATCTGAGGATCTGGTGACAAGGGAGTATTCAGGATCACCGGCATGAGTGATCACAAAACGGGGATCTTTGAGATCTTTTTTACCGCCCATGCGTTCGAGATCACTACTCCAGCTCTTGCCATAGGGTGGGTTGCTGAGCATGAAATCAAATTCCTGGGAAGGGAATGCATCATTTGCCAGTGTCGAGTAATCAGGTCCTCCGACTATATTATCGGCCGCCTCACCCCTGTCCTTGAGCAGCATGTCTGCCTTGGCTATGGCATAGGTCTCAGAGTTGATCTCCTGCCCATAGAGGTGGGTGGCAACCTCCTTGCCATATGACTCTGAGAGTTCATGCAGGGTCTTCTCAGCGACAGTCAGCATACCCCCGGTTCCACAGGCTCCATCATATAGCAGATATGTCCCTGATTTGATCTGGTCAGCGATCGGAAGAAAGATCAGCTTTGCCATGAGCTTCACGGCGTCACGGGGAGTCCAGTGCTCACCAGCCTCCTCATTGTTATCCTCATTGAACCTGCGAACCAGCTCCTCAAAGACAGTGCCCATGGCATGATTGTCAAGTCCAGGATGCCTCACAGAGCCGTCGCCATTAAGCACAGGATCCGGGCTTAAATTGATCTCAGGAGAGAGTAACTTCTCAATCAGCGTGCCAAGAGCATCACCCTTTGAGAGGCGGGGGATCTGGTTGTGGAACTCAAACTTCTCAAGAATATCCTGAACATTTGGCGAGAAGCCGTTGAGATAGGCCTCAAAATCAAGCCTGAGCTGTTGCTGGCTGGTACGACTTTTCAGATCACGCAGCGTAAATTTTGAGGTATTATAGAAGGCCTGTCCGGCAGCCTGTCGTAATGCCGGATCCTGGTGCACGATTTTGGCATTATCAAGAGAGGACTTCATATCAAGAACCTCCTGTTTGGTGGGCTCCAGCACCGCATCAAAACGGCGCAGGATTGTCATTGGCAGGATTACATCACGGTACTTGCCGCGAACGTAGAGATCGCGCAGCACGTCGTCAGCGATCCCCCAGATGAAATTTGTTATCCAGTTGAGTTGGTGTGCTTGCATGTCTGATACTCCCGGAGATCCCCCTCTGAAGATTTAGGTTATGGCGCTGAAAACGGCAATATTGGGGATTTAATAAAAATATGAACAACCAAGTGTTTCAACCTTTCCAACTTCTGATTGGTTTATTCTGTCAGTTCTCATTCTGTTTCAATGCAACTCTGTCAGAAAGGAATGAAAACCCCTGATTCTGAAGTGGAAAAACCCACATTCAGAATAGAAGACCAAAAACACGATTTTATCAGGATCTGCTTTGAAAAACCGGGAATATAGAATTGATCTGATTGTAGAAAGAATGTGTTAAATCCCTGACTTCCCCAGGCACGGGCAGGAGGTCACATAATATGCATCCTGCTCTGAGGGCCTGGCTGGTGACAACAGCTAACCGACCTCTTTCCTCCGGCTATCTGTTTTCAATAAATAAAATATACTATCGAAAAGCCTGTCGCAGTCCCGATGGCGGCAGGCCAGTCTAATTTATTATTTTTTATATAATAATATCCACCACTGAGGAGAAATACAACGATCCAGATGAGGAGTGTGATCCAGATTTTTTCCATAATATGATGGTTTTTATTGCGCCAGTTAATATATTTGCCCCATTCAGGCCGCTCACAGGCAGGGGCTCAGGCATCTGGTTCTCTCAGATAAATCGACAGTATAAGAAAAAAGAGATGATACTCAGTCTATATCCCCATCACGCCTGAGCATCGTGCCCACGCCCTCGTCTGTGAAGAGCTCAAGAAGGAGGTTGTGGTCGCGGTTGCCATTGATGATATGGGCATACTCAACACCGTCTTTGAGGGACTCTATACATGACTGGAGTTTGGGTATCATGCCGCCCACAATGGTGCCGTCCTCCATCAGGGCCAGGGCCTCGCTCACCTTCATGCGCCTGTATGTGCGTGTCCTGCCGGCATTCATGACGCCGTCGATATCAGACATATTGACAAGCTTGTAGGCAGAAAGAGCCCTCGCGACCGCACCTGCCGCTGTATCGGCATTGACATTCAGGGTTCTGCCCTGCCTGTCGATCGCAATCGGGGCCAGCACAGGAATGTAGCCGCCGTCAAGGAGGCCCTCAATCAGGCCGATATTGACCTCCTCAATACTGCCCACATGACCGAGGTCGACCTCATGCTCCTCATCGCCGACCCTGACACACC
>Ga0265294_10001527_pt1 | contig 31146 bp, 18 predicted proteins | sample MunlanPumphouse3_FD_192504 | JGI IMG/M metagenome (GOLD analysis project Ga0265294, IMG submission 192504) | Groundwater microbial communities from a municipal landfill in Southern Ontario, Canada - Pumphouse #3 | ecosystem: Environmental > Aquatic > Deep subsurface > Groundwater | place...
GTGTACCGTTGTATTCCCCTTTGGTTTTGATCAGGTTCAACATGGTTTCAAACTCGCGGATCAACACCATGTCATGGTAAATGGCTTTGAACTCCTCATCCGAAAAGTGTGCTCTTTCATCCTTCACCCTTTTCTGGTATTGATTTACGGGTATGGGATTGAATTCCACAAACCCCGGTTTTCGAACCTCCTGCGGATCGATGATCTGTACTTTTGGCATATTATATTGATTTGTTGATTTGTTGATGTGCTATATGCTAATCTGCTAATCTGCGGATATGCTAATCAAAACTGAATACGGTCTCTTTAAATATCTCGCTGACGGTGGGATGCGGAAAGACAACCTCCTGCATCTCTTTCAGTGTCATCTCCTGTTCAATGGCCATACAGGCACCATAGATGATTTCGCTGCAGGGATTGCCGAGCATGTGTACACCAATCACCTCACCATGCTTCTCACCCACCAGTACTTTGCAGAGTCCGCTGCCACCCTCATTCTCGGCAATGAACCGACCCGCATAGGCCATGGGCAACTTGGCTACCTTGAAGGCGATCTTTTTCTCGCTGGCCGACTCTTCGGTCTCCCCTACACACGCCACCTCGGGATTGGTATAGACCACACCCGGTATGGCGTTGTATCGCATCATGTCATTTCTGCCGGTGAGGTTGTTGACCACCACCTCTCCTTCGCGACTGGCGGTATGTGCCAGTAATGAGAAGCCGGTGACATCACCGGCGGCATAAACACCGGGTACATTGGTCCGCATCTTCTCATCCACCTTGATGCCATTGCGCAACAATTCCACACCCAGTTTCTCCAGGCCGAAGCCCCGGGTGACCGGGCGGCGGCCTACGCTCAGCAGGATTTTTTCGCCCTCCACACTGTGCGTTTCTCCATCTTTCTCAAAAACCACCTTGTTGCCCTCAATCAGCACCACTTTGGCATTGAGGTTGAAGTCGATTCCTTTTTTTGCGTAGACTGCCCTCAGCATCGCTGATATCTCGTAATCAAGTCCCCCCAGTATCTCCGGCAGCATCTCTACAACCGTCACCTTTGTCCCCAGGCTGTTGAAGAAGCTGGCAAACTCCATCCCGATCACACCCCCACCGATGACCACCAGTGATGCGGGGCGTTCACTCATCTCGAGAATCTCGCGGTTGGTGAGGATTACCTCACCTGCCTCCTGCAATCCGGGGATGGGAGGTATGGAGGCCTCGGAGCCGGTACAGACCAACAGGTTCTTTCCGGTATACTTTTCGCCATTGCAGCTGACCTCGATTCCATCAGCTGAACGCCCCTCAATCATTGCATTCCCTTTGACCACCGTCACCTTGTTGGCTTTCATCTTGCTCTCCACGCCGGAAACCAGTTTACGTACCACTTTCTTTTTGCGGGAGATCATCTTTTCATAATCGAAGCGGATGTTATCCCCAAAGACACCATACTTATCCCCATGCAGGGCATTTTCATAGATTTTGGCACCGTAAAGCAGTGTCTTGGTCGGTATACACCCTTCATTCAGGCAGACACCTCCCATTGCTTTCTTCTCGAAAAGCATCACGTTCAATCCCTTGTGACCGGCTCTCTCAGCCGCTACATAACCGGCAGGACCGCCACCGATGATCAGTAAATCTATCATAGTTGTGAAATTTAAGTTTATCAGTTAAGTTTGATTGTTCTCTAATGAAACAAATTTATCCTAAAACTGTTTCATCCCATTATTTAAATGGTGAAGACATTCTGAAATGCCTGGTTCATAGTTGCTGGTCCCTTACCCTCAAACGTCGAACGTTGAACTACAACCCTGTCAACAAAACAACCTATTTTATGGATTCAAATCATAATATGATCTCATCCAGGCGAACTAGCTAATCAGCTGATCGATTTCAATCGTTTCAATCTCGGTGGCGATCTGCTTCAGGAAACGGGTTGCCTCACCGCCGTCGAGTGATCGGTGGTCATAAGTGAGGCTCAGACCGATGTAAGGGACAAAAGCATACACCCCGTCACCCAGATCTTTCGGACGCGGGACTATTGTATTCACACCCAGGATAGCCGATTGTGGAAGGTTAATCACCGGGGTGAACATCTCCACACCATAGTTTCCTAAGTTCGAGACGGTAAATGTTCCGGCCTCGGGTGAGAGGATATCTGGATTGACACTGCCGTTCCTGCAGGCGGCGGCAACCTCTTTAAACTGACTGGCCAGTCCGGTGATGGATAAATCATCGGCATTGCGCACCACCGGCACCATCAAACCACGCTCTGTATCAACAGCCAATCCAAGATGGACTTTGCGGAAATAGCGTATACTATCACCCAGAAAATGGGAATTCACATTCGGGAATTTATTCAATGCCCTGATTACTGCAAAACAGACCAGATCATTCAACGTGATATTTACAGTAAGCTGACCGGCTTCAAGCGCTGCCTTGGCTTTTTTTCTCAGATCGAGTATGCGTCTGGCATCTGCACCCAAATGATGAGTAAGCTGAGCAGAATTCTGTAGCGATGCATGCATCGATTTGGCAATCAACTTGCGGATATTCGTGATCTTCCTGTCTTCGTAATCGTTCGCATATAGAACGTTCACGGATGCCATAAGGTCGGCAGCCCGGGCTGTACCGGCCAATCCCGTGCCTGTTGCAACAGGCTGTGAACCCTCTTCGGCAGATACCATTTTTGCCAGCGGTGTCATCCTGGGACGCTGCTGCAGATATGCTCTCACATCATCTTCAATGATCCTTCCCTGTGGTCCTGTACCGACTAAACGGGTGAGATCGACCGCCTCTTTCTCTGCCAGTTTTCTGGCACGTGGCGAAACAAACAACTCATTACCATCAACAGAATTACTTCCTATACTGGAATCAATTACCACTTCTTCAGCAACAGTCCCTACTCCGTCCTGCACGACCGTTTCAGCAATGCCATCTTCCGTTTGTTCCTTATCATCAGACGTGTGAATCTCGTTCAACAATGTGGTTATGTCTTCACCCGGTTCACCAATCACCATCATGTTATCCAATACTGGCACCTCATCACCTTCATCATAAAAGCAAGCCAACACGACACCGTCTAAAAGCGACTCTTCCTCAAATGAAGCCTTGTCAGTTTCATAGGCAAAGAGAAGGTCTCCCTTTTTCACAGGGTCCCCCTTTTTTTTATTTAATACGGTGATGATACAACTTTCAACAGATTGCCCTTGTTTGGGCATGACTACCATTTCTGCCATTTATTATTGATTTTAACGTTTTTCAATCATTATTTGAACCATACTCAATGCAAAGATATTCATATTGAATAAGAATCGACATGAATACCTCCAAAAAGCAAAAAACTCACAAAAAATAATGTCACCAACAAGACGACAAATATATTGTTTTAATACCGGGCATTGATTTAAAAATTGATTTTAAAACTATTGTTTTTGACATAGTTTTTTTTGCACTGATTATGCCAGGGACTGGAGAGTGGAATAATATCAAAAAGTATAGTCATTAAATCATTTTTTTTATTCTCTGTCTTTTTTGAAGTTGTATGTTTGTAATTGATTTATAAACCTCTTATTTAACCTCAACATGGATGAAAGCAACATCATTTCATTTTTAGCAATCGATTTGGGAGCAAGCAGCGGCAGAGCCATTCTGGGAGCCATACACAATAATCGATTGGAATTAAAAGAGATCAGACGTTTTACCAATCCAATTATTGAAGTGAATGGTCGTCAACACTGGGACCTGCTCTTTCTATACGATCAGGTGATCGAATCCTTAAAAGAGATCAAACAACAGTGCACAGAGATTAGTTCTATCGGAATTGATACCTGGGGAGTCGATTTTGTCTGTTTTGGCAAGGATGGGGAACACCTGCGAATGCCATACAGCTACAGAGACCTCCATACTGTAGGGGCACCAGAACATTTTTTCACCAGGATCCCGAAAGAAGAGGTGTATCAGAAGACCGGTATACAGATCATGAACTTCAACTCTCTTTTTCAACTTGATACGCTACACAAAGAAAATTGTTCCTTCTATCCTGTCATTGATAAAGTATTGTTTATGCCTGATGCCCTATCCTACCTGCTTACAGGTAAGATGGTTACAGAGTACACCATTGCCTCCACATCACAATTGATCAGCCCCTACACAAAAGAATTCGACCACACACTGCTTGAAGCGATTGGACTGACACCCGATCAATTTGCCCCCATCGTTTTCTCCGGGACTGAGATTGGTATGATATCGCCAACAGTGCAGCATCTAACCGGGCTCAACGATATCGCCGTGATTGCCGTAGCAGGTCACGACACCGCCTCAGCAGTGCTGGCTGTGCCGGCAAAAAATGGGAACTTCGCCTATCTGAGCTCCGGAACCTGGTCGCTAATGGGCATTGAATCGAAAGAACCGGTAATCAATGAGGAGACCTACGCACTTAACTTCACAAACGAAGGAGGAGCTGATGGATCTATCCGCCTCCTAAAGAATATTTGCGGCATGTGGCTTATTGAACAATGCAAGAAAGAGTGGGAAAAAGTGACACCGGTCACTTACAATGAAATTGTGGCGTCAGCAATAGAGGCACCACCTTTTCAATGCTTTATCAATCCAGACTCTCCCTGCTTTGCGAGTCCCTCCTCCATGATCGATACCATACAGAATTATTGCAGAGATACGAACCAGTATGTTCCTTCAACAATGGGTGAAATAGCTAGAACCGTATATGAAAGTCTTGCATTTCGTTATAAGCAGACATTGCAGAATCTGCAAAGACTGGCCACTTTTCCAATTGAAGCCCTGCACATCATTGGAGGTGGATCCAAGAACAAGATGTTAAACTCGTTTACGGCAGATGCAATTGGTCTTCCCGTCATTGCGGGTCCCTCTGAAGCAACGGCAATTGGAAATATACTGTTGCAAGCTAAAGCTGCGGGTGTAGTGAAAAACAAAGAGGAGATACGGCAAATTGTCCGTAATTCCACTCAACTGGAGACATTTGAGCCCACCAACAAGGATGCCTGGGAGCATCAATTCCACAAATATCTTGAAGTGTACAGAGAAATATAATAATTAGATAACAGTTAACGATTATGAAGAAAGAAGAAATTACAAAAGCGTATGAGGATGCCAAAGCACAATATGCAACCATTGGGATCGATGTAGAGAAGGCAATTGAACAGCTAAACAACCTCTCCATTTCTATTCACTGTTGGCAGGGTGACGACGTGTCAGGGTTTGAGAATCCTGACGGTGAACTGACCGGGGGCATTCAGGCGACAGGAAATTATCCCGGGAAAGCACGAACGATTGAAGAACTGAAGAGGGACCTCGAGAAAGTGATTACATTGATCCCGGGGAATCACCGTATCAGCCTGCATGCCACTTACGGAGATTTTGGAGGTGAATTTGTGGACCGTGACAAGGTAGAACCCAAACATTTTCAAAGCTGGATCGACTGGGCCAAAAAAAACAATGTGAAGCTTGATTTCAACTCCACTTTTTTCTCCCATGAAAAAACCAACAGCGGTTACACCCTTTCCGATTTCGACCCGGAAATTCGTACATTCTGGAAAAATCATCTGCGTCAGTGCAGAAAGATTGCAGCAGAAATAGGTCGTCAGCAAGGTGATCCCTGCATCCATAACATATGGATTCCCGATGGAGAAAAAGACAAGACTGTTTCCCGCCATGCACACAGAAAACTGCTGCAGGAGTCACTCGATGAGGTGCTGGCAGAAAAGATCAGCACCGATTATCTGAAAGATTGTGTGGAATGCAAGCTCTTTGGCATAGGCAGTGAAAGTTATGTGGTAGGTTCTCATGAGTTTTATATGGGATACGTTGTGAAAAACAATATGATGCTCACCCTTGACGCAGGCCACTTCCATCCAACTGAAGTCATTTCCGACAAACTATCATCGGTACTCCTGTTTGTCCCTGAGATCAACCTACATGTAAGTCGTCCCGAACGATGGGACAGTGACCACGTGGTAATCCTTAGTGATGAGCTGCTCGCCATCTCACAAGAGATCGTTCGTTCCGGTCAGATGGATCGTATTCACATGGGTCTGGACTATTTTGATGCATCCATCAATCGTATCGGCGCTTACGTGGTGGGGATCCGTTCAGCTCAGAAGGCAATGCTGCAGGCTCTACTAGAGCCGACAGAGAAACTGAGGGATTATGAAAAAAAGGATAAGAACTTTGAGCGGATGGCTTGGCTGGAAGAATTGAAAGCGATGCCGTGGAATGCAATCTATGGTTATTATTGTGAACTGCAAGGGGTGCCGGTGGGTGATGAATACATCGGTCAGATTCAGGAGTACGAAGCGCAGGTAACCTCAAATAGAGTATAAACGATGAATATTATCTTCGGGTTACTGATTATTGCTGTGGGAAGTATGGGCCAGTCAAGCTCATACGTCCCCATCAATAAGATCAAGGATTGGTCGTGGGAGAACTTCTGGCTGGTGCAGGGTGTTTTTGCATGGCTTCTCTTCCCTTTACTGGGTGCTATCATGGCAATCTCTTTCCCTGATCTGATTGATGTTTATATTTCCAATCCCTCTGCCACGTTACAAGCTATTGGATATGGAGTGCTCTGGGGTGTAGGCGGATTGACCTTCGGTTTAAGTATGCGTTACCTGGGCATCGCACTGGGACAGTCGGTGGCACTTGGCACTTGTGCCGCCTTCGGCACACTCATTCCGGCAATGCTGGCAGGAACGGATCTCTTCTCACCGAAAGGTCTGATACTGCTGCTGGCGGTTGTCGTAACATTAGTGGGCATCACCCTGGTGGGATATGCCGGGAGTCTGCGATCGAGAAACATGTCGGATGAAGAGAAGCGGAAAGCCATCAAGGATTTTGCACTGAAGAAAGGTCTGTTGATCGCATTGTTTGCCGGTATCATGAGCGCCTGTTTCAGCTTGGGACTGAATGCAGGCATTCCGATAAAAGAGGCGACCATTGCCGCAGGAGCAAAGGAGTTGTTCGCACAGAATCCGGTTACCCTGCTGGTTACACTTGGTGGATTTGTAACCAATCTGGTTTATTGCCTTTACATGAACCGAAAGAATAAAACTGGCGGGGAGATCACTCGTTCATCCCGATCTGTTTTAATCAACAACACGTTGTTCTGTGCTTTGGCTGGTTTGTTGTGGTATTCCCAATTCTTTGGCCTGGGTATGGGACAAAGCTTTTTCGAACCAGACAGCGTGATGATGGCATTTTCATGGAGCATACTCATGTCGCTGAATGTCGTGTTCAGTAATGTGTGGGGTGTTATTCTGAAAGAGTGGAAGGGCGCTGGAGAAAAAGCAGTTCTTTTTCTTGCTATCGGAATGGCAACCCTAATCTTCTCACTGATTATCCCAAATCTTTTTAAATGATTAGCATCGTTACCAACATTTTTTTGTTTATTATCAAAGGTCACAATGCGGAAATTGCGTATTGCCAGAACGTCAATGATTCCGCATTGTGTTTCCATCCTTTTTTGTATTTTTACTGTTATTAACGTGATTCAAAAAACTGATAATAATGAAATATAACGATTTCGGTATTGATTTCAAATACCTGTTGGTCAATTCCAGGGACAAGTTGTTTGGGCTTACTGTAAACACCGTCGGGTTCCAACCCATTGTTCCCCACATGTTATATCCCTCAAAAAATCATCCCAAGAATTACTATTTCAAGCCGGACAAGGGACGCGTACTGTCTGAATATCAAATTGTTTACATCAGCAAGGGGAAAGGTTTTTTTTCTTCAGAGTCAACCAAAAGAAGAGCGATCACGAAAGGAGAGATTATTCTTCTCTTTCCCGGTCAGTGGCATACATACTGTCCATTAGAAGAGACCGGATGGAACGAATATTACATTGGATTTGAAGGGAAGATAATTGACACAATTGTTGCCAACGGATTTATAACGCCCGAGAATCAGGTGCTTGACGTAGGCATAAATGAAGATCTTGTAAACCTCTTCACTACTGCCATAAAAGTTGCAAAAGAGGATAAAGGTGCTGCCCAGCAATACCTGGCAGGCATCGTATTTAATATTCTCGGAGCTATTTTATCATTGGCTCAGAACAAGAATTTTGAATCAAAAGAGTCCACTCAGAAAATTGAACAGGCAAAAATCATCATGATCGAGAATATCAATAAGAATATTGATATAAAGGGAATTGCGACCAACCTGGGCATCAGTTATTCATTGTTCAGGAAAGTTTTCAAGGAGTACACGGGGTATGCACCCTCACAATATTTCCAGGAACTTAAACTCCGCAAAGCTAAAGAACTACTGGCCGAAACAAGTCATTCTATCAAGGAGATTTCCTTCGAACTAAACTTCAGCTCCTACGAGTACTTTCTTTCATTCTTCAAGAAAAGAGCAGGATTCACCCCAATGGAATACAGGAATCTAGGGAGAGTACAATAAACTCACAGTCGAATAAGCATTGTAAATGAGACACGATACACAATCTCTTTTCTATTTCTTCATACTACTTGTCACAAGCTGTACACACCATGGCCCTGACTACACAAGTCCGCTGAAGACGACAGATGGAGAGTATATCCCATTAGGAGATCCGTTTGTCTATACACACAAAGGCGTCTACTACATGACGGGGACATCGATCCCCGATAGCGGGTTCAATTACTATACATCAAAAGATATGGTGACATGGGAATTCGGGGGTGCTCTCTTCCGGCCTTCGGAAGATCATTATGGAGTGGGTTATTTCTGGGCTCCGGAAGTGAAATATTATCAGGATAGATTCTATCTTACCTACTCCTCAAGGGACAAGGAGAGTGGTCTTCTCCTCTCCGCACTCGCCGTGAGTGACAGACCTGAAGGTCCATTCACAGAACTTTATGCTCCCTGGTTCAATACCGGCCAGTCGGCTATCGATTGTCATATCTTCATTGATGATGACAGCAACCAGACACCCTATCTTTTCTACAGTCAGAATGGAGCAAGGGAGGGATACTCCTATGGCGAAAATTATGTAGTAAAATTAAATGAAGAACTGTCGGACTTTGCAGGTGATCCCGTCTTGGTAGGTAAAGCGAGTCAGGAATGGGAGAAGGTTGATTATGATGTCAATCGCTGCAATGAAGGAGTATTTGCCCTAAAGCACAATGGCAATTATTACATCACCTATTCCGCAAACCACACCTCCTATTCTCATTACGGTGTAGGAACATCAAAAGCGAGTCATCCTCTTGGGCCGTGGATCAAGGATGCAGACAATCCTATTCTCACCTCGGATGACGCTCTTCGTATCTCTTCGCCGGGTCACTCCTGCATCGTGAGATCACCTGACGGGAAGGAGCTCTATATCGTTTATCATGCACACCGTGATTATAATATACCCAAACCATCGGATGACCGTATTGTCTACATCGACAGGGTCTACTTCAATCGTGACGGAAATCTCCGTTTGAAAAGATGAATCCAACACCTCTTTTTCGGAGTATTTTCCTGCAAACCACTCAATTGACAAATAATTATAAACTTATCCCATCAACTACTTATAAAACACCCGCCTTATGAAAAACGTCTTTATCTATCTCTTCTCATTGGCGTTATGCTTTTCAGGAAGTATGCATGCTCAGAATAATTTACTCCACGATCATTTCAATAATAATCTTCAGAAAGATGAAATAACACGTAGTTATGTCACACCGATTAAAATCGTATGGCAATCGGATCATCAAGACAACCAGATAAAGAATGCCAAGGCACTCCTGACAAAGTTCGACGGACAGCTCTCTACCAGTGGAGCAGGAATGTGCATGCTCAAATCGGATGATGATAAACAGGCTGCAATTTTGTTGGATTTCGGTACTGAGTTATACGGAGGTATAGAGATCGCCGGTGCCATCAGAGGGGAAAAAAAACCAGTAAAAGTACGGATTCGGCTGGGAGAATCTGCATCGGAAGCAATGAGTGATGCAATTGACAATAGCCGTCCCGGGATGCAATCTGCTACCAATGAACACTCATTAAGAGATTTCACACTGGAGATCCCTTGGTTAGGAACCGTTGAGATCGGCAATTCAGGCTTTCGTTTCGTGCGAATCGACCTGCTGGATAAAGAGGTCGAACTTCCCCTAAGATCTGTCAGGGCAATTGCAAGATACAGGGATATTCCCTATTTGGGATCTTTTAAATCGAGTGATGAACGGCTAAACAAGATCTGGGAAACAGGGGCTTATACCGTACATTTGAATATGCAGGATTATTTATGGGACGGTATCAAACGTGACCGCCTCGTCTGGGTTGGAGACATGCATCCTGAAGTGATGACCATCAACAGTGTCTTTGGAGACAACGAAGTGGTAAGAAAGAGTCTCGACTTCGCCCGGGATACCACTCCTCTGCCGGGATGGATGAACGGCATCTCTTCCTACTCCCTCTGGTGGATCATTATCCACAGGGACTACTACCTGCATCAGGGTGATCTAAACTATCTGAGAGAACAACAAAGTTATCTGAATAGACTCATTCCTCAGATTACCGCCAGGATAACGGAAGGCAAAGAGAATCTGGATGGAGGCCGCTTTTTAGACTGGCCAACAGCAGAGAACGAAGAGGTGATCCATTCAGGACTACAAGCCCTTACTATGCTTACCATGGAGGCAGGAGCCGATATAGCCACCTGGCTGGGTGATCACGAGATGAAAAACATCTGCCAGGAAACTGCTAAATCCTTACAATCACACAAACCCTCAGACCATGGCAACAAACAAGCTGCGGCATTGTTGTACCTTGCAGATCTGATCCCCGGAAGAAAGGCAGCGAATACCATACTTAAAGAGGGAGCCAATGATTTTGCCACCTTCTATGGTTATTACATGTTGGAAGCTCTGGCTAAAGCAGGAAGATACGAGGAAGCAATGGAGATCATCTCCGACTACTGGGGAGCCATGCTCGACTTGGGAGCGACAACTTTTTGGGAAAATTTCGATTACTCCGACCGCTCAAAAGCCTCCAGAATAGATCAGTTAACACCTGCCGACAGGTTCGATATTCATGCCGATGGCGGGGATCATTGCTATATAGGACTGCGGGGAAGCCTCTGTCATGGCTGGGCCTCCGGACCGACCTCATGGCTAACCGAGCATGTTCTGGGGATCAAGGTGATCGAGCCTGGATCCAAAGTGATCCAGATACGTCCCAACCTGGGAGATCTGATGTTTGCCGAGGGTACCTTCCCCACTCCCTACGGCATTGTGAAAGTAAAGCATGTGAAACAGGCGGACGGAAAGGTAAACAGTGAGATCGATGCTCCTGAAGAGGTGAAAATCATCAGATAGAAAAGCAACGCTGATTCACTCATATGAAGTGTAGCCTCTGTGTATCTATACGGAGGAGGGTATCGTGCATCATCCGCTCAGTGCTACTTGTCTGAAGGAGTTTCATGATTTCCTGAGCACTGTATTGCGAGATTGGCCCTACTCCCACAACAAAGGCAACAACCAATTAACATAAAACAACAGTTTTGTGTAGTCAGTTCTATACCTTACTTCCTCGGTAGTTCAGGTAAAAGCGCCCATTCATGCTATACAAATAATTGACAAAAAACGCCATGTTAAACAAATAGTTGATCCATTATTCGACTATACAACCTGTTATAATAATATGTCATTTATCTTTATTTAAATATCATATTTTATACCTCATGGAGATCAAGTAACTTTAATTTTGTGCAATGATTTTTTAGTTTCATTATATACTATACCAAAAAATAAACATTCATGTCAGACACCTAACACAAGTCTCGGAAAATACAATGTTTTCACCTAACATAGATTTAGGCAAACCTTAAAATAACATATTATCATCAATAATCTAAAAAGTGAAAGAATGAAAAAGACGATTCCAGTAAATGTTGGAAAAAGGCTCATGTTCTTTATTTTGTGCATCTATTCTATTGGAATAAATGCACAAACTATCAATGTTACAGGCTTGGTAACAGACACCAGGAATGAACCTCTTATAGGGGTGACACTCAAAGTGATTGGAGATAGTGAGAAGGGAACGGTAACCGATTTCGATGGGAAATTTACCATGTCAAACATCCCATCAAATGCACAAATTGAAGTATCTTATGTGGGTATGCAGAAGCAGGTGATAGATGTCAGAGGAAGGACAACTATCAACATCGTGTTAAACGATGACACTGAGCTTCTGGATGAAGTAGTCATCGTGGCTTATGGTGTACAAAAGAAAGTATCGGTAACAGGAGCCATCTCCACCGTAAGTACCAAGGATTTGAGGGTCTCCACCTCACCCAGTTTGGCTAATGCTCTCTCCGGTCGAATCGCAGGTTTGACCTCCATGCAGCGAGTGGGAGGACAACCGGGTGTGGATGATGCCACCATGTACCTGCGTGGTGCAAGTACCATCAATGGTACCAACCCGTTGATCCTGATAGATGGTGTTCCCCGTGACAATATCCGTACCCTCGATATCAACGAGGTAGAATCGATATCGGTGTTGAAGGATGCCTCTGCCACCGCAATCTTTGGCGTGCGAGGTGCAAATGGAGTATTGATCATTACCACCAAGCGGGGTACCGAAGGGAAACCGGAGCTCTCAGTAAATGTCACGCAGAGTTACTCGAGACTCACCCGCGAACCGGAGATGCCAGGATCGGTGGAGTATATGAACCTTCGCAATGAGGCAATGGCAAACGATGGGATGGATGCTGCGTTCTCTCCAGAAATCATCGCACGGTTTGAGAATCCACTGGAAGGTCTGGACCCAAACGATCCTGACTACCAATCCAAGGCGGCACTTCGCAAATGGATGTATCCGAACAACAACTGGTACAGGATGCTGATCAAACGATGGTCCCCACAGACCACCGTCAACACCATATGAGTGGTGGAACAAACAATGTATCCTACTTCATGAATGTGGGGTATCTCCATCAGGGGGGTAACATGAACACCCTATCAGAGGATATTCTGAAATATGATCCCTCTTTCAAATTGGATCGCTACAGCTTCCGTTCAAATATCGACTACAAGGTAACCAAATGGATGAAGGCCTACCTCAATTTAGGAACCTATATCGAGAAAGTGAACATGCCCAACCCGGGTGTGATGTATGGGGGTGATCGCAACTGGTTGGTACGTGACATGATGTATCAGGCACAAACCATTTTACCCCTCTCACCTGGACCTTCTACACTTACCGGCTTCGGTGTACCTGCCGACCGTCCGCTCGACCCCACTTACCTAACTGTGGGTCACTATGCAGACCGTTCACCGGTAATGATCATGAATTGGTATGGCTACAACCTTGGCACCCGATCAAACCTCAACTCCTCCTTCGGACTGGACTTTGACTTGGGTGGAATCACACAGGGTCTGGCACTTAAAGGAATGATCTCTTATGATGCCTATGGCAACAGTATGACTCGCGGAAACATGAATCAAACAGATTATCAGGCTTTTATCGACCCGGAAACAGATGAACTCACTTTCTCAGTGCACGACCTGAAACAGGATAACTTCTATATGTCATACAGTCAGGGTTCACGTTACAACATCAACGTGCAGGGACAGCTCCTGTACAACCGCACCTTTGGAGATCATACAGTGGGTGGGATGCTGAGAGGCGAAAGAGATTATTGGGATTCGGGTAGTGCACAGATACCTTTCAATGTGCTGGGCTTTGCCGGTCGTGCCACTTATGATTATGCCTCCCGCTATTTTGCAGAAGTGAACTTTGGATACAACGGTTCAGAGCAGTTCTCGCCAGAGAAACGATTTGGCTTCTTCCCTTCAGCTTCCGCAGGCTGGGCCATTTCGAATGAATCCTTTTTACTGGACAACCCGATTCTCACATTCCTGAAGATAAGAGCCTCCTATGGGAAGGTTGGAAATGACCAAATGGGGGGATCCCGATTTCTTTATCTCGACGACATCACCATGGGTGAAGGCTTTTCCGGGAGTCTCGCAGCAGGTAAAGGGGTGAACGAAGGATTACTGGGTAACAAAATGCTCACTTGGGAGACCGCTGACAAATACAATATCGGTCTTGACTTCTCAATAATGAAAGATATTACAGGGCAATTTGAACTCTTCCATGAAGATCGCACTAACATTCTCCTTTCCAGGTCAAGTATCCCCATCTGGCAGGGAACACCCCTGGGCAACATCCCGAAAGTAAATATGGGTGAAATACAAAACAAGGGATATGAAATTGAACTCGGATATAATAAACAGGTCAATAGCGACCTTTTTATTAATCTCAAGGGACAACTCTCCTACAACCGTAACAAACGAATCGTAATGGATGAGGTGCCACGTGATGAGACCTATGCCTACCAATATCGGGCTACAGGTTATCCACTGGGACAAAGCTGGGGATACCTGATCGACTGGAATCAGGATGGAGGTTACTGGACCGAAGAAACTTTGGCCGATCCCAATAGGGTGACCTACGACTTTGGTACTCCCGGTCCCGGTGACTTTGTCTACAAGGATTTGAATAATGACGGTGTGGTAAATGACAAGGACCAGGCCCCCATCGGAGTGGGTAATATCCCACAATACAGTTATGGAGCCTCCTTTTCTGCGCAATGGAGAGGATTCGATGCATACATCTTCTTCCAGGGCTTGGCCAATTTCAACTCCTCCTATGCCGCACAGGGAATATATGAGACTACCCTCCGAGGCACCTATTTCCCCTATCACAAAAAAGCATGGACTAAGGAACGCTGGGAGAACGGGGAAGAAATCACCTATCCAGCCCTTCACACGGGACAATCGACTAACCATACAGCCAACTCCTTCTTTGTGTTTGATCGTGACCTGATCCGACTGAAAAACTTTGAAATTGGCTACACACTACCGGAAAATACACTAAAGGTATTAGGTATCTCTAACTTAAGGGTGTTTCTCAACGGGCAGAATGTATTCACATGGTCGCCCAAGTTCAGACCAGATCACCTGGATCCTGAAAACGATGACTCAATTGGATATCCACAGACCAGCGTTTTTAGTTTCGGAACAAGTATCAAATTCTAAGTTTGTTGACATTTTAAATTGAAATAATATGAGTTATAAAAACATGATAATCAAGACAGGAGGATTAGCCTTTTTGCTCTCGCTATTTCTCTTTTCCTGTACCGATGCACTCGATCAGGCCCCCGATGGAAAAATATCACTTGAGGAGGTATTTCAGGATGATGAAAAAACAGCTGCCTATCTCAACAGCTGCTACCTTTACATCCCGGCAGAGGGCCACAATTATTTCTTCTGGATGCGTGGTCCGGTAGACTGGAGCGATGAAGCCTGGGATACCGATGCCGAAGCAGAGTCATGGATTACTTCAGGGCAGTTATACAACGGGAATGTATCAGCTGCGTCTCACTTCAACACCCAATGGGCCGATAACGGCAATGGCAATTACTGGGTACGGATGTGGACCGGTATTCGCAAATGTACTGTTTTCCTAGATAACATTGAAACAGCAAATGTAAAGAGTGAATCCAACCGTTCCCGATGGAAAGCAGAAGCTCATCTGTTACGAGCTTACTACTACATGGTGCTACTCAAATTCTTCGGATGTCCACTCCCCATAGAGAGGACAGCCTATGCATACACCGATGACTTTTCTACCACTGAACGCAGTTCCTACTATGATGTGGTACAGTTTATCATTGAAGATTGCGACAAGGCACTTGCCACACCTGAACTCCCTTGGCGGATCACAACCGATGCCGAAGGGTATAGGTTCACCAAAGCCGTTGCGGAGGGAATCAAATCAAGGATGTCTCTTTATGCTGCCAGCCCTCTCTATAATGAAGGTCAAAACTACTGGGAAGAAGCTTACCAGATCAACAAGGCAGCATTGGCCAATTTAAAGAGCAATGGTTATGAGTTGTATGACAAGGTGAATTTCACATCCTGGAAAGATAATCCCGATGTGCATCTCCCAAACAATGCCGCCAAACTCTTTAATGAATATTTCAGTAACAACATGGGATATGAAACCAATCCCACAGACAAAGAGACTATCTATCAGACCAGTGCCGGTCAGGACTGGATCAACACCGAGGGGATTGGTGCCGTGATGGGATATAAATCAGGATCATGCCCTTCGCAGGAAATTGTAGACTGTTTTGAAACCAGCGATGGACAACCGGTGCTCAACCTCTCGCAACCCTATCTCGATGAGGTTACCCATCTACAGCCGAACTACAATTCTGCAAATACAATCTATGATCCGCAGGATCCTTATGCGAACAGAGATCCCCGATTTTATGCTTCCATCTACTACAATGGTTCTAAAAGAACCTGTTACTGGATCTTTGATGAAACATCCGAGAGTGTGGAAAATTTTCCGGCAAAGAAGGGATACCGCACCCGCACAATTGCTACCTGGTATGGAGAACCGCAGACGGGAAGGCACCCGACTACACGTAAGGCAACCCGTACCGGATATTTCCTCCGAAAATTCCTGCACCCCAATTCAGGGCTGGAAGTTGTAACAGCTGCTCATGCCAGAGCAAAGGTAATGCGTTTAGGTGAGATCTACCTCAATCTGGCGGAAGCGGCGGCAGAAGCAAACCATTTGGATGAGGCATTACAGGCAGTGAATGCCATCCGAAGCAGGGTAGAGATGCCCCTTCTCCCCTCCAATCTGACGAAAGAAGAGCTACTCCTTCGAATTCGCAATGAGCGAAGGGTGGAACTGGCTTTTGAGGCACAACGGTATTTCGATATACGTCGTTGGCACAATCCGGATGAGACACTTGAGAAAACAGACAAATGGATCACCGCGGCGCATATCACCCGCAATGAGGATGGTTCTTATACCTATGCCAGGGGTCCAGTCTCGAAAGAGCGCTTATGCTATCAAAATAAATTCCTAAAATTCCCAATCCCCTTGAATGATGTCAATATCATGTTGGCACTCACCGGTGAGAACTGGCAGAATCCGGGTTGGTAACCATTCTTGTAAACTAATAAAATAGATCTATCTATGAATAATTCTATTAAAAAATATCTTTCATCACTTGCTTGTTTGCTATTATGGGTCTACACCCTGAATGCTCAAGTAAACGGTACGGTTAAAGATGAATATGGCCATGTCTTGCAAGGCGTTTTGATCACGTCTGAAAATGATAAAAACATAACCATCACTGATCAAAATGGGAAATATGAATTAACAGTAAACGATGGTAGCCAGTACCTCACGTTCTCGCTACTGGGTTACGTTTCTCAGCGCAGTAGTATTGAGCCTGAGGCTTACGGTGAACAGATCGATCTCACCCTGGAAAGAGCAGAGACGTTCGATCTTGATGACCAGATATATACGGGCAATTACACGCAGCGAAAAAAAGAGATCACAGGATCAATTTCCAGAGTAAGCGGGAAGGAACTGGAACGATCACCGGTGGGCAATCTATCCATGTCGTTGTCAGGCCGTCTCCCAGGTCTATTTACCCGCGAGACCTATTCTGAACCGGCACGTACAAACACGGAGCTATGGGTGAGGGGATCAGCCTCTCCAAACGGAGGTACGGCATTGGTCGTGATCGATGGCTTCCCATATGACTACAATGCCAACGAGCTGTTTGAGTATATCACAGCCAACGAGGTGGAGTCAATAAGTGTATTAAAAGATGCCACTTCACAGGCTCTCTATGGCATTCAAGGGGCCAACGGGGTGATCGTGATCACCACTAAAAGGGGGATCAAACAACCTTTGAAAATTGATGTGTCAATCAACCATACCATGGAGCAACGTACCACCACACCACCATTTATCAATTCTGCCGACTTTGTGCAACTTCGCAACCAGGCCGGGTTAAATGATGGGAACGGTGAATATTCCTACTTCAATAAAACAGCAGTGGATGGTTTTCTGGCTGGTGATAATCCCGAGTATTTCCCCAACAACAACTGGCGGGAGATCAATGCAAAAGATATCACCCAGATGAGTCGTGTGAATATGAATCTGACCGGTGGAAACGACAAGGCTGTCTTCTATACCAATATCAATGTCCTGCACCAGGATGGGATGTGGAATATTGATCCGGGAACCACTCAGTACAATCCCAACAACCAGTTTATCTGGGCCAATATCCGTTCGAATGTGGATGTTCAGTTGGCAAAGTACTTCTCAGTAGGGCTCAACCTAAGTGGCAATATCAAGCGGGAGAGAACACCTGGTGGTCATGGGGTGGAACTGGCACACGGTGGTAGCTGGGATGGTTTTGCCAAAGGAATATGGTATCGCTTTTTCTCATTGCCCCCTTATGTGTATGGTCCCACTACCCCTTTAATGCAGGACCCCGAGACAGGTGAAATAACCGGGGGAGAAGTGGTTGTGACCGAGACAGAACCAATCACCTCCTGGGCTATAATCAACCGTTTAGGGTATGACCAGTACACGGTAACCAATATCTATGCACAGTTTATGCCTAAACTGGATCTGAGCTTCCTCACTCCAGGGCTGAGCATTAGCGGTAATTATGGATATCAAACCAATGCCGTGAAAGGATTGTTTGTCAATCGAACCTACGAACGTTGGGTACGCACCAAGGATTATTCCGAGCTGGAATATCAAAAAATTGGCACAGACGTGAACTCACCACTGCAATACCGTTCCAGTGCAAGCTTCTATTACAACCTGAACTACAAAGGGACAATAAACTACCAACGTCGGTTTAACAGCATCCATGATGTCAATGCCATGGCTTACAGCTTCTACCAACAACTTAACAAATCAGGGGGTGGCCTTCCCTACAAACGTTCAAACTCCGGTATCGGCATTGGTTATGGCTATGATGATCGTTACCTCTTACGGGTCAACCTCGGTTATTCCGGTTCAGAACAGTACTCGAGCCAGAACCGATTCACTGCCTTTCCCGCTTTCTCCGCTGCATGGGTTGCTACCAACGAGGCTTATCTTGAGAAAAACCCACTACTCACCTATCTGAAACTTCGTGGCTCATGGGGTAAAACCGGTAACGACCGTGGCATTGGCCGATATGTCTATCTTGACAACGTGACCCTGACAGGTGGTGGATACAACTTTCTTGGTGGAAATAACGTGAACGAAGGACAAGTAGCCAATCCCTTCCTTGATCCGGAGATCGTCACCAAAAAGGGCCTCGGTATCGACCTGACTTTGCTGAACAATTTTTCACTCACGTTTGATATCTACAATGAGAAATTGGAAAACGGAGTCACCAGCGCTACATCAAAGACGCCTGATTACCAAGGTGTTCCATTGGGCAACTATCCCAGAGCAAATGTAGGTATCTATGAAAACAAAGGATATGAGCTTTCGCTTGGTTACAACAAGGATATTACGCGAGACTTGAATCTCACCCTGGGTGGATGGTTGTCCCAAAATAAAAACAAAGTGATTTTCTGGGATGAAAGCCAAAGAGCCGAGGATTATGCATATCGCCTTCGAAGTGAAGGATACCCTCTCGGTCAAGAATGGGGTTATCTCGTCGACGACCATAACGGGAACGGCTATTTCAACAGCCAGGAAGAGATTGACAACAGCGGGTTGGTGTATGAAATTGGCACCCCCAAACCAGGTTATCTGAAGTACTATGACCTCAATGCGGATGGGAAGATCAATGACAAAGACAAGGCTCCGCTGGGACATGGATCACTACCCAATTTCTTCTATGCATTCAATGGTGGTTTGAAATATAAGAATTTCGACATGAGTATACTCTTCCAGGGTATTGCTGACTACTGGACCGTAGATATGTCGATGGGGCGTATCGAGTACCCATATGAAGGTGTCTATACGGAGTGGCATAAAGCAGCATGGACGGCGGAACGATATGCCAATGGCGAAGAGATCAGATATCCTGCACTGTCGGCACAAAAAAACTCCAATCATGAAGCCAGCAATTTCTTTCTCGAGGATAAATCCTATCTCCGTCTGAAAAATCTCGAAGTGGGTTACACCTTCGATCTGTTCAACGGTACGAGATTATACTTCAGTGGTCAGAATCTGCTGACCTGGGACAAGCTGAAACATGATGTGTATGGTCCGGAAGCACACTATTCCGGGGGGTTAGAAGCTATTCCTGTATACCGTCTCTATAATGTGGGGCTGAGTATTAATTTTTAAAACATGAAGGTAATGAAAAAATATTTTCAAATATTGTTTATCCTGTTTGCACTGGGATTAACCGTCTCCTGCAATGATGCCCTGGAGCTTGAATATGATGGCCGTTCCTCGTTGGATGAGTTATTTAAAACCAGAAACGGTGTCAGAGGCTATCTAAATGCCTGTTACAATGGCAGGATAATGCCTGACATCAACCGATCCATACTTACTGACGAATCACAGAGCTCGGAAATGGTCTTCCAAGGCTCATTGGCTTCCCTTTGGTATGTGGATGCCTATTCTGCTACCAATTATTCAAATGTAGATGGTCAGCCCTGGAGCTCCATCTATCAAGCAATTCGCAGATGCAACATCTTCCTGGACCGTATTGAAGGGATCACCGCTGAGGAACTGGCATCTCTCGAAGAAGAGCTCACCTCCTGGAAGGCTCAGGCTCATACCCTGAGGGCTCTCTACTATCTTCAGCTTTTGAAACGATATGGTGCTGTTCCCTTGATTACCGAACCCTACGAGATCAATCATGATTTTTCTCAGGATGTTCGCACACCGGTATCCACTGTTATCAAACAGATCCTGGACGACTGTGATGCTGCGATGAGTGTACCGACAGCTACTCAGGGGTTCTCCTGGACAGTACGCACGGGGGAAAACTATATCATGAACAGAGCGGTGGTACAAGCCATCCGTTCCCAGGCAATCCTCTACGCTGCCAGTCCGCTTTTCTCAGACGGCACTTACACCTGGAATGATGCTGCAGAGATCACCGGAAATGCTCTTTCCAATCTGCTGGTCAATGATTACAACCTGTGGGATGAAGAACCGGAAGGGAATAGTGCACAAAATATCTATGAATTGTATTTCATCACCCCACACGATGAGCAACGGGCAAGAGACAAGGAAACCATCTATCCCGGCAGTCGTGTCAACATCTGGGGGAGTCATGGGATGCCATCCACACCGGGACAAACAACTGCCGGTGCCTGTCCTACACAAGAACTGGTAGACTGTTATGAGATGAAAGCCACCGGTATGATTCCCATTACCGGATATAGCGACCCACAACACTTGCAGCCTATTGTAAACAGTGCATCCGGTTATGATCCGGAGAACCCCTATGAAGGACGCGACCCCCGTTTTTATGCCACCATCTACTTCAACGGCGCTATACGTGACCTTGGCACAGCCGACGGGTTGTCCAGAGATGACCACTACCCGTTGAACATGACTCTTGCGGGAAACAATGTAGCGGTGACCGAACTAGATGAAGAAGGAGCCTACAGAATTGAAACGCTGGGAGGAGACCCCTTTCTCCCCACTACGACCCTTACACAAGATATCAATGCTGCAGCCGGCTCCATCCTGCTCAAATTTAAATACAAGAGCAACAACCACATCACCAATGCACAGTTTTTCTTTGCAGCACCCAACCCTGCCGGGGGGCAATCCACTCCGGAGAATGTGGTGTTGAACAAATCGACCGAATGGACCGATTTCGAACTGGATCTAACGCCCTACAGGGAACAAAGTTGGTGGCAGTGGGGCAAACCGGGACACTCTCTCCGTTTTGACGTGGGATCCGATGCAGGCAACATCGTGGATATCAAAGATATCGAGATTAACGTACGGGTTGAATCGATACCCGCAGCTCCCTGTGAAAGTTTTGTCGGAGGATTGGATGGTATCTCCTCCACCGATCGTAGAGCAACCTTCACAGGGTACTATCTACGCAAGTACAACAACTGGAAATCGGGACGAGACAACAACGCTGATGGAGAGATCCGCATGTTCCGTCTGGCAGAGATGTATCTCAACTTTGCAGAAGCAGCCTATCAGGCAACTGGGAATCCAGAAACTGCGATCAACATCGGTAATGGAATGTCGTTGAGTGCACGAGATGCCGTAAATGCCATCCGCCGAAGAGTAGGAATGCCTGATCTTCCTGCCGGATTATCAAAAGATGAGTTCGAAAAGCGATACAGGAACGAACGTCGTGTAGAGCTTGCTTATGAGGGACATCGTTACTTTGATGTGCGCAGGTGGAAAATCATGGAAGAGTCTGAACGTTACGTAACCGGAATGCATATCACCAAAAACGACGATGATAGTTTCAACTATCAGCGCATCAGCTTTGTGCGTGATTCTTATAAAGAAAAATTATATCTCTATCCGATTCCGCAGGGCGAAATCAACAAGATGTTCACCCATACCGGGTTGGATTGGCAAAATCCCGGATGGAATTAATCATTGATAAACATCAATCATATGAAAAATATATTAGCATTGTTTATTGCCGCCTTTATGGGAACACTCCTGCTTAACTCATGCAGTGAGCCCTATAGTGAAACGATTGAACTGGAACAGTTTATGTACCTTTCATTGTCAGGCGCTGCAGAAAACCCCGTTATAAAAGCGGTGGAGGTGGATCGGAATACAACCTTTCCAATCACCTTCTCCTTTGCTGGTACAACCAACTACGAACAGGGTGAGTACATTGCACAAGTCGCAGTTGACAACTCACTGATCGCAACTTACAACACTGAGAACAGTACCAACTATCTGCCACTACCCGAAGGATCTTTTTCCATGGATAAAACCAGTCTGACCATTGCAGATGGGAATAGGGTCTCTGATCCAATGAAAGTGACCATTCAAGCCCCGAAAATCAACTTCGAGTACGAATATCTCCTGCCGGTAACGATTCAATCCGTTACCGAAGGAAAAATACCACTGAATGAAGAGTTACGAACAGTCTATTACATCATCAAAGGGAAGGATTACGACTGGGAAAAGAGTACCTGGGAGGTGATTGATTACCGTTCACAGTGGAATGCGGACTGGGGAATAGACAAGATTTTTGATGGAGACAAAAACAGCACTTGGCACAGCGATCCCTTCAACGCAGAGATCAACGGCATGCCCCAGTGGTTTGTGATGGACATGAAGAAGGTGAGACCCATCATCAGGGGATTCCTGATATGGCAACGCCAGGATGACCATGGCATGGAACCCAAGCATGTGGTCTTCTCGGTCAGTGAAGACAATGTAGAATGGGAAACAGTACTGGAGGTGACTGAGATGTCGAATGACTACAGCTCGGAACTGGACTACAAGACGACTGATCCGGCACCGGGACGTTATCTGAAAGTAGAGATCAAGTCTACCTGGGGTGCAAACCCCTGGACATACATAGGTGAGATCACCCCATATTGAATGATGCAACAAGAAGGGGGGAACAAGTTTCCCCCTTCTTGTTTTATTTTCCCTCCCTGGGGGTAAGCTAAATGGCACCATTCATCCCGCACAAGTAATAAGGTCGCTTCACTTTCCTCATATTGTGATGCAGTTGTATACTCGCTTCATGCCATTTAAAGAAATCACTTATGGCATTCGTACTGAAGTTATGCAGATTTAACCTTCACATCCTGGCTCTCAAACAATAATCAACAATAATCAATATTAAGATTCGATGTACAACCTTAAAAACTATAATAACAGATATAGGGCACAATTTCATCTAATAAGCATTTTCCTTATATCAGTCATGGCATTGAGCCTTCTCAGTGCATGTGAGAAAGAGGAGGTCGAAAAGAAAATATTCCTCAATATTGAGATCACCAAACTTCCGGACAGAACCTCCTTTCAGCTAGGTGAAACGCCCGATTTTACTGGAATAGAGGTAGCGGAGGTTTTCACTGACAGCACCAAAAAGCCCAACAAAAACTACAAAATCAGTTGGTCAACTGATATCTTCAAAAAAGGATCTACCCAGGCAACCGTTTCTGCAAGAGGCAGGAGTGTGACCTTCGACATCTCATTCGACGGTGATCTGGTGAATACCGGACTACCCGTGGTCTATATCAACACCGAGGATGAAAAACCTGTGGTATCGAAGGATGACTATGTAAATGGAAATATGATAATCAAGAATGAGGGTGAAATTGTTTCGGAGAACAGTATGCGCATTAAAGGTAGAGGCAATGCAACCTGGACCTACGAAAAGAAGCCCTATAAGATTAAGCTGGATAAAAAGGCACCTATCCTCGGAATGGAAGAGGCAAAGGACTGGGTATTGCTGGCAAACTACACCGACAAGACACTCATGCGGGTAGGTATATCATTATACTTAAGCAGACTGATGCAATTTCCATGGACTTGCGATGATCGTTTTGTGGAACTGGTGCTTAATGGAGAATATATGGGTAATTACCAGTTGGTAGAACCTGTTGAACAGGGTACCAACCGTGTGAATATTCCCGATGATGGCTATCTTTTTGAACGAGATGGTTATTACGATCAGGAACCCAATTATTTTGTTTCTACCATGGGCTATGGTTTCTCCTTCAAGAATCCGGATCCGGAAGATGACCTGACCCCCCAACAGTGGGAATACATCAAGAACTATATGGATGAGTTTGAATCCATTCTACAATCATCCACCTTCGATGATCCCTTGGAAGGCTATATCCGTTTTATTGACAAGCCCAGTTTCGTCAAATGGTTTGTATTCCAAAACATTATGGCCAACATGGATACCAACGTATATATGGTGAAAGAGGACATGGGTGATTCTAAAGTGGAAATGTATCCTGTTTGGGATTTTGAATGGTCTATTGGCATCGGTTGGTACGAAGGAGCAAGACCCAGACCTGCCAACTATTACGTATGGAACTCCAATGCATTCTATTATGACCGACTATTACAGGATCCCTCCTTTAGGAGAGATATACGCGAATTGTGGCAAAGCCTCTCTGTCACCGATAAAATTCTCAATTATATCGATAGTACTTCTGCCATGTTGGATGCATCACAGCAACTGAACTTCAAACGTTGGGATATCATGAACAAACGGGTGAGTGTAGGTGGAATCCCGATGGGATCCTATGAAAAAGAGGTGGAATGTGACCGTCAGTTCTTTATCAATCATATGAACTGGCTTCAAAATGAGTTTTCAAATTATTGATGGAATACCCAACATGAATTTCATGAAAACAGGTGCCAACAGATCCTGAACAATTCGTAAGAAGATGCTGGTTTCACCATTTACATTGCGTTGAATTCCAAAAGGAGATCGATATGCATCCCTCAAAAAAGATATTATTAGCCCTGTTTTTTTGTGCCGTATCATTGTTCGCTGTCATTGGACAACAGACACCCGTAGCTGACCGACGAACGATCCAGGATAAATTTTCGGCTCTCCCTCACGGATCACTTCAGATCGGGGGGGAAATTGGAGAAAAAATCGATCTCTGTATTGATCATAGGGTCATGGCACAGGATATCGACCGGCTCATCACTCCTTTCCGGGTTAGAAATGATGAGTCCTGGGGTTTCCGCAGTGAATTTTGGGGAAAATGGTTCACCTCTGCCATGCTGGGATATGGATACAGCCCGACCGTTGAACATCGAGCAATCGTTGACGAGGCAGTGAATAAATTACTGCAGACCCAAACGGCAGATGGATACATCGGTAGCTATCCGGATGAACATCACCTCAAAGATTGGGATATCTGGGGACGTAAATATGTACTGCTGGGACTATTGGCTTACTATGACCAATTCAGGGACCCGATGATTCTCGAAGCGGCTGAACGGGTAGCCGATCACCTGATCCTGGAAGCAGGTCCTTCAGGTGGCGTCAATTTGGCTGAAACGGGTTGGATCGGTTGGAAGGGGCTCGCTTCCAGCTCTGTGCTGGAACCGGTTGCCCTGTTGTACCCAAAAACCGGCAAACAGAAGTATCTTGATTTTGCGGAACATATTGTTCAACTCTGGAACAAACCCAATAAACTGACACCCACAGGACTCCGACTCGTGGAGGAAGCACTCAATCAAACACCCCTGTGGGAGATGAGTGGTGCACCCAAAGCATACGAGATGATGTCCTGCTACGAAGGTCTGTGTGAGTTGTATCGAATCACCGGCAATCCGGACTACCTCCATGCTACCCAGTTATTGATTCAATCCATCATACGGGATGAGATCATGCTGGTGGGTTCCGGATCATTGCATGAGATCTGGTGCAACGGCAAAATGCGTCAAAATGACCCGATGTATCAGGGGCTGGAAACCTGCGTCACGGTTACCTGGATGAAATACCTTTATCAGATGCTGCGCCTCACCGGTGAAAGCAAATATGCCGATCAATTAGAGATCAGCCTCTACAACGCACTACTGGCATCACAAACACCCAATGGAGAATGGTGGTCATATTACACCGGATTAATGGGTGAAAGGGTTCCCAGTCACCTACAGTTCCCGGACGTGGTGATGAGTTGTTGTGTGGCTAACGGCCCCAGGGCAATGCTCCTGACCCCTTCATGGGCAGTGATGAGATCATCGGATGGGATCGCGATCAACCTTTACGCACCTATCCAGGGTGAATTCAAAACACCTGGAAATCAGTTATCCTTACTCAATATGACCACAAGATATCCCGTTGACGGCAACGTCGAGGCAACCTTATCCATCCCCAGTAAAGAACGTTTTTCGTTCCATATACGCATTCCGGCATGGAGTAAAAATACGATCGTCAGAATCAATGGAGAGCTACTCCCACAAGCGTTGACACCCGGCACCTATGCTGTAATCGATAGGACATGGTCCAATCAGGATAAAATCGAGGTCTCGTTCGACATGACCAGTTATGTGGTGAATGCCCCTTCGGGGGTACCCGATGCAGCAATACAGAGAGGTCCCGTAGTGCTGGCATTCGATACCCGATTGGTACCATTCCGCCATGGTGTCGATACACCGCCGATGAACCGCTATAGCTTTATGAAAAACAGGGATCATTCCATTGATGTTACACTGGCGGAGAACCCGCCGGTTGAGGCAATCTGGATGACTTTTCAGGTTCCTGTAACGGACGAAGCAGGTGTCCTGCATCTTCTTCCCATGTGTGACTACGCCTCGGCAGGAAACAGCTGGGAGAAAGGAAATCTTTTCAGGGTCTGGATACCACAGCCTTTCGACTTCCGTCACCTTTATATCAACAATCTGGGGTGGCAGACCAATGTAACCGATGACGCACCACGCCCCGAAATACCGGCAATGTATAAGAGATAAATGAACCCACCATGCAGACCAATCGAAGAAAATTTTTAAAAACATGCGGATTGGCTTCCGCTGGACTGGCAACAGGAATGCGAACCAATCTGCATAGTATGTCTCAGATCATACATCCCAACCAGAATGAATCGACATCGGCACCGCCTCCAATAATTGAAACACTCTCTTGGGGTGGAATAAGAGCCCGGCTGACAGACCATGGTGAAGCATTAATCAACCCGGGAATGGGATGGGTAACCTATTTTTATTCCAATCTCTATCAAAATTACGGATCCAAACTGGAACCCTCGGATACCGTCCGATACTTCCCGGGAATGAACACAGTCTTTCTCCGTATTCCCTGGGCATTTGTAGAACCACAAGAGAACAACTTTGCATGGGAGATCCTGGATACCCCAACCCAGAGATGGGTGGATCAGGGTGGCCAGGTGGGAATATGTATCACCGCTACGGAAAACTGGATGGGTTCAGGTACGCCCACCTGGGTATTCGATGCAGGAGCAAACTCGTATGAAGTGGATGGATATCTGGAACCAGACTACGATGATCCAATCTTCCTGGAAAAAGTGGAAAATTTTATCCGGGTCTTGGCTGAGAGATACGACAACAATCCCAATGTTGCCTATATCTTCGTGGGTCATTATGGGATGTGGGGAGAAGGGCATACCGTTTTGACCACTCCCCAACATGGTCATTCATGGGGTTTCAAAACCCAGAAGAGAATGATCGATCTCTACCGTCGTCATTTTAAAAACAGCATACTCTGTATATCCGATGATTATGTGGGACATGATCTGAGAGGAGAGCGATTTCCGATTACCGATTATGCTTTTTCACAAGGAGTGACCATCCATGATGACAGCATTTTGGTACAACCCCCGCCAAACAGTTGGTATCACAGTGAAATGGCGCAGCTATTCTGGCCAACATTACCGGTGGTACTGGAACATGAACACTACGGCGGTTCCGTAAACCGCGGTGCCTGGGACAAAGAGCTCCTCATCAAAGCGGTGGAAGATTACCATGCCTCCTTCCTCTCCATCCACTGGTGGCCCGATCTCTTTTTTGAGGCCAACAGAGATATCATTACCCGGATAAACAGGCGCATCGGTTATCGCCTGCAGGTACCGGAAATCACCTGGCCCTCCACGGTCAGAAAGGGAGAGCCGTTCACCATTCAAAGCAAGTGGATCAATGCAGGAGTAGCGCCCTGCTACAATGGAGGCTATCCTTGCTTCACCCTCAAAGATGAAAAGGGAGGCATTGTCTCTGTCCTCACGGACTCCTCCTTTGACTTGAAAAATCTCGCTGTAAACAAGTCCGGCAATGAAACGCCAAAGGATCTCTCCACTACGTTTGTGATCGCTCCAGCGCACCGGGATAACAAGGGTACATTCTTCCGGGAATGTAACCCCGGAACATACGATCTGTTTGTATCAGTAGGGAAACTGGATGGAACACCCCTCTATGAGCTACCCTACTCCAATCATGACGGGCACAAACGGATTAAGATTGGGAAGATAGACTTACTCGATTATGATTCAACACTATGAAATTTTTCATTCACCCTTACAGAAAAAACAACAAAAGAGTCATTTTTCATCTTGCCTTTTCCATATTGGCACTATCGGTTCATGCCAATAAACCCACACAACTGCATTGCCTGGGAAACGGGAGTTATTGCCTATTCGGTCAGGGTGCAGATATTGAAAGCATATTTGGTCCCGGATACAGTTCCCCTTCTACCCTTCAAATGACCGTTCAGGGAGTGGATTCCACCCGCAGCATCAGGATGCCGGGAACAGCTATCTGGAAACATACCCTCTATAAAGAAGATAAAGTCATCGCACGGTTAACAGATTTCATTGACAGTGAAGCCGCTATTTACACAAGAATCGTTGATTGTCATAACCCTTTCAGCATCGATCTTCTGATACAAGATAATGACAAGATCACCGTCGCTAAAGAATGGTACAATCGCTCCATCGACACTGCTCAATCTTTATTGATATACAAAGACAGGGGATTGCCCATCTATGGCAATTACGATCATCCCTATGAACAGTTCCAGCATATCTTCGCAAAAGGAGATGTTACATTGGAACAAATAAATCACTCATTCTACACCTTCAGCTTCAAACCTGGCAGAAGTGAACTTTTCTGTATTGGAGGTTCCTCCTTTCAGGAAATTGAAGAGAACAGCCAGATGGTTTCTAAAAGTACAGCTGTACGATTGCTGGAGAGAACAAAAAACTTCTGGGACAACTTTACAGCGAGAAGAAGCAATTTTGAACAGCTTATCCCCGATACCTTCCCAATGAAAAAGGAGGTTATGGATCAGATCGACAATGTGGCCGTCATTTTGAAAACACAACAGGCCGACCAGGGGAGCGTGATCGCCGGCCACCGCTACCACCTGGGATATGTGAGGGATCAGTATGGAGTCTCCAGGGGATTCCTTGCGATGGGATATTACGAGGAAGCCAGGAAGATATTGCAATTTTATTGGGAGATATGGAAAAATTTCGGGTACATCCATAATGCCCAGGCCATTGGAGTGCCCGGTGTCTTTCATCAACACGAAAACGACGAAGTAGAAATCACCGGATACCTGATTATCCAGGCTTTTGATTATCTTTATAAAACAAACGACACCGGTTTTGTGAAAGAGATACTGCCCATGTTGGAGTGGGCTTGGAAGGTACAAAAAAAACACCTGGTAAAGGGGATGCTACCCTTCAACGGAGATGAGACCTATGTTGCGGGAGGAATTTTGCCCCGGAGTGCACTGAACGACGGTTCGGCTGAAGCAACCTTCCTCTTTATTGAATCGGGGAAACAGCTCCTCTCTTTTGTGGAAGAGAACCGCCTGTGGGAAGCTGCATCAGTCGCGTCTGACAGGGAGGTGATCAAACAAACGGAAGCTGCTTACCTGCATAATTTCGTATCCAACCGGCAGATCATGGCCAACAATCCCTCCAGGATGACGATTGAAGAAATGCCTCCTTACCGTCATGGCTTTTGTGCCGGATCACACGGCGTATTGGAAACCAAGAAAGACAATGGAGGCAACTACATCTGTCCCAAGTGCATCGCTGAAGGACTCACCTTTCCGGTGATTGAGCGGAAAACATACTTTCTCCCTTCATTGGCCCTGACTCCTTCCTATTTTGGCTCATCCCTGATCCCTCAAGAGATCCTGGATTACAACCTTTCCGTTATTATCGAGAACTACAAGCGGAAAGGACAGGTTTCTTCACGGGAAGATTCAGCCATCACGATTGGTTATGAGTATGGTTTTTTTCTATATGTATTGACCCGGCAAAAAAAGAAGCTGGCGGAAAAGATTCTTGCAGACATGCTGTCCGTAGTCGATGAAACCGGCGCATGGGTAGAATATTATCACAACGGTATTCCCATGGGGTGCAATTACAGGCCTTGGGAAAGCGCCATCAATATAGAAGCTGCGATCATATATGCAACAAGCTATGACAAATAAACGCAACCACGAAACAGCCATTCCTGCCTTTGGAAGAGGTATTCAAAACATTGCCGTGCTGATCTTTTTATTCAGCATCCTGTACGCTTGTCAGGAAGAAGAAGGAACAAAACCACCGATAGTGATAAAATCAAACACCGAATATCTGAAGCTCAACCCTTCATCTGCAAACCAGCTGACAATCAAACAGGAAGCGACGAACACCTATTCAATCGCCACCACAGGAGGGGATCCCTACATCATGACCCAGGGAATATCAAGAACACGGCATCCAGATTCCTTGGTCCTTACTTTCGAATACAAAAGTTCGAAAAGCATTGAGCGGTTACAGGTTTTCTTTGGCCCCGACATTGCTGAATCCCGCTCTCTTTTTGGCCCACCGTTGACCGCCTCCTCCGGATGGGAAGTCTATTCGATAATCATGCCAAAAGAGTTGGCCAAATTCTCCTGGG
>Ga0265294_10001529_pt1 | contig 31125 bp, 22 predicted proteins | sample MunlanPumphouse3_FD_192504 | JGI IMG/M metagenome (GOLD analysis project Ga0265294, IMG submission 192504) | Groundwater microbial communities from a municipal landfill in Southern Ontario, Canada - Pumphouse #3 | ecosystem: Environmental > Aquatic > Deep subsurface > Groundwater | place...
TGATGATGAGATAATTATGGCGATGAAAAAGCTGAATAATCGACCTAGAAAAACGCTTGGTTATTTAACACCAAATGAAGTATTTTTTAAGAATTATAAAATTGCACTTACTACTTGAATCTAGGAACTAAATTTATGAGGATAAAGGGGAAGACCATGATGAAAAAGCTAATTGTGTTTTTATTAATTGGTATTTTATTTATTCCGGCAGTAATTATTGCTTCGCCTGAATGGATAGAAATATTTCAAACAGATGGAAATAATATTATAATTGAAAAAGGAATCAATCAGGGTATCGAGGTAAATTCATATTACTTGGTTGTTCAGGATGATTATATCATAGCTCATGCAAAAGTGCTAGATGCTAGAGATAATATCAGTGCACTCAAAATAATATCCAATGAATTCAACTATGCGGTTTATGCTGGGGATTGGGTAATACTAGATACAACAAATACAGCTGCAGCTGAAGATTTATTAAGTCAATTTAATAACAATTTAGAATCAAATAAAAATATCATACTTAGCAATCCATATGATACTCATAAAAAAATTGGGGGGTATGGGGCATTAGCATCTTATGGATTAACGGTACTTGTAGCAGGCTTAATGAGGGATTATGCGACAACAGCTATTCCTATAATTGGTCCACTTATTTCTGTTATACGCGTAGAGAGTAATCCCTTTGTAAACTTTTATACTGGTGGTAAAGAATTATTAATTTTGTCTTCAGTGGTGCAGGCTTCATTTACAACATATTATCTAATTGCATTAACAAAATCATTACAATGGGAATCAAACTCATCGTTTTCGATTGCACCCTCTACAAATAGCATTGGAATCACGCTTAACTATAAATTTTAATTCCAACAACCAGGTTGGCATGAAGTGATCTGGGATGGAGCGGATATGAATGGTAATGTTGTTTCAACCGGTGTTTTTATTTATTCGTTGAGAGCAGGCGATTTTGTTGATACTAAGAAGATGGTTTTTGTTAAATAAAAGAAAGGAAGAAGTATGATTCCTAAACAAGTATTTGATAAATACACTAATTTAATAGATGATCTAAATCTAATTATCGAAAAGTCACTTAAATTACTCGTTGATAAGGTATCGACAAAAAAGATTGACCATCTTTATGCAATTTCAATTTATCTGAATGCAATATATGGTTACAAGGCTATAATTCAATTACTAAAGAATAGCGAACACTATATAATTGAGTCAAATAATATTCTTAGATCTATGCTTGAATCCTTGTTCGTGCTAAAGTATCTCTCAAAAAGCCCTAAGAATGCAATTAAAAGAATAGATAACAACTACAGCCTTTATCAAAATAAAAGAAAATTGGATGTTTTAAAATATGACGATCTTGAGAAATTAAGAATTTATATTAATGAAGACGAGATTGAGGAAATAAGAAAAGTAGCAAAATGTAATAAAAAAAGAACAGGAATTAAAAAATGGGCAAATCAAGCTGGCCTCTCAAAGTTTTACCATGTGATTTATGATACGTTAAGTGTTGAAGCACATACAAACTTTAAAAGTATATCTAATAAATTAAAAATAGTTGATAAAAATATCATATTTAACAGACCAAATGAGCCGCAAGATTATGATACTTGTTTGTTTACCACATTTCTAATATTTTTGATTGTTCTTGAAACAATACAGATTATATATAAAATTGATATTGAAGAAGACATAACAAATCTTGATGAAAAGTTTTCTCAAACAATAAAAGAGAAAAAGTAGATGCCAACCCCAATAAATAAAATAATCCACTACAAGAACGCAGATAAAACATACCAGCAGGATGGTTAAATGAAAGATCTGAAAAAGATAAAAAAAAACTCGAAAACATGAACGAAACTCAACTGGTTTCATATGCCTTGAAACAGCATATGGAATTATTAAGGATTGATAAATTAATTCCTGCGGCTGAAGTAGAAAAATGTAATCTGATTTAAAAATATTTTAAGGCAATAATTAAAGAGACGTGATAAAATGCGTTTCTAAAAATTCCACTAAATTTTAACCTTACCAGCCCCATGGATTTTCTAATTGGTGGAGAAGTAGGGTTGTCCCCGCCTGACGAGACTCGAACTCCATTGTAAATTAAATTTCAACTTATTTTTTAGAGTTGTTCTAAAAAATCAAAAAAAACACTCAAAAGATTCGAGTATAGTCGAAATAAGTAATAGAAAGGTAAAAAGATTCTTGTATAGTCGAAGAAAAAGTATTATTCTTTAAAAGATTCGAGTATGGTCGAAATAAAGAGGTGTTAAATGATAGCAAGAGATCAAATATATGATAAAATTGCTCCCTTTGTTGATAAGCCGATTATAAAAGTTATTTCCGGTATTCGACGATGTGGAAAGAGTACATTTATGAAATTAATGATCAAGCGCTTGCTTGATAAAGGTATTTCTAAGAATAATATACTCTACATCAACAAAGAGCTGTTGGAGTTCGAATTCATTAAAGATTACTCCATATTGAACTCTTATGTGAAAGAGAAGTTTAGCGCTAACAGTGAAAAGAAGTATCTGTTCATTGATGAAATACAAGAAATTAAGGATTGGGAAAGAGCAGTAAATTCTTTTTTGGCTGAAGGAACAATTGATATTTATATAACGGGTTCTAATTCTCGAATGTTATCTTCAGAATTGGCAACTCTTTTAACCGGTAGGTATGTGTTAATTTCAATGTATCCTCTCAGTTTTAAAGAATTTTTAATATTTAGGGGAGATAAAGCGACGCTGATCGAGGATGAGTTCCAACTTTATTTAAAATTTGGTGGTTTACCCGGAATTCATGACTTACCCTTAAATGATGAGATTATTTTCCAATATATTAATTCTATCTATAATACTATTATGCTAAAAGATATTGTTGCACGTTATGCTATTCGTGATGTGACTTTATTTGAAAGGATAAGTTCATTCGTTTTTGATAATATTGGAAATATTACATCAGCAAAAAAAATTTCAGATTACATAAAATCTCAACATATCAAGGTGAGTGTAGATACGGTCCAAAATTATATATCATTTTTAAAAGATGCATTTATTATGTTTAAAGTTCAGCGATATGACATTAAAGGAAGAAAACACCTAGAGATTTATGAAAAATATTATGCTTCGGATACAGGAATACGCCATAGTGTATTAGGTTACAGATATGATGACATTTCTTTATTGCTGGAAAATATTGTTTATTTTGAACTTTTACGGAGAGGGTATCGAGTTTCGATTGGTAAATTTGATAACTATGAAATAGATTTTATAGCTCAAAAAAATGATGAGAAGATATATTTTCAAGTGACTTATTTACTTTCCGGGAAAGATGCGATTGAAAGGGAATTTAGACCCCTACTAAAGATCAATGATAATTATCAAAAAATTGTCTTATCTATGGATAAAATTTGGGGCGAAGATAAAGAAGGTATAAAGAGAGTTAATATCATTGATTTTTTATTGAAGCCATTGAATGATATCTTAAGATAAGAATAATTGAAATTTAGGCGGCCCTATATATATAAGTTGAACATCTCAAAAGCAAATCTTATCTTTTAATATTAATAATATATAGAGGTTCAGACATTTACTTAATCAAGTTTAAATTAAAAATGACAGAAAATTGAAGAAGATATTATATCTTATATTGTTCAGGGAGAAATGTAGTTTTTTCTTATTCTTGTTTCTAAATTCAATGTAAGTCAATAGGGACAAATAAAGTTCATTTAGAGATAGAAAATTGTTTATTCATCAGCGGAGGACACAAAATGAAAAGTGATATTCAAATAGCAAGAGAAAGCAAACTTAAACCTATCACAGAGATAGCTGCAAAATTAGGTGTAGAGGAAAATAATCTGGAATTGTATGGAAAGTATAAGGCAAAGGTCACTAAAAAGGGCGACAAAAAGGGGAAATTAGTCCTTGTTACTGCCATTAATCCGACGCCCTTAGGTGAAGGAAAAACTACGGTTGCCATTGGTCTGGCCGATGCTCTTACGCTTAAAGGGAAAAATTGCTGTTTAGCTCTGCGCGAACCTTCTTTAGGTCCAGTTTTTGGTATAAAAGGCGGCGCAACCGGGGGTGGATATAGTCAGGTTCTGCCTATGGAAGATATTAACTTGCATTTTACCGGTGATATGCATGCCATTACATCGGCAAATAATTTGTTGGCTGCATTGATAGCCAATCATGTGAAATTTGGCAATGAATTAGATATACAAAGCGTGACTTTCAGACGCACAATGGATATGAACGACCGTACTTTGCGTAAGATTATCCTTTCTGCAAAAGGTGGAGTGGATGGCGAAGCTCATGAAGGTGGTTTTGATATTACGGCTGCATCGGAAGTGATGACAACGCTGTGTTTGGCAAAAGATATGAATGATTTAAAGGACAGACTTTCCAGGATGATCTTAGGGTATAATTCTGATGAACGCCCGGTACTTGTCGGAGATATTGCTGCAGAAGAAAGCATGGCCATTCTTTTAAAAGATGCAATTAAGCCGAATCTTGTTCAAACAATAGATGGAACGCCCGCTTTTATTCACGGGGGTCCTTTTGCAAATATTGCTCATGGTTGCAATACGGTGATCGCAACAAGATCTGCCTTATCTTTTGCTGATATTGTGCTCACAGAAGCCGGATTTGGAGCTGACCTGGGAGCCGAAAAGTTTATTGATATCAAATGCCGTGCTGCCGGTTTGAAGCCTGCTGCCGTCGTTCTTGTTGCGACAGTACGCGCCTTAAAATACAATGGCGGCGTTAAAAAAACCGAGCTTATCCCGGAAGATCTTGAAGCGCTTGCGCGTGGTATTGTCAATCTTGGTGCCCATATTGATAATCTCAAAGGTATTTTTTCTGTTCCTCTTCTTGTATCCATCAATAAATTCGATACGGATACAGATGCGGAAATTGCTTATATCAAGACATACTGTGAGGATAGAGGCGTAAGCGTTGCTATTAACGAATGTTTCGCCAAGGGTGGTAAAGGTGCCTTTGAGCTGGCTGATGAGTTAGAAAAAGTCATGAAGCAAGATTACGAACTGAATTTTGCCTATGATCTTGAAGATACTCTCTCTGATAAAATCAATAAAGTAGCCAAGAAAATTTATGGTGCCGGGTCTGTAGAATTTACTCCCGAGGCCGAAGAAAAATTGCGCAAAGCAGAAGAAGATGGCTATGGAAAATTATCTATTTGCATTGCTAAAACACAATATTCCTTATCTCCCGATGCAAAATTATTGGGCAGACCACAAGGATTTGTATTTAAGGTGACTGATATTAATGTTAAAGGTGGTGCGGACTTTGTGGTTGTGCAATGCGGCTCCGTTATGTTAATGCCAGGTTTACCCCGAGTCCCCAATGCACTAAAAATGACCATTGATAATGAGGGTGTGATTGAAGGCTTGAGTTAAATAAAAATAGCATATATGCTCTATATGAATATTTTTTACATAAGGCATATCTCATTTCTAATTGAGATTAATTAAGAGTCGAGTAAGTTGGTTTTTTAAGTGATATGCAGACCGGGAGACAGGGTGACCGGCGTGGGAGCGCAGTAAGTCTTTTTTGCGAAAATATCATATTAGAGAGAGAACTGAACTCTATGGCTTGGGCAGGAAAGTTTTTTTAAAAACATATTATGTAAACTTTCTTGGGTCAACCTTGGGTCAAGGTTGACCCAAGGATTGTTCATAATTGAAAGCCAAATTATGCGTAAATCAAAATTTCTTCTGTGCCTTCACTGTTTAAGCTTTTTGTTAACCCTCACTCTTGAGATTTTCTTAAGGCGCCTGTTTTCCCACGGAGGGACGGAGTTTTTTGCTGTCTTTTTATCATTAAATTTGCTGACCGGAAAGATATTAACTCGAGACGCATCGGTTCAATGATTGTTGAGTTAATAAGTTTGAGCCAAAGTCGAAATAAAAGTTTGAGCCAAAGTCGAAATAAAAGTTTGAGCCAAAGTCGAAATAAAAGTTTGAGCCAAACTTTAACTTTAACTGTCTCCCAATCTACTTGAGATTTTTGTTAGGGAGAGTATGCTATGTGGAGTCAGGGAAGACGATAAACTAGAAAATATGAGCTTTAGCGCTTAATAAATGGTTTGGACTATCATGATGGAAGGGGGGATGCTAGATTCATTTACATCATATTTGTGCTTAAATGTTGGATACTAATCTGTTTCTAAAATTATTTTTGATAGCTGTGGGAGTTATTTTGATATTTAAGTCAAATACTTTCTATTTACGACCAAATTTCTTCAGTCGATTTTCTCTGTGAATTGCATTTTCTTTGCTGTGGTCTTTTTCGACTTTATAGCGAGAGAAGAATGCTTTATAAAATTCCGGGAAACGATCTTCGAGCAGAGCTTTTCTTGCCATGCGTGTAATTTTAACAAAGAAATGAATATTATGAATACTGTTTAAGCGCATACCAAGAATTTCATTTTGTCGATATAAATGGTGCATGTATGCGCGTGTATGATTTCTACAGGCATAACAATCGCAGTCGGGATCAAGGGGAGTAAAATCGTGACGATATTTCTGATTTCTGATATTGATTTTGCCATCCCAAGTATATACCGAGCCATTACGGGCATTTCGGGTGGGAAGCACACAATCCATCATATCGACTCCGCGGGCGATGGAATGAATAATGTCCTCGGGTTTACCCACGCCCATTAAATATCGGGGAGCATTCTTTGGAAGATGCTCGCAGACTTTATGAGTCAGATCATACATTATTTCTTTGGGCTCGCCGACAGCAAGTCCGCCAATGGCATAACCATCAAAACCTTCATCGCTCAGAAATTTTGCACTATCCAGTCGAAGATCCTCGTAAACCGATCCCTGAACAATGGCAAAAAGTGCCTGACTATGATCCCACATAGGGTCACGGGACCTCAGATAATCTTTAGACTTTTTTTCCCAGCGATGGGTTACAGCCAGAGAGTTTTTTGCATAATCGTAAGTACAGGGATAAGGCGTGCATTCATCAAAAACCATGACGATATCAGAACCCAATGTCCGCTGAATTTCCATGCTTACTTCAGGAGAAAACTGGTGTAGTGAACCATCAATATGTGAGCGAAATGTAATAGTATCGCCCTCAATTTTTCTTAAATGTGCTAAAGAAAAAACCTGAAAACCACCGGAATCGGTGAGAATAGGTTTTTTCCAGTTCATGAATTTATGTAACCCGCCGGCTTCTTCCATGACTTCCATGCCTGGGCGTAAATAAAGGTGGTAGGTGTTGCCCAAAATTATCTGAGCATCTGCAGCCAAAAGTTCATCATTAGATAAAGCCTTAACAGTAGCTTGTGTACCAACAGGCATAAATATAGGCGTCTCAATGACACCATGGTCTGTTTCTATGATCCCGGCTCTTGCTGCAAGTGGATTTGATTCTTTTTGTAGTGTGAATTTCATGTCGAAATATAGGGAAAGAAGTAAAAAGGCAAAAGGAAAATTAATTCTACAAAATCTAAAAGTATCGCGGCGAGCTAGAGGAATAAAGATCTAAATCCTAGGGAGCGATTTCCCGGCATTCTAAGCTCCGATGTTTTGGGGAGGAATCTCATTCCGGTCCACCTTCGCCGCCAACTTTGCCTCAGCCTACACCAGCAACTCCGCCTCAGCCTACGCCAAGGCTATGGCCGACCAGAAGGTTTCGTTGCTCTGGAAGGCTAGGGCGCGTCTTCGACTTGTGTTTTCTTGCAATATGCAAATAAATAAGATAAATTAGGAACATCGCGTATTGTAGCAGGTAAAATCATTATTATTGAGGATCTCTAAGTGAAAAAAAACATTTTATTAATACTCCTTGTCTCCATCAGTGTACTCTTTGCAGCAGGCGCAATTCACGATTTTCAATATGAACAAAACCGTATAGTGAATTTTAAGATTCATAGTGGTGATTTTCGCCATAATGTATGGTCCGACGCGGATAGCCTTTTTCATAAATATTCCAGTGAGCTGGCAAATAATACCATTAGAGAAAAAGATCATGCCTACGATGTCTATCAATTTCCTATTGCTATTTCAAATACCTTACCTCGCGTAAGTGTAAGTATTCTTGCTACAGAGGATTTTGAGCATCAGGTTAAGAATTTAAGCTTATACTCCATTTCGGAAGTAAGGCAATTCCGTGAAAAGGAGTTTATCTATTTAACGATCAATCCATTTCTTGCACATAATAAAGTTGCCACAGAGATAAGCGTAAAGATCGATATGGGAGAAGCGGTTTTTTCATCGCAGACTGATAAATTCGATCATTTATTTATTAATGCGGAGTATGCTTCGGGATTGAAATCACATCGCAAAACACCTTCTGTATTTAAAAAGAAGAGAATCGACTTTGATGGGTCTTGGTTGAATATAGAAATTGATGATGAAGGCATATTTTATATTAATAAAAGCGATCTTGTAGAAGCCGGTATCTCAAGTGATATGTCTGACGAGAATCTATATTTATATGCCGGTCCCGGATTTGGGACACATTTAAGAGATCAGTTTCCTGATTCGACAGATTTTCATTTAAAACAGGTTCCTTTGCTTTACATGCAGGGTAATGAAGATAGCGAAGACAAATGGGTGTTTTATGCAAGTCCCACGTCCACTTGGAGACGCATGAGCGAGGTGGGTGATATACGTTATCACGATTTTATTCGTAACCCTTATACACGCAAACAAAAGTTCAGATTGTTTATAGGTTCTTCCTCAGAAACGCCAAAACGTATGCAGCAAAGTACTCCGGATTTTTCGGGTAGTGAACAGACTCTTAACTATTTTTATCAACGTGCTCATTTCGAAGAAGAGTCCATCAATCCCGGAAAAGGCGGTGAATTGTGGTTGGGTGGAAAACTTAAATCTAACAATGTTTTCCCTTTTTATCTGAATAATTTATATACGGATTCTATTTTACCGGCATATATGCGCTTATCTGTAGCCATGATCTCTAAAGGTTGGAACGATTATGCTATTTATGTAAATGCATCTCAAATAGAGACTTTTAATGCATATACCGGTAGTGACTCGGAGGATAAAGAATCGGTTTCACAGATTCAGAGAAAAAGGCAGTATCGATTCAATAATACTGATCTTTCAGAAAACACAGATATTAGAATTGATTATACCGGTTCATTACCCACAACAGAAAGTTTTTTAGATTATATTGATCTGATCTATCCGGTAAAACCTATTGCCATTGATGGTATGCTTGATCTTTGGTTTAAAGAAAATCCCTTGGATCGCAAAATTACTGTCACAAACTTAAGTTCATCGATAAACTATGTATTTTCTATAGATGATCCCTTTAATACAAATTATTTTCCTGTGAATGGATCAAGTGCTGATATACTTATTCCTGCATCTACTCAGACTTCTGCCTATATTGTATTGAATGAGAATCATTTTAAAGCTCCCGGCAGGATCTCCATTTTACCTGATTTTGAACCAAGTCTGCAAGCGGATCATCGTTATCAAAGCGATTTTTTGATCATTACTTCAGAAGACTTTAAATTAGAGGCAGAAAGACTTGCTGCTTTTAAAGAAAGCAGAGCGATATCACCACTAAAAACTCAGGTTAAAACTTATTCAGAGATTATTGGCCAATTTAATGCGGGTAATAATGATCCTTATGCAATCTGGCATTATCTTGCAAATATGTTTATGATGGCACCGGATCCCAAGCCTCAGTATGTTCTATTATTAGGTGATGGTCATTTTGATTATCAAAATAAATTTTATTCTGCAAAAAATCATATTCCATTTTTATATGAGCCCGGATCATTATGGCCTTGTGATGATATTTTTGTTATGGTTAATTCCAGAGAAGATAAAACTAATGATATGGCCATAGGCAGGATTCCGGCAAATACTCCAAGTGAAGCAAAATATGTCGTCGATAAGATTATTCATTATGACAGTCGTGCGACAAAAGGTGAGTGGCAATTAAATTCCATGCTTGTGGCCGATGACCCCTCAGATCCACCTCAAGGTTGGCCATTTTTTAACCAGAAAGATTTTATCGATGATTCGGAAACCCTTGTTGACCATTATCTGCCCAAAACCATGCAGGTTAAAAAAGTCTATCTTACCGAATATCCCGAAAGATATATTTCCGAGATACAAACGACCGGAAGGGATGGAGCCCGTGAAGATATCATGGGGTCATTTTTGAATGGTGTGTCTTTTGTAAACTTTTATGGACATGGAGATCCTTCAGTATGGACACAGGAAAAAGTTTTTGTCAAGAATGATCTGGTTCGTCTGGAAGTAAATAAAAAATATCCTTTTATTATTGGTGCTACCTGTTCCTGGGGTCGCTCGGATAATCCTGATTATCAAAGTATGGCTGAAGAAATGGTTATCATGGAAGAAAATGGTGCTATTGCGACTTTAGCTACAGTAAGAGGTGTATTGCACGGTGGCGCAAGTTCTAATAATGTAAAATTTGTTCAGGATTTTACAGGACGATTATTTGATAGCGATCAAAATATCACACAAATTCAATTTATGGGTGACGCAGTTCTTTATAGTAAAAACTCTTCGTCCTCTACAATTAGCAGTGGCTCCAAAATGAGCAATAACCTTAAATTTATGTATTTTGGTGATCCGACCATTATTCCTGCTTTTCCACAGCATCAAAGTGTTTTAGATCATGTCAGCCGTGATACTCTGCGTGCTCTGGATATAGTGTCAGTCGAAGGAAGAGCTTTAACATTATCCGGCGAAAACCCTTTTCAAGAAGGCTTGAAAGGTAAAATTACAGTTTACGATAATGACTACAGCGTCACGCGTGAGTTTATTAAAGATCCTGAAGGCAATAGATCAGAGATATCATATTATCTGGAAGGCAATCGACTTTTTAATGGTGATATTGAATTCCAAGCTAATGAATTTAGTACCCAGGTTTTTATACCTAAAGATATTCAATATAAGGGCACCGCAGGTAAGATCAGGATTATGTATTGGAATGAAGATGGGACATTCGATGGTGCAGGAGTGATGGACCAGATCCATGTTGGAGGAATTAATCCTGATGCGGCTTTAGATATAGTCGGTCCAATTATTCAGGTATATGCCTCTGATACAGAGATCTTTAATGGCTCCATTATTCACGATACAAGCATGATAAAAATATTTTTTGAAGATGAAAGTGGCGTAAATATTACAGGCTCTTCCGGCCATGTTCTTGAAATGAACATTGATAATGGCCAGCAAAAAATTGATATTTCAGAGCTTTTTTCCTATACAGAGAATGGGTATTCAAGAGGAGTTGTTGAATTCCCTGCAAAGAACTATCTCGATGAAGGAGAGCATTTGATTGAGATATCTGCCTACGATAATTATAATAATTATTCTAAGGTTGAGATCATGGTCAATATAATTTCAGAGGATGGCGCAGTTTTGCAAAATCTTGTAAACTTTCCTAATCCTTTTAAAAGACAAACTGATATAACCTTTTCATCCCTTTTTACTGCCAGAGCGAGTTTAAGAGTCTATACTATATCAGGAAAAAAGGTTTTCACTCAAAACGATATAGCTGTAGAAGCCGGTTTTAATGCCCTTCCTTTTATTGCAGAAGATGAATATGGGCATAGGCTTGCGGCGGGTGTCTATTTTTATGTTCTGGAGATCGACGACGGACTGCAAATTATTAAACAACAGAGTAAAATGCTGATATTACCATGATAGAACAAGGTTATGAAAATTTGATTTTAGCCTCTGCTTCGCCCAGACGCAAAACACTGCTAAAGGAATTAGGATTAAAATTTGAGGTAATTCCTGCTGATATTGATGAAAGTTTTCAAGAAGACGAAACAGCACTGGACTATGTACGCAGATTGGCTTTTGAAAAAGCTAATTCTCTGGCACAAGAACACCCGGATAAGATCATTGTTTCTGCAGATACCATTGTTGTTCTACATAATGAAATTTTAGGCAAACCTATTGATAAAGAGGATGCCTTTAGGATATTAAAAACTTTATCCAATAATTATCATCAGGTGATCACGTCCTTTGCTATTCTCTCGATCAAAAAAAATATCAAGGTTTTAGAACATGAGATCACGGATGTCCATTTTAGAGAATTAAGTGATGAAGATATCTGGGAATATATTGATACTGGTTCTCCCATGGATAAAGCCGGTGCCTATGGCATTCAGGATATCAGCGCTTATCTGGTAGATAAGATTGATGGATGTTACCATAATGTTATGGGTTTTCCCGTTGCGCATTTTGCAAAGAAATGGATGGAAATCCCTAGCAAGCAAATTCATCCATGCTGAAACTTAAACCATAAAATATAAAAATGATATCGCTTTGACTATAATCTACAGATATCACGGAATTTAAACAGAGCCAAAAATCCGTTTATAATACAAATATCTTGAAATGACTATCCGGTAGCAAGGAGTTGAATGCTTATTATTTATGGTATAAAGAACTATGTCTATATGTATTTCAAACTATCTTTTATGTCAGTTAAGATATTTCGGTTTTACAACTAAAGCGCAGCGTATTTTTCATGGCGAGCCGGTTTTGAAATATGTAGAGACAATAAATCAACCTTACAAAGCAAACCGAGCATGAAAATAGTGATGAGCATACTAGCTGGTGCATTGTTTTATTTAATCAATAAGACAATAAATGTCCATGATCGCTTCTCTATTCTTCTGTTTTATTCGATTTAATTTTTAATAGATCAACAATAGGAATAACCAAGCCAAGAATTACAGCAATGCGTAAAGTTGAACCCCATGCGACTACAGCCAATCCATGAACAATCACATTGAATAGGAAGTTTACAAGTATTCCTGCAATAAATGCAATAGCTCCCACAACAATACAGTTTAATACAAAATTCCAAAACTTCATATCATACCTCCAATATTTAATGGTCTTACATTATTAAATCTTACTCAGGAAAAAGAATCATAGGATTTTAAGTGGTAAATCTAAAATAGTATTTCGGAACAGTAAATAGAAAAATTATATCAATACGAGCAAAGCACTATTAATAATGGTATTTCGCTTTTCACTTTGCTCTAAGCTATGAATTATCTATTGAAAAACAAAGAAAATAATTTTAGACTGATTTTCAAAGATGATTTTGAGTGCTAAGAATCGATTAAGCCAAGAAAATCATAAGGAGAGCTCTTTTTTCTTGCAGAAAATATTTATGCGAATTTTATTGCAAAGCTAATCCTGCTGACACCTTATCTTGTTTTATATTTTATTGCTTGTATGTCATGATAACTTTGGAAAAACGTCTTTAATAAGAAAAGCTCCGGTCTCGGAGCTTTTCTATTATCTGTTTGAGAGGTTTGTTATTTTTCTTCGTCGACGACTTCGTAATCGGCATCTTCGACATCTTCTGCTTTTTCTCCACCGACATTAGCATCGGCGCCGCCCATATCGGGTCCGCCGGCTTGCTGCTGTGCCTCTTGAGCCTGAGCATAAACCTTTTCGGAGATCTTCATCATTGCCTGATTAACGGCTTCGATTTTTTCGGTGATCTCATCTAGTTTATCAGATGTTTTGACTTTTTCGAGTTCATCCAAAGCATCTTCGACAGGTTTTTTGTCGGCGTCATCCAATTTATCACCAAATTCATCTAAAGATTTACGAGTAGAGAAGAGGATCTGTTCTGCCTGATTGTGTGTTTCAACTTTCTTGCGGAATTTTTCATCTTCTTCTGCGTGCTTTTCAGCTTCTTCAGACATTTTTGCAATTTCTTCATCAGTTAAGCCACTTGAAGATTCAATGCGGATATTTTGTTCTTTGTTAGTAGCCTTATCTTTAGCTGTAACATTCATAATACCATTGGCATCGATATCAAAGCTGACCTCGATCTGAGGGATACCGCGCGGAGCTGAAGGAATTCCATCTAGATGGAAACGACCTAAGGTCTTGTTATAAGTTGCCTGAGAACGTTCACCCTGCAGAACATGGATCTCAACACTTGGCTGATTATCTGCAGCGGTCGAGAAGATCTCAGATTTCTTGACAGGGATGGTTGTATTCTTTTCAATGAGCTTGGTAAAAACACCACCGAGTGTTTCGATACCGAGTGAAAGAGGAATAACATCTAATAGAAGAACATCTTTTACATCGCCTTGAAGCACACCACCTTGAATAGCAGCACCAATAGAGACAACTTCATCAGGGTTTACAGTTTTGTTAGGTTCTTTGCCAAAGATGTCTTTAACGATCTTTTGGACTGAAGGGATACGAGTTGATCCACCGACTAAAATGACTTCATCAATGTCAGAAGCTTTTAAACCGGAATCTTTGATCGCATCCAGACATGGTTTACGAACGCGAGAAACCAGGTCAGCTGTTAACTGATCGAATTTAGCGCGTGATAGAGATAGGTTTAAATGTTTAGGACCTGTTGAATCTGCTGTAAGATAGGGCAGGTTGATCTCGGTCTGCATTGATGTAGAGAGTTCCATTTTAGCTTTTTCAGCAGCTTCTCTTAAGCGCTGTACAGCCATAGGGTCACCTGAGATATCCATGCCTTCTTGTTTTTTGAATTCTGACAGCAAGTATTCCATGATTTTTTGATCGAAGTCATCTCCACCAAGGTGAGTATCACCATTTGTAGATAGAACTTCAAAAACACCATCAGCGATTTCCAGAACAGAGATGTCGAAAGTACCTCCACCAAGATCGAATACGGCTACTTTTTCATCTTTGCCTTTATCCAGGCCATAAGAAAGAGCAGCGGCTGTTGGCTCATTGATTATTCTTTTAACTTCAAGACCCGCGATCTTACTGGCATCTTTAGTTGCCTGACGCTGAGAGTCATTAAAATAAGCAGGAACTGTAACAACAGCTTCTGTGACTTTTTCACCGAGATAATCTTCAGCGATCTGTTTCATTTTCTGAAGGATCATAGCTGAAATTTCTGGTGGTGAATATGTTTTTTTGTCAATTTTTATGCGAACATCGTTGTTCTTGCCTTTTTCAACAGTATAGGGAACTTCACTGATCTCATTCCCGGCTTCATTGAACATACGTCCCATAAAACGTTTAATACTAAAAACAGTTTTTTGAGGGTTTGTAACAGCCTGACGTTTTGCAGGTTCACCTACAAGGCGTTCGCCGTCTTTTTTAAAAGCAACGACAGAGGGTGTTGTTCTATTACCTTCTGCGCTAACTAAAACCTTTGGCTCGTTTCCTTCCATAATGGAAACGCAAGAGTTAGTTGTTCCTAAGTCAATTCCAATAATTTTACCCATTGTGATTCTCCTTTTATCATTACCGTCTGACAGGTAGGTCAGACGCTGTGTTCTATTTTTCTATTTCAAACCGGATCTTCCGGTAACATATATGATGCAAAAGTCATGCCAATAAAAAACAACTGACAAAATGGCAGAGTGTGTGACATTGAGAGTTTGTATCTGTCTTTTATCAATGTTTATCTAAGCCAAAATAGGGAAAAGCTGGATTTTTAGGCAAAATTATTATTTATGCTCTAGCAGTAAATCTCTTGTAAGACATAAATTAATGGAATGACTTATTAGGTTAGTAGATAAAAGCTGTAGTATGATTTAATTCTGTTTTTATCTATTCAGCAATATATCCAAAGCTTTTTCTATGACGGTATCAAATCCTTGCTGCATATCTGTAGAATCCAGTACTGCATAATAGTCGGGTGGAATCCCGTTTTCGTAATTGATGCCATCCGGTGTAAGCGTTCTTGTAATAGAAAAACGATAGGTCCAGCCATTGGGCAATTGTCCGCCATTGGGCATACCTAAACCGCCGCCAGTGGTATCACCGACAAGAAATAGGTTATCAAGTTCCAAGGTTGATAAGGCGAACATAGATGTTGCCGAATAGGAGCCTCTATCGATTAAAACCGCGATGGGTTTTTGATAATGCAAGTTAGAATCTGCGGCTTGGATATAATTATTTTCGGGCTCAGTGAATTCTTCGTGTCCGGGTCCTGATTTAATGCAAGTTGTATAGATGGGACCATCATAAAATGAAAAGTAGGAGAGAAGCTCGAAAATATTCATCATGTATCCGCCACCATTTTGTCGCAAATCCAGGATCATGCCCTGCGAATCTTTGTATCTGTTAAAAATATATTCCATATCTGCAGATGAGAAGAGATCAGAAAAAGATGCGTAACGCAGGTAAGCGATTTGATCATTGGCAATAAAATCGTGCGAGAAAGGACCGGTAATATAATAGTCATCACCCAGATAATTATCTTTCAGGAATCGCCAGTTAATATTCTGGGGACCCAAACCGCTAATATTAAATCTGGACACATTGAAATCGGAAAAAAGATTAACATGTCCATCTTTAAGCGTATTAAGCATTCTTGCAAGATGATAAAACAGAGTATCATCGCTCATATCGTCATGTATAATAGAAGCATAGATTTGGTGAATATTATCCCAATCGACATTTTTTACATCGAAATAGGCATATTGCCGGTCAACCATATTCCATAAATACTCAAAAGTAGCCGTGGGAGTTTCAGCGGGATCTGCTGAAAAGACTGCCAGTTCACAAGAAGTGAAAAATACTCCCATTGAGATTGTGAGAATAAATAATTGTAATTTTTTCATATTAATTCAGCTTAAAATAGAGTGAGAATGCAAGATCGTGAGAGCCATGTTCAAAAAGATAAATATCTCTTTTACCCGTGCTTCCCATACGCCAGATATACGATAACTCCATTAAGTTTCCATTTTTTAAGTGTTTTTTGATACCTAACTGAGTTTTAAGATCAAAACCACCCAAGAAATAGTGCCGATTGAAAAAATCGAGATCGCTGTCACTCACATAGGCGTATTTCGGGCGACCATTAAAAATCAGCACCGGTATATCAATTCTACAGAAAGGGGAATAACTTTGTTCTTTAATATTGAACTTTATCCCTGCGAGATGAAAAGTCTGAGCCTGGATAGTTATCTTATGTTGGATCTCAGCTCTCAGGGCTAATTTGATCAAAAAATCTAAATTAAAGGCCGCATTCTGGTAGGAAGGATTGATCAGAAAATTCATGGAAGTATAAAGCTCGGCTCCGGCATTTAACTGTGTGTTATCGCTTAAATTGACAGGCAGAGAATGCGTGTAAGAAAAATCCATAGCAGTTGAAAGATAATTTAAGATATGTTCTTGAACTAATCCCGAGATTGACGATACTGATCCCAAGATCTCAAAATTATGAGTGGAAGAATGATGGATGTAGCCGCTATTTGCTCCTCCCGAAAGTCCATGATATCTCAGAGGAGAAGTTCCGCTATCTTTTACATGACCATAACCCATAGCTGTATTCATATAGAGGAACTTATCGGGATTTTGACCTGCTAAGATAAGCAAAGGCAGGATCATGGATAAAAGGATTAATATGGGTTTATTTTTCATGATAGAAATTATATCTTAGAAGCTAGATTTCCAATAGAATTAAACAAGGAGATAAAGATTTGATAATAGAGTTCTTTGCATAAGCTCCATCTCAGCATTTGAGCATAAAATATTTTTTTATTCTTTAAACATCTCGTTAAAAAGTCCTTATAAGCAGCGATATTTGCATTAAAAAGAGAGGTTTTCTCTCGAAAATTCCAAAGTGCTAGCTTATGTATAGGATTATAATAGTTTAATATGATTATTTGTGCTGATGATAAAGATGTAGTATATTGATGAGAATCAAAAAACGCTAATAACAAATCTGGATATAAAAATGTCGAACAATGCAAAATCATATTCTTCAGATAGCCTACTTGATCAAAATGATAATCTTAAATTAGGAAGGTTATTCTTAAATTTACCTGGATTTGTATATCGTTGCCTTTTTGATGAAAAATGGACGATGGAGTTTATGAGCAATGGCTGTGTAGATGTAACAGGATATGAACCTCTAGAAATAATCAGTAATTATAAAATTCCCTTTGTAAATATTATTCATAAAAGTGATCGTAAAATGGTTTTAAGAGCCATTAAAGACGCTTTGAAAAGAGATTCTCAGTTTGATATTGAATACCGTATTATAAATAAAAGCGGTGAGGAGATCTGGGTTTGGGAAAGGGGCATTTGCTATAGTAAGGATCGAGATGGACATTATTTGATCGAGGGTTATATTACCGACATCACCGAGAAAAAAATGAACGAGATCAAACTAAAAGAAAGTCGAAAACTATATAAAGATCTTGTTGAATTTTCTCCGGACGGAATTATTATTTTTGACGGCCGAGGAAATATTCATGCGGTAAATAAAAGATTTTGCGATTTATCCGGATACGCAGAAAAAGATTTTATTGGAAAGAATGTCTTGAAAATCCCTACGCAAATTCGTGGTAACATAAATGCTTATAAAAAACTGATAGATAGCATTTTAAAGGGAAATAACAGCAAAAATATATATTTTAATTATAAAGATAAAAATGCTAATATTCGTCTGGCACATGGTCGAGGGGAAGTGATTAAGGTCAAAGAAAGAAAAATGATCATGGGAGTTGTTAGTGATATTAGTGATCGGGATGATGAGCACCATAGTCTGATCAATAACAAAATAAAGGCAGAAGCACTGTTAAACGCAACACCGGATATTATGTTTGTATTAGATGCGAATGGTACAATTTTAGATATCAAATCAGATGAATCTGATCTTCTCTATCAGAGCAAAGATATTATAAACAAAGATATATACTCAATTTTACCTCAGGATGTTTCAGAGTTGACACGTAATAATATATCTGAAACTTTAAGAACGGGAAAGATGACTCAGTATCAATATAGCTTGGATATTCCCTTTAAGGGATTAAGACATTATGAAGCCAGAGTGGTTGAAAGTGGAAATGAGCAAGTCGTGGCTATTATTCGTGATATAAGCGAAAGAAAAGAAATGGAGTTAGATCTGATAAAGGCCAAGGAAAGAGCTGAAGAAGGAAACCGCCTTAAATCCGCATTTCTTGCAAATATGAATCATGAAATTCGAACACCCATGAATGCAATCATTGGTTTTGCAGACCTTTTACAAGAAGATCAGGAAAAAGAGCAACAGAGAAAATATTTGAATCTAATTAAAACCAGTTCGAACTATTTATTGAGATTAATTGAGGATGTGCTTTTTTATTCCAAATTGCAAAGTGTGAAAATCCCAGTGAAAAAAACATCAATTGATTTAAATAAAATATTAGAAGATCTATATGAGACATATATAAATTCTGAAAAAGTGAAGAGTGTAAATTTTGAATTAAAGATTGATGATGCCTGTAAGGATCTGATGTTTTCAAGTGATCGTGAAAAGATCTGGGGGATTATGACCACATTTATTAACAATGCACTCAAATATACACAAGGTGGTTTTGTGAGGATAGGTGCTATGATGAAAGGGGAAAACATTCGTTTTTATGTTCAAGATAGCGGATGCGGTATTCCTGAAGAAGAGAAAGGCAAGATCTTTGAAAGATTTTATCGCTCTGAGCTTGTTTTGGATAATAATATCGGTGGCACCGGATTGGGTTTATCAATAGCAAAAGAATTAGCAAAACTTCTTGAAACAACAATTCATTGTGATTCCGAGGTTGATAAGGGAAGTTGCTTTTATTTTGATCTACATTATTCTAAAAGTACACAAGAGCGATCAAAAGGGAAGGAACAAGTTCCCAGTCAATTAAAACTCCATGATCTAAAAGTTCTTTTAGCCGAGGATGATGAAGTGAGTGTGATCTATATGAAGGAAATATTAAAGGATATGGTTTTTAGCCTTGATCATGCCTCAAATGGTAAAATTGCGGTGGAGATGTGCAAGCAAAAACACTATGATTGCATTCTTATGGATATGAAAATGCCTGTAATGGGTGGACTGGAAGCGACTAAGATCATAAAAGCATTGTATCCGGACCTTCCAATTATTGCTCAAACAGCATTTACACAATCGGAAGAAAAAGAATTAATATTTAAAGCCGGGGCAGACGCGTATCTTTCAAAACCCATCACGATCGACGATTTAAAAATTGCGATTTTTAAGTTTTGTATATCTAAGTAAAGCTTTTGTATAAATCACTTAAGTACTTGGCTTAAGCAGGTTTTACTTTTTTAAATAGCTTGGTAAGAAGTCTTTATAAACAGCGATATTCGTAGCAGAAAGAGAAATTTTCTCTCACATATCAGATAGTGCCAGCTTATGCAAAGGTTCCTATTATTTTATTGCCGCATTTTTTCCAGCAACATGGCCGGAAGACCAGGCGATCTGGAGATTATATCCACCCGTTGCAGCATCTAAATTCAATATTTCGCCCGCAAAATAGAGTCCGGGGATGAGCTTGCTTTCCATGGTGGAAGGATTAATCTGTTTTAATTCAACGCCACCGGAGGTAATGATGGCATCATTCCAACCGGTATTTCCGGTAATTTTAAAGCGCATTTCTCTTAAACCATTTTGGATGCGATTTCTTTCCTTGGCATTGACTTGATTACAATATTTATCAGGATCGCACTGTACATATTCACAAAAAGGAAATATCATTGTTAAAGGTAAAAGATTTTTGAGCATGCTTTTAAGTTTAGATCTGCCATTAAAATCTAATTCTCGTATCAATCGTGCCTGTAGTTTTTGCTCATCGAGTGCAGGTTTAAGGTTTATGCTTATTTCGACAAATTTATTGTCACGCAGAGCGATCACTGCATCACGACTCAGATCAAGAATTATTGGACCGGAAAGACCATAATGCGTAAAAAGCATTTCACCAAACTTGCTCCGGACTTTTTTATTGTCTGCCCAAAGGGTTGCTTCCACATTTTTCAATGATAAGCCCTGCATATTCTCAGCCATAGAACCTTCTGTTTCTAAGGGAACCAAGGCAGGAAGTGTTACGCTTACTCTATGTCCAATTTTTAAAGCCATCCTGTAACCATCGCCAGTGCTTCCGGTAGCAGGGTAAGAGCGTCCGCCTGTAGCAAGAATGACTTTATGAGATGTAAAGCTCGCTCCGGTATCTAATGTAATACCTTTAAGCTCGCTATTTTCGACAATGATATCTTTAACCCGACGATCATATTTTATATCAACACCTTTATTTTCATTCCATTTTGTAAGAGCCGTGACAAGATCCATAGATTTTTCGGACTCCGGGAATACCCGTCGGCCACGTTCTTCTTTAGTCGGTACATTTAAATGATGAAAAAAACTTAAGGTTTCGGATACAAAGAATCGCGAGAACATAGGTCGGCAGAATTTTGGATTAGGAAAGATCTGTTTCATGAAATGTTGAATTTCCGAATTATTGGTAATATTACAACGTCCTTTGCCGGTGATTAGAAGTTTTCGTCCTGCACGTTTCATAGAATCGAGTAACAGGACCTTAGCGCCTTCTTCTGCGGCCGTGCCCGCCGCCATAAGTCCGGCAGCTCCTGCCCCGATTACGATAATGTCGTATTGTATTTTATTCATCATGAAAGATAGAGAATAAATGTTAAAGGGCAAAAGTATAATGCGTGGAGTTATTGATTATTTTTGGAGATTGAAAGCTATTGGCTCAATAGAAATGTAAATCTATTGACCCAATAGAAAGTAAAATCTATTGACCCAATAGAAAGTAAAATCTATTGACCCAATAGAAAGTAAAATCTATTGACCCAATAGAAAGTAAAATCTATTGACCCAATAGATGTTAAACAAAAGATTCTAAAAATTAAGAAATCTTACGAATAGTCTTGTTATCTCTTAAAAAAGTAAGTAGTTTGATTCCGATAATTAAATGATTTAAACAATTTTCTAAGTGTGTGTGAGAGTTATGGCTAAGGATGCGAAAAGACTATTAAGAGATGCTACCTGGGATTTGCTAAGCAATCAAGGTATTAAAGCATGCAAGGTACAAGATATTTGCTCAAAAGCTGGCCTCAGTAAAATGACTTTTTATTATTACTTTAATAATAAGTATGATGTCATTGATCAGGTGCTTAAGGCTTTTTTTGAGGATGCTTTAGAAAGATCTGAATCTATCATATTATCAAATGATCCCTTTCATGATAAGATCATGCAAATCCTTCACTGGAAGGCTGATCTGATCAAAGAATTAAGTCCTCAATTTTTACAGGAATTATATAGTAGTGAGGGAAAATTTGTTGACTATATGAAAGATTCCATGCTGAAAACTCAAAAACTGATGTTTGATTTTTTCAACGAGGGTATACTTACCGGCGAGATCAACAAAAGCCTGGATCTTGAAGTCATTATGTTTTGGATAAATGCGGTTTTTAATTTAATGATAGAAGGTGAATTTGATCATCTTTTTGATGATCCCAGGGAAATGAATCGACAGATCAGAGATTTAATTTTATATGGGATACTGGGAAATAATAATGAAGAAGTTCATTAGCATTGTACTGTGTTTAAATTTTATTCTTCTTTCTGCAAATGGACTGGCTTTTAAGGGAACTGCCAGGTCTAATATTTCTTATTCTAATAATTTTTCAACGACTGCTCAATTTATCCCGCAATTAAGTGCCGATCTTGTGGCCGATACTTCCAGATATATTTGTGATTTTGAGCTTTCGGCAAATACTTTTCTTAGCTACAATGGCAAGAATGAGTTCAATGGAGATTTTTTACCATACAGAGCTTGGGCCCGTTTTGCAGGAGATCAATTTGAATTTAGAGTGGGTCTGCAAAAGATCACTTTCGGTAAAGCTCAATTATTGAGAAGCTTATCCTGGTTTGATAGCATTGATCCGCGGGATCCTCTGGGATTGACCCAAGGTGTTTTTGCAGAACGCTTTAGATATTATATCCCCAATTCCAATGCGAATATCTGGCTTTGGGCTATTCAGGAAAAATTTATTTCCAGATCCTTTCACTTACCTTTCGTGAGTGGGAATAATGGTTTAATTAGACAATATGGTGGACGATTTGAGCTGCCTGTTTTTCAAGGAGAGATGGGTTTAAGCTATAATTATAAAGCAGTCAGATCGGATTTCGCAATTACTCATGAATCTCTTTCTGTTGATGATCTGCATATTAATAAACATCAGATTGCCTTTGATGGTAAATGGGATAATATTATTGGGGCGTGGCTTGAGCTTGCTTACACTCAAGAAGGCGCAGATTTTACTTTTTTGTCTGATAAAACATATGCATCAATAAAAATTGCTCAATTGACTTTGGGTATGGACTATACATTCGGAATTGGCAATGGGCTGTTGCTTACAGCCGAGTATCTGGCTGGTATGATTAAGAGCGATTCAGACTTTGGAGCAGGGGCAAGCTCCATACCGATACATAGCAATATAGCTGCGCTTATGTTGGCATATTCCTTGGGAATTTTTGATTCCATTGGTTTTATGAATTTTTTGGATCTGGATAAAGGTGATTATTATGCCTATATATTTTGGCAAAAACAATTTGATCATTTGACCTTTCGTTTATCGGGGGCATTAACAGCTTTTGATGCCGATGCAAATCTATTCTTGGGAGAAGATTCAGGTGTATCTCTTGGAAATATGATAGAGTTAATAGCAATATATGATTTTAAAGCCGATTTATTTCGCTAAGAAGAGTGGGCTTTTTAATATTCTGAGCTTGTTTTAAATTTTATATTGAAAACAGAGATGAATTATTTAGCATTAGTGAATTATTGAAAATGGCATTTAACATCCTATTTAAACAAGGAGTCTAAATATGAGTAAAACTATTATTAAAATCGAAGGTCTGGTAAAACGCTTTCCTATGGGGAATCGGGAATTCACAGCACTCGATGGTATAAACCTTAAGTTCGGGCAGGGAGAGTTTACCGGCTTAATTGGTCCATCGGGATCCGGTAAAACTACAATTTTGAACATTGTGGGATCTCTGGATAATCCAAGTGAAGGTCTGGTGAAAGTTTTGGGTAATGACATTGCAAAATTAACATCTAAAACCGCGGCGAAATTGAGGAATAAACACATTGGTTTTATTTTTCAAACCTATAATTTATTGCCTGTTTATACGGTTTATGAAAATGTCGAATTGCCTTTATTGCTTTTGGGTTACGATAAGGATACTCGTGAGAAAATGATCATGGATGCTTTGGAATGGGTGGATCTGTTAGATAAAAAAGATCTGCGACCTGCTACGCTTTCCGGTGGTGAATCTCAACGTGTTGCTGTTGCAAGAGCTATGGTGAAACGACCGGAGATCGTTCTTGCTGATGAACCTACGGCAAATCTTGACTCGGAAAATTCTTTTAATATCCTTGAAATGATGCTTAGTCTTAATAAGGAATTAAAAACGACCTTTATTTTTGCAACTCATGACGAAAAAGTCATGAAATATCTCAGACGCAAGATCCATCTAATAGATGGTAAGGTTGCCAAGGATGAAAGCTTCAAATAAAGGGTTTCTATGTTATTGTTAAAATTAGCTTTCAGGAATTTAGTGGGAGCGGGCAAAAGAGCCTGGTTAAATATTATTGTCCTTTCTTTAGTTTATGTCATGATAATTTTTATGGTCGGTATGATGAAGGGTGTTTTTGGTAATATGGAGCATGAAACCCGCGTAAAAGAATTTGCTAATGGTCAATTCTGGTCCGAGAAATATGATCCTCAGGATATCATTAATATTCGGGAATATCATCAGTCATACGAAGATATAAAAATGCACATGCGACCCGATCTAGCATGTCCTATTTTAATTACTCCCGGCACAATTTATTCAGATGGACGTTCGACACCGGCTTTACTGAAGGGAATTATTCCTGAGCAATCAGTGATGGAATTGGAAACGATACATCTTCTCAGTGATAGTGACTTCATTCCTGCTATGATAGGAAAGAAAATGGCAAAGACGGCAAATCTTGCCTTGGGCGATATTCTTACTTTGCAAGTTCGCGATAGCGATGGTGTTTTTGATGCTGTGGATGCTGAGATCGTATATGTTATGCAACACGAGATACAAAGTGTTGATGCCGGCCAGATCTGGATAGCTCTTGATAGGCTGCAATCCCTATTAAATCTTGATTATGAGGCAACAATAATTACAGTAAGCAAAGAATTTGACCAGGAAATGGAGGGATGGGAATTCAAAGATCTTGATTTTTTATTAGCTGACATTAAGTTGCTATCATTTCAAAAACAGATCGGCGCTTCCGTGATGTATATCATAATGCTTTCACTGGCAGCTTTAGCTATTTTTGATACACAAATGTTAGCCATCTTTCGCCGTAGAAAAGAGATCGGTACCTTAATAGCATTGGGAATGAGACAGGGATATGTGAAATTACTATTTACCATTGAGGGCTTTTATTATGCCATTTTTGGCATTCTCCTGGGCTTGATCTATGGGATCCCTCTTTTGTATTTTACGAGCACAAAGGGAATAAATTATGGTGAGTTTGCTGAAGATATGGGAATGAATTTGTCCAGTATTATTTACCCTGTATTCTCATTTAAATTAATTTTAAATTCAACAATAGTGGTTGCCCTGATCATTATGGCGGTTTCTTATCTTCCGGCAAAAAAAATTTCTAAATTAAATCCCACTCAGGTATTGAAAGGAGAATAATTATTTTTAGATTAGCAATAAAAAATATACTACATGCAGGTTTAAGAACTTGGCTAAATATTTCGGCACTTACGCTAGTTATTATCGTAATTTTATTTATACAATCTATGTATTCGGGTATGTTTAATCAAATTGAACATAATATGGTAAAATATGAAGTTGCCGGTGGTCAATATTACCTAGAGGGCTATGATCCGGATAATCCGCTTAAGATCGACGATTTTCATGGCAATATTGATATTTTCAGATCAGCTATTAATAAGAAAAAAGCATGTCCCATTCTCTATAGAAGTGGTTTTCTCTATAGTGAAAATGGGATGAGACCCATATTGATAAAAGGAATAGATAGGGAACAAACACTTCTAAATGTTCCGAGTAATATCTTAAAAAATGACAGAGATGTTTTATCTGCTTACATAGGCAAGATAGCTGCAGAGCAGGCACATTTATCTCAGGGTGATCAGGTGCTTCTCAGATTTCGTGATAATGATGGCGCAAATAATGCCATTGAACTATCCATCGACTCTATTGTACATTTTCCCATTCAAAGTATTGATCTAGGGCAAATATGGGTGGATCTGGAATCTTTCCAGGAACTTTCTGCTTTGCAGGATCAGGCAAGCATTATTGTGGTAGATGAAGAATTAAATATATCTACAGATAGTTGGGAATATCAGGGCTTGGATGTCATGTTTGCAGATCTTCTTACATGGCGAGCTCAAGAATTGGCTGGTGCTTATGTGATGATAGCTGTTTTTCTTGGCCTGGTTATTCTGACCATCTTTGATACGCAAATATTATCCATCTTTAAGCGTAAAAAAGAAATTGGGACTTTAGTGGCTATGGGTATGCGAGAGAAAGCTGTTGTAGGGTTATTTGCTTTAGAAGGAATAATGATCGGACTTGTTTCAATAGTAGCAGGATCAGCTTTGGGAGTTCCTATTGTTCTTTATTTTCAGAAACATGGTATTAATCTTGGAGACATGGAAGGTTTTGGCGTGAATATTATGAATATCCTTTATTTGGATTTTTCCATGAATAGTTTGTGGCAAGTTGGCATTGCTGTCTTAGTTATCGTGACCCTTGTAAGTTTTCTTGCAGCAAAACGCATTGCAAAAATGAATATAGCTCAAATATTAAAAGGGAAATGATTTCCCTGTGAAAAATAGATATACGACTAAAAGGAGTATATAATGTTTAAATTTTTACTTAAAGGCCTTTTCCGTGATCCCTCGCGCAGCCGTTTCCCGGTAATTATTGTAGCTGTTGGGATATTTTTGTTTGTTTTTTTACAGGCCTTCATGATGGGTGCTATCCAAGATATGATCAATATCACAGCAAAAATGGAAAGCGGACATTTTAAGATAATGACCCGTGCTTATGAGGAATTATCATCTGTGATCCCAAATGATCTGGCCATGATGAATGTTGATGAAATGCTGGAGGAGCTCAGAGAAGAATATCCTGATCTCATCTGGACACCAAGAATTCGTTTTGGCGGTTTAATTGATATTCCCGATGAAAATGATGAAACAAGAGTTCAGGCACCTGTCACAGGATTGGGCCTTGATCTTTTGTCCCCGGGAAGCATAGAATTGGATAATTTTAATTTTTCCGATCCATCAGTTTTGAAAGGTAGAATGCCAAAGGAAAGCAATGAGATATTACTTTCGGCTCAGTTCGCCGAGCAGGCAGGAGTCCAGATAGGGGATCAGGCAACACTTGTGGGCTCTACAATGTACGGCTCCATGACTATTCACAATTTTAAAGTATGCGGTTTAGTCGAATTTGGAATTTCTGCCATGGATAAAGGGGCTTTAATTGTTGATATCGAAGGCGCCAGACAGGCACTGGATATGGAGAATTGCGCCGGTGAAATTCTTGGCTTTTATGAAGACATGAATTATAGCGATAGAAATGAAGAAACAGAACAGATGAGAGATGCTTTTAACGAAAAATATTCAGATGTAAATGATGAGTTTTCGCCCATTATCCTAAACTTTATGGATCAGAATGGTATGCGTTCCCTGATGCAAACCATGGATGTTGCCATTTACGGTATGTTGTTTTTATTTATGTTGGTCATGTTCATTGTTTTGTGGAATTCCGGTTTGCTAAATGGTATTCGAAGGTATTCCGAAGTCGGCCTACGCCTTGCTATTGGCGAGGAAAAGAATCATCTGATCCGGACAATGTTACTTGAATCCCTTGTTATTGGTTTTGTCGGCTCGCTAATTGGAACACTTTTTGGATTAGCGATATCTTGGTATTTCCAAGTATATGGCATAGATGTGAGTTATGCATTAGATAGCTCCTCAATTATGTTCGCCAATGTGTTTCGTGCAAAGATCACAGGACAAACACTTTATATTGGTTTTATTCCCGGATTGCTGGCAACATTTCTGGGGACTTTAATGGCAAGTCGCGGCATCAGAAAGCGCCAGACAGCACAATTATTTAAAGAATTGGAAGTGTAATATGAATTTCAAAAGAATCACTATTTTAATTTTATCCATGATCTTTATAGCCTTTGCAGATTTCCCTCAGGGCGATGTTTTGATCAAGAAAATGGATGAAGTCATGACTTCAAATACTCAGAAAATGACCTCTAAAATGATCATTAATACAAATAGGAATTCACGGACAATTATTACTCGTTCCTATACTCAGGGCCAAGATAGTACTTTTACAGAATATCTTGCGCCCCCACGTGAAGAAGGTATTAAAATGCTTAAGCTGGGAGATCATCTCTGGACATATGATCCTGATGCAGATCGCACCATCAGTATTTCAGGGCATATGTTGCGTCAATCTGTCAACGGATCGGACCTTTCATACGAAGATATGATGTCAGATGAAAAGGTCAATGAAGATTATACAGCCACTGTTATTGCCCAAGAAGTTATTTTTGAGCGCGAATGTTGGGTTCTTGAGCTGAACGCAATAACAAGCAATATTGCCTATCCAAAACGTAAATTATGGATAGATAAAGAACGTTATCTGCCCCTTCGGGCAGAATACTTTGCCAAAAGCGGAAAATTACTTAAACGCATGGAAATTCGTGACCTGATGTTTATAGATGGGCGCTGGTATCCCAAAGAAATGCATTATAAAGATGTATTAAATAAGAAAAGTCTTGGGACTTCAATTATTATAGAAAAAATTGAATTTGATATTATTATTCCAAATTATATGTTTACCAAGGCGGCTTTAAAGAGATAAACTGAAAATATGATTTAAAAACAGGGTACACCCAATGCCTTTCCCCCATTTAATTTATGGATCCTTTTTGTAAAAATAATTGTAATATTAGTTTATAGTGCTTAGCTTATATCGGTATGAAAAATACTTAAGAATTTTTTAAAGAGGTTGATAAATGCATACCCGTATAAAAATAACCTTAATAATACTTCTTGTTTTTGCGGCTTTTTTGTCTGCAAATGATAGTGAAAAAACTTCATCGGACAAGAAAGATAAGCCCAAGAAAAAATCTGCTCTTAACCAGCAAATTGTTTACTATGGCCAAGAAAATCGAAAAAGAAGTCTTTTACAACAAATTGATTGCTATGTTCAGCCACAGGTTGGTTTGGGTTATAACATGACGGCAAATGAAAAGTCTATTATCATGCTTGGTGCCTATGCTGCTTTTGAGCTCTGGAATTTCAGACTTGGTTTTTCGGGCAATCTTGGTTCTTCTTTTTCATATTATGGTGTTCAAGTCGAAAAACTCATCCCCATTTATAAAGAAAATTACATCACCCTCCGCTTTGGCAATTTTGGCAAGAAATCCACTAATGCCGGTATTTTTTATGAGGCAAGAATTGAAAATATCTCTGCACTCTTGGGGGTTGAATTTGCCACACATGATATTACAGAATTTGATACTTATAATTACGCTTTTAGTATTGGTATGGGCATTATTCTTGATGATATGAATTATTAGAGCGTGAGCTGTGAAATCTAAGGTCCAAAAATAAAGATGAACTATAAAAAATAAACTTATTAAAGCTTACCGTGTTGGTCCCAGCCCTGACGAAGACTGATTCGGGCTTTTTTTTGGTTAAAAATTATCGTTGCTTACTGCTAACCTATGGCTTTAGGTTTTCGCCGATGAGTTCATCGTTAAATCATTTAGCAAATTAGAAAATGATTTTTCTGCCTGAAAATATGTCAAATACTATATTAATGGCGATGCTTGTGCTTTGATCAAGGTCAGGACGGATATTGAAAAAGCAATACTATTCGATTCTAATATGGGCATCCCGGTCGCTCCTGTACAAAAAGAGCTAGGCGAATACTGGGTCTATGTGGCTGAAGGCGAGCGCGCTTTAAAATGCATGGCAGAGCTTTTTGCGCTATGTCCCCCACAAATATGTGTAGAGACGCAGCATTGCTACATCTTTACCAAAAGACACTTCATATTCTTTGTGTCTTTGACCTTTTTATTTGCGTAAGCAACACCGCTAGCATTATCAATCCCGCTCCAAATATTTGTCTGCTTGTCATGCTTTCGTTTAGGATCAGCCAGCCACCAATTGCGCCAAATAATGATTCTGTAGAAAGAATAAGTGAAGCATAAGCGGGATTTGCATTTTTGAGCGCAACAACATGCAGAGTGTAAGCAATTCCTACTGAGCCGATTCCTCCATACAGTATTGCAGGTAGTGCAGAAACAAAAGGGATGGGGAGAGTGGAGGATTTTGAGACGAGGAGATGAGGAGAATGGGAGAAGGGGGAGTCTTCTATAATAAGAGCGACGATAAGGGATAAAATTGCGCAGAGTAAAAATTGCAGAATGGATAAGCGTATGGCTCCGACTTTTGAGGAATAATGAGAAATAAATAGAAAATGTATTGCCCAAAAGATAGCAGATACTATCAGAATAATATCTCCTTTGGCAATAGTGAAGTCTTGGGTGATGGACATAAAATATAATCCAAACAAAGCTATAGCTATTGCGACCCAAATTATCCGCCGGGTTTTATGTCCGAGTAATAAACCAAACACCGGGACTAGGATCATGTATAAAGCAGTAATAAAACTCGCCTTGCCTGCTGTGGTCGTCACCAAACCGACCTGCTGAGCACTGACACCCAAAAAGAGAAAGAAGCCCACTATCAAGCCGGAAAAAACGACTGTTTTTTTCTCAACCCTATCCTCAACCCTATCCTCAACCTCAACCTTATTCTTTATCTTTGGCTCATACTTCCGCGTTAAAAAATAAACGGGCAAGAGACAGATCACTCCAATAAAAAAACGAATGGCCGAATAATAAAAAGGTCCGATATAATTCATGCCATCTCGCTGGGCTACAAAGGCCAGTCCCCAAAGAATAGCCGCTACAATGAGCATGATGTCTGTTTGCAGTTCTTTTTTGTTCATGCGCTGAAATTAACTTGAGACAGGATAATATTCAAGACATTTCGATCTTTGACGGGATGACTTTAAGACAGGATAACGGGATAACTTGGATTGCTTTAAGACAGGATAACGGGATGACTTGGATTGCTTTAAGACAGGATAACGGGATAACTTGGATTGCTTTAAGACAGGATAACGGGATAACTTGGATTGCTTTAAGACAGGATAACGGGAGAAC
>Ga0265294_10001530_pt1 | contig 31122 bp, 29 predicted proteins | sample MunlanPumphouse3_FD_192504 | JGI IMG/M metagenome (GOLD analysis project Ga0265294, IMG submission 192504) | Groundwater microbial communities from a municipal landfill in Southern Ontario, Canada - Pumphouse #3 | ecosystem: Environmental > Aquatic > Deep subsurface > Groundwater | place...
AAACAAAATGACCAAGGCTGTTTCGATTACGACGTTTCTGGTATTCATGCTTTTTGCGCAGGCGGATGTCACTTGGACGGGTTCCGCCAACGACGGCAACCGATGGTCGACGCCGGGGAACTGGTCGCCCAACGCCGCGCCGACTGCGGCCGATAAAGCGATTTTTAATGTCGCTTCGGCGACGACGGTTTTGATTGACCAGCCGGGATGTATCTGCAGTCAGATCGAAATCAACGCGAATTCCAAGGCCCTGACGTTCTCCGGCACGGATACGCTTGAAATCAGGAAAATCGGCGGATACAACGCGCTGAACAACAACCGCGCGAATTATGCGACGACATTCGACTGCCCGGTAAACATGACCCTAGACGGCACCCTGACCACCGACGGCAAGTTCTATTTCTATCCCGGCTGCGTTTACAACAGCGATGTCACCTGTGCCGCCCGTCTCATCTACTTTTCGAATGCCACTGCGGGCGCGGGGCTTGGGAAGACGGTCTTCCGCGGTAATTTCACATGCACCTGCACACACGCGAACGGGGTCTATTTCTATCCGCAGAGTTTGAACAACGAGATCTATATCGACATCGCCGATCCCGGAAAGGAGTTTCAGATCAACAATTGCAAGAAGGTCTTATTCTCCAACGGAGCCATGACATTCAAGCAGGGGCGGGCATCATTGGCCGTAGTGAGTGGAAGCGGCAATTTTGTCATCGATGGCGGAACGGTGACGGCCAACGTCGGTATCACGGGTGACATCGCCGAGAACATGAACTTCATATCCGGTGTGCTCAACAACAGCAAGACCTTTGCGAACGGGGTTGACGACCTGCCTGGCGCCCTGGGTTTCACGGACGGCACCCTTGGGTCAAACTGCGTGACGCATCACCTCGGCAGCGGCAATCCCATTATGACGCTTTTCAATGCGGGGCAGCGTGAGGTGTTGACCGTAGACGGGCTCCTGACCGCCACGAATTCCGGCGCTTACGTGAGAATCTGTTCCGACGCGGGCGGGAATTCCTCGTTTCGCGGTTCAGGCGAAGTCATGATGTACAAGTATTCGTTCAACAACACCTCCGCAACCCGTCCTTTTACGTTCAGGGACGTAACGGTGACCGTTGGCGCGGGCGGCTTCAATGCCGAATCCTATAACCAGGCGGTTCGCTTTGACGGGGCGACGCTGCGCGCTTTCGGTGAGAACTGGAGCGGATTCGCGACAAAATCCGGCATTGCGTTTTTCAGCGGCCATGCTAAGGTTGACACTGACGACGCCATTGCAAACGGAACACCGCGCACCATCAGCCTCAATTCTGTCGTTCTTGAGAATGGGCTTGATCTCTCCGTTGTCGGCGGCGGCATGGCAACATTCATCCTAGACTCCAATTACAAGTTCGACTTCAGCTCGCTGACAATCGGCACGAACACGTCATTCGAGATGGTCTCCTCTGTCAGTTCTTTTGCCGACAAGCTGACGCTCCATGACGGGGCCCGACTGATTCTTCCCGCCGTCAGGACGGGAGCGCTGGACATCAACGAATATGAGTTGGACGGAGCGGCTACGATCGAGGTGAAGATTGCGGCCGGCACGACCCAGCCTCTCTTCCGCGTTATTTCCGGCGACAGGCTTTCGGCTGAAAACCTTACGGTAGAACTCAATGATTTGAGCGGAGAAGGGTATCTGTACGACATTGTGGATGGTAACCTTTATGTGTATATAGCGTTTTCACCTGTGGTCGGTGCCGCAGAATGGACCGGCAGCGGCGACGGTGCCAGTTGGTCGGACGCGTCGAACTGGATGAAAACGCCGGAAACGGCTGATTCGGTATATTTCAGCGGTTTCAGCAATCTGAACGTCAATGCGGACATTTCGGGCGGCAGCTTCAAACAGCTCTTTTTCCGTGACACGGCGGCGGCGTTCACGATCTCCGGCAATCCGATAGAACTTACATCGGCCTTGAGCGGTGACAATGCTGCCGTCTATTCCGCGGCAAACGTTCCGGTAACGATCAGTAACGATCTTAGCATAACGACTTCCCTTACTGCACTTGTCGGGGATGGCGCGAGTTGTCCTGTGACGTTGGCTGGTACGGTTACGGGACCGAACGGGTTGCTTTCCCTGGATGGAGTATTCACCTTCACCGGTACTGCGACATTCCCGAACCTTTCTTTCATGCTGGGGCATGGAGAGTCGCGGCTCATCGTCGGTGACGGCGGCAGCGTGTATCTCACACAGAGCCCGTCTCTTCGCAGCGGGGCGGTAATCGTTATGGCGGGCGGGTTGCTGGAACTGCCTGTCACTTGCGCGGGCTGGAACTGGTTTTACGACGGCGGCGGCCACATCGTTGATGGCACGCTCAAGATCGCCGGAGGTTTCGGTACGGAACTTGCCGCTCAGAACTTTACAGGAACCGGCCGCATCGACATCGGATATGCCACAATTCCTGGCGTGAACAGCTGGACGAACGTGATTTCCGGCATTACCTTTAACGTCTCCAACGCCTGGCATACGACTGTCTCCGGCAAAGAGAACTGCACGGCGACGCTGTCCATGACAGGCGGCCGACTCGGCGCGAAAGGCGACTGGACTTACGGCGTCGCGCCGGACGCGAACGCCGCCGAAGTGACCTCGACGCCCGGCGGCCGCGCGCTTGAGTTGCGGGGAACCGTGATAATCGATACAGAGGACCCAGACACCGCCGCTGCGCACATGATCACGTTCACCGACCCGATCGATGGCTCAGCGGGCGCGCTCGTCAAGGAGGGCGCGGGTGCGCTTGTGATTTCGGCTGACACCATGTCGGTTACCAATAACTTCATCGGCGGCTTGACGCTCACGGGCGGCACATTGCTGCTGAACGGGCCCGTCACCAACGTTCGAGCGGGCGGGATTGTATTTGCGGGCGGCGGCATTTCCGCTTCCAAGACATGGCGTGCGTCGCTTAACGGCTGGACCACGCTGATTGCCGCATCGTCCGTTACCGGTGATCCGGTCGATCCGTCCGGTAAGCTCAAATTTCGTGTCGTCGACGGAACCGACGGCGAGATGTTGGTGCAAGCCAAAAGCGCTGGTAACGGTTTCCTGATACTTATTAGGTAAGGCTCGTGCAAAACACCTCGGGATTTTCCAGCGGATCTTCCAGTGTCAGATCACTGGACAGTCCTGTATCGCCCATCTGATCCGCGACATCAAATATCTGACCGAATTGCCGGATGCCGAAACAAAAGCCTACGGCCAGACACTGCTCGACGCATTCAAAGGGATGTTCCGTATCATTCATGACAGGGACAACCTCAGTGCCGAGGCCTTCGAGCATGCGATGGAACAAGTCCGCCAGATGATTATGAAAGCGGCGATCGACATTGTGCCGTCCAGCTTGGACGATAAAGGCAAAGAGCAGAAAAACGAATGCTTTCAACAAACCTTACTCTTCACTCTGCTTTTTCTTCCTGACAAATGGCTGGCCAGCATTTCTCGCCACCACCTGACCCTCGGGGCTCATCTCCGAGCGGCTCCGCCCGCAGGCGGCCAAGACTTTGTCGGTAGTCTGGAAATGGCACTTGCTGGTTTTGAGCAGGATATCAGGGCCGCTTCTTTTGACTAAGCCCACAGCGGAGTTCCGCACCTGTTCAGAGGCACCTTTATATGCTTCAAAGTCAAAGGTTTTGCCCAGTGTTTGCAGGCCCCGCAAAAAGGCTTCGCGCGCCAGCACCGAGGCTGCCGCCACGGCGATATCAGACTCGGCTTTATGGCGTTGTTCCAGCACAATTGAACGTCCCTTTTTCATCAGTGCCCGCTCGATTACATGTTTGGCGCCGAATTGGTCGGCCACCGCCCGCGGACAGTCTGGGACGGTCTCCAGCAGGTTTTCAATGCAGCGCGCATGAGCCCATGAGAGCAGGGTGTTGACATTGCGCATTTTTGCGTAAAGCCGGTTATAGGTTTCCGGACCAATGGCGACAATCTTATAGCGGTTGACTCCCAGCAGTGCGCGGAGCTTGGTGCCAATGAAAAAAACCGCTTTATCACTAAGTTTTTTGCAGTCTTTGACCCCGATCTCATTCATCTTTTTCGCGAGATCCTGGTTCACGTAAGCCGCACAGGCCACCAGCGCGCCGAAGTAGTCACCCTTGCCGCTCTCGTCAATGCCCATATGCGGGGTGGTCAGTTCAGGGCTGAGAACAGCCTCATAGCCCACCGAGGCATTCAGCAGCACATTGGGCTCCAGATAAAAGATTACGAAATCCTGAGCGCCGCGTCCTTGGATCAGACATTTGCCGCTCTTATAGAGGTTGACGTTGCAATCCTCTGCTTCGACTGCAATAATCGTGTGGGGCACCTGTTTGGGGCGGTAGTTGCCGGTGCGCAGCATCATCTTCAACGCCTCCTGCTGTTCCTGATCCAGCACAAAGGTAAAAGAAGTTTTTTTATCTGTCATGGTGGGGTAGTATCTCAAAAATTGGCGGTGGTGTCAATTTGCCGTTTTGTTTGTATTCTTCATTTGTTCAGTTCACTCAATAACACAACATCAATCTCGGTTACTTTTCTTAATGCCTTGTCGTTTGAAACCAATACCTTTCCATGCTCCATTGCGCATGCCACCTGAAACATGTCCGGCAGTGCCATTTGATATTTAGCCCGAAGAGACCCAGCAAGGGTTCCTGTCTTCCATGTGCAATCGCACAGCGTCACATTTGGTAGGTTCCGAAGTGCGTTGCGGTATTTTTCTGCCAAATCAGTGCGTCCCAACTCAAGAGGTTTAACAATCAGCTCTGCCATTGTAATTGGTGAGACAACACCGTCAACACCATTTATTGCCTGATGAATTTTCACCGCTCCAACCCCCACTCACTCCGCAGACGTTTGACGTAATCACTGGCATCCTCATCATTCGCCAGCTCTTTGCCCAATCCGCGTAAGTTGCTGCATTTAACCAAAAATATCATTATTCCCTCTTCCCGCGCCTCGATATTAACTCGCGTATTTGGCTTTAACCCAAAACGTTCCCGAGCCTCTTTGGGAATTACAACTTGAAAACGGCTACCTATCATTGCTGAATTCATACAAAATTCCTTTTTTCATTTAAAACTAGTTTTATCATACATTGACGCAGTAGGTAAGTCAAGCCCGCTAACATCCAGACTCCAGGAATGCTATTCCGCACAGCGAAATCATATAATTCGGCGTAGCCTAATTGTTCTTAGTCTTCTATCCCTATGGGGATAAATCCTGTTTTATCTGAGTTCTTCATTCATTCCTCTTTAAATTGTGTAAATCTGTTAAACAAATTCACTCTGCTTTCCGTACAGAGTGTGTAAATATTAATTACGAATGTCCGCGAATGTCCGGGGCGGCTCTAGGGTCAAATTTGCAGCGTTATTGTCAATATTTTTTATTGATTTTATCAAGTTTTTGAATTATCATTTAAAAAAGCTTTATAATAAAAAAGTAACATCGTTGGCCGACAGTGTAGTAGCCGTTCTTTGAGCTGCATATGCTGCATGAAGGTCGGTTTCGCTTTTAACAGTTGAATGTCTTGGCAACATCGGAATTCATTATACTGACGTTCAGCCGCGCCTCAGGTTTACGATAGCGGCGACGATGCTGGTTGACGATTTTCAAGGGCGGAGTTTTTAATCGTAAATCCGCTATCGTCGCCCATCACACTTCTTTACCCGCCGAGTGGAAACTGGTTCACTCTGCGGTAGACCTTGCCGCGTTTGCTGGTTTTGCAGTCATATAGGGCGACCCGCTGAACGTCCCAGGTTCCGAATTCGCAATCTTCATCCGCATCCATGGCCTCGACTACGCTCAGGTTTCTAATGCCTGTTTTGCAGATACCGAGCAGAACATGGGGGGTCATCTTTACCAACGGTTTTTCAAATCCGAAATTTGTCAGCGCCTTCCAAAGCTCGTCATGTATGGCAATCAGAGGCTTCGCGGGTGTTACTGCCGCCCATAGTTGATGGGGGAAGCGTTTGGTTCCAAGAAACCCGTAGCCATACATACGCAGGGTAAAAGCTGCGAATTGCCCGCATATTTTAGCGGTTGCCGCTGCGATATGGGGGTAAAACGCCGGCGCAATTTCGCCGATTTCCACGATTGGCAACTGAAGTTGGTCACGTTCCACCCACAGTGTCTCCCGTGTCACGGGCTCCAGCCTCTTGATGCCAGCGGCCAGATTAAGTTTGACCTCTTCGGGAATAGTCACAGCTAAAGAAATATGCATGCCAATAGAATACCGATTGCAGCAGTTCGTGGCAAGCGTAACTGTCACAGAGTTTTCATTCATTTTCTTGTTTTTTGCGAAAGAAACTGAGAGAATAGCAGCCAATTTAAATCGTAGGAAACTCTGAGTTTTTGTCCATAACTCAGGGTCGAGGTCACTATCGGAAGCGGCATCGAAAGGTGAAAGAGATCGATTTCAGAACAGTTACAAAAGGAGATCACATTGATGTGCGTGAAATTGGTGGAGAGTTGTGTGGCAAAGGGGCTTACCTTAGCGGTTGCTGAGTCTTGTACCGGAGGGTGGCTTGGCAAAGAAATTACAGCAGTGCCGGGGGCATCGACTGTTTTCAAGGGCGGTGTGATCTGTTATGCCGATGAGGTGAAACGCGATTTGCTGGGGGTGCCTGAACTTGTACTCCAATCCGAAGGAGCGGTGAGCGCGACTTGCGCGAAGTATATGGCCCAAGGGGCGCGGGCACTGCTCAAGAGCGACATTGCGGTCGCTATCACCGGTATCGCGGGCCCTGGAGGCGCGACAGAGTTGAAGCCAGTCGGGCTGGTGTACATCTGCGCCGCAACCGCGGAGACGCTGCTGTGCCAAAGGTTTTGCTTTGAAGGCGACCGAGAGTCGGTGCGGCGACAGGCGGTCATGGCGGCGGTCGTTATGCTGCTGAAAGTGATCTGATCGCTGCCAACATGCGTGAATTCAGAGTGTGCGCCATGAAATCGAAACAACAGTTGAACCTTTTTGAGGGTGTTTTATGAGGGAGCTCCGAGGAACGGTGCGAACAAGGTGATGTGAACCTGGTTGGCTCACGTGAGCTTGTGTGTCTCAGGCTGTTGGGGTGTTTGGGGTACCTTGCTTTCGGCTGTAGCCGATGGCATAGAGGCCGACAGCGGTCAGCAGCAGGCCAATGGCCTGGCTGATGGAGAGCGGACCCACGGTGGCGCGCGGATCGCCACGTAAAAATTCAATTAAAAACCGCATCACCGCATAGGAGATCAGGTAGAGGCCGGTAATAAAACCGCGTTTTTTCCAGTGGTTAGGGTAAAGTTTAATAAGAACCGCAAAGAGAATTAAATTTGCAGCGCATTCAATCAGTTGGGTTGGAATCACCGGTAGGCTTTGCAGTGCATGTTCGTTCAGCAGCGGAGGCTTTGCGTATACCTGTTCGTACCAGGCTGGACTGTGTTTAGGGAAGCATACTCCAAGACAGCTCCCTGTGATTTTTCCATAGCAGCAGCCGTGCATGAAGCAGCCAAAGCGTCCGAAGGCGTGTCCCAGTGGTACGGCGGTCAGCAGCACATCGGAGAGAGCAAACAGGTTGATTTTTTTTATTTTGATATAAACTGTCACAAAGATGGCGGCTGAGATAAACCCGCCATAGAACATCAGTCCGCCTTGATCAAAACGGAAGACCGATACCGGATTGGATGCAAACTCTAGCTTCCAGTGTTCAATCACATAGGCCACTCGAGCACCGATTACGCCTGTGAGCATTAGCCCTGTAAGTATGGATGTAACCTGCTCGGCATTTTGGCCGGAGCGCTTGCACAGCCAAACAGCCACCTGCCAGGCGGCTAAAAACCCCAGTGCCATGCAAAGTCCGTAAGAGAAGATTTTAATTGGTCCGATTTCAAAAAGCAGTGAGTGCATAATTTTCCTAACGCGGGCTTTACCCGTTTCTCTGCGTACTACGCACAGGCAGGCAACCCAGTCTATTTTTGAGTTGAGATTATCGCCGCTACAGGCTACCTGAAGCGTCTACCGAGACGTTCATGGTTGCAATCCTATCATATTCTTTGGTGAGTTGCATAATCGTAACTGCAGGCATTAAATCCCTTCAACTTTTCACTGCTTGCAGGTTGCGGCTGCGGATTGCATTTGTTAGAATTAAGAGTTTGAGATTTAGAATCTAGTTTGGAGCATTGGAATTAAGTCAGGTGATTATGTTGTGCGATTAAAAAAACTTTATTATAGTGTCTTGTTTGTATGGATGGGCGCCGCTCTGATGGGGTGCTCTGGGTGTTATTACGACCGCATTCGGCCACCGCCAAACCGGACAGCTCAGGTGATGGTCGTGGAGACCACGGGCTATTGCAATTGCGGTAAGTGCTGCGGTTGGAAGAGAACATTTTTTGGTCTGGGGCAGCCTGTTTTCAGTTCAGGGGTCAACAAAGGCAAACCCAAGCAGGTTGGTGTAACGGCCAGTGGCACGACCACCCAGCATGGCACCATTGCCGCAGATACCAGCAAGCTGCCCTTTGGAACAGTAATTTATGTTCCAGGATATGGGTACGGAAGAGTTGAGGACCGAGGTGGCGCCATCATAGGCAATAAATTGGATTTGTGGTTTTCGTCGCATGAGAAGGCCTTACGCTGGGGGCGCAAAACAATGAAGGTCAAGGTCTGGCTGAGATGAAATTTGGATGGATTTATGAGTGAAGCGAGTATTAAAGAGGCACCGGACACAAGCCGGCATTTTTTGAAACAGTGGATTGCGGATGACGTGGCGGCTGGAAAAACCGGCGGCTTGGTGGTCACTCGTTTCCCCCCTGAGCCCAACGGCTATATTCATATCGGGCATGCTAAGGCGATCTGTATTGACTTTGGAATGGCGCGAGAGTTTGGCGGTCAGTGCAATCTGCGGATGGATGACACCAATCCCTCTAAAGAGTCTGATGAATACGCTGCCAGCATCCAGGAGGATATCCGCTGGCTGGGTTTTGACTGGGGGGATGGTTTTTATAACGCCTCGGATCTTTTTGACCAGATGTACGCGATTGCCGAGAGCCTGATCAACACGGGCCATGCCTATGTCTGCGATCTCTCGCAGGAGGATTGGAAAGAGTACCGAGGCGTGCCTGCCGTGCCTGGTCGCGCGAGTCCGTTCCGCAGTCGCTCGGTGGCGGAAAACCTGGATCTGTTCCGGCGTATGCGAGCTGGCGAGTTTAGCGATGGCGCCAAGTGTCTACGCGCCAGGATCGACATGGCTTCATCTAACATTCATTTGCGTGATCCTGTGATCTACCGTATCATGCATGTGCCGCATTATCACGCGGGTGACAAGTGGTGCATCTATCCGATGTACGATTTTGCCCACTCGATTGAGGATGCCTCCGAGGGGGTGACCCACTCGATGTGCACCCTGGAGTTTGAGGTTCACCGTCCGCTGTATGATTGGGTGATTGACCGCATGGATGAGATGAACCTGCTGATTATCCGCAATGGGGTGAAGATTCGTCCGCAGCAGCGCGAGTTTGCCCGACTCAACCTTTCGTATACCGTGATGAGCAAACGCAAGTTGCTGCAACTGGTGGAGGAGAAGCGCGTGGATGGCTGGGATGATCCCCGCATGCCGACGATCTGCGGATTGCGCAGACGGGGGTACACCCCCGAGGCTATCCGGAATTTTTGTGAGCGGATTGGCGTCTCGAAATATGAGAGTCTGACTGATGTGGCACTGCTGGAGTATTGCCTACGCGATGACCTCAACCTGCGTGCTCTGCGGCGAATGGCGGTGCTTGATCCACTCAAGGTGGTGGTAGACAACTATCCAGAGCACACGGTTTTAACTGCTGAGGCACAGAACAATCCCACCGATGAGAGTGCTGGCACACGCGTGATTCCATTTGAGCGCGAGATCTATATCGAGCGCGATGACTTCATGGAGGCGCCGGCCAAGAAGTTCTTCCGTATGGCCCCTGGTCAGGAGGTGCGCCTGCGTGGTGCCTGCATCTTTAAGTGCATGGATGTAATTAAAAACGCTGTCGGTGAGGTGGTTGAGGTTCATGGCACCTATGATCCTGAGTCGCGGGGTGGTAACGCCGTCGACGGACGCAAGATCAAAGGCACGATTCATTGGGTGCCAATATCTAGCGCTGTCAAGCTGGAGGTGCGCCTTTATGACCGCCTGTTCACAGTGCCAGAGCCAATGGCGGACGCAAGCCGTGATTTCCGTGAGTTTCTCAACCCCGATTCGCTTAAAACCGTGACTGCTTATGGCGAGCCGGCTCTGGCGGATGCTTTCCCGGGTGCTCTGTTCCAGTTCGAAAGAGTCGGTTATTTTTGTGTGGACAGCCGCGATTCAAAGGCGGGTGCCCCTGTTTTTAACAGGACGGTGACCCTGCGTGATTCGTGGGCGAAGAAGGGCGACAAGGGTGTTGTCCGCGCGTAGTTAAGTTTCAGTCTTTATACGTGTTTAATTTATGAAATGGATAAAAAATCTGAGGAGAAAAGAGTGGCGAAGAGAGTTAGAGTAAACGGACAGATCATATCAGAGGATGCGATTCAGTTTGAGTTGGAGCGGCTGGTGCGCTTTTATACCGAGAATGGCGTAAAGGAAGATCAGATCAAAGAGCAGTTGGCTGAGCTGGTGGAGCGTGCAACTGAGCAGGCCATTGGAACCAAATTGTTGATGGAAGAGGCCAACCAGCGCAATGCGCCGGTAAGTGAAGGCGAGATTGAAAAACAACTCGATAAAGTGATTGAGCAAGTGGGCGGCGTTGATAACTTCAAGGCCGCGCTGGAACAGCAGAAAATTGATGAGGCTGCCTTCCGGGAGCAGCTGGAGCAAGGCCAGCGGATTGACAATTTGATTAAGGAGGCTGCCAAAAGCGTCAGTGATCCGACTGAGAAAGAGCTGCAAGAGTTTTATGCTGAGCGTAAGGATGATTTTAAGAGAGCGGAGCGTGTCTTAGCCCAGCATATTCTGATCTCGCCCGATGGCACCGAGAGCTCCTCCAAGAAGGAGGCGCTGCAGAAGATTGAAGCGATCCGTGAGCGTATTGTGGATGGAAAGTCTTTTGCGGATGAAGCGGCGGAACACTCCATGTGTCCCAGTGGCAAAGAGGGCGGCAGCCTGGGATGGTTTGGCCGCGGCATGATGGTGCCGGAGTTTGACACCTCGGTATTCGCTATGAAAGTCGGCGATGTGAGCAATGTGGTTGAAACGCAATTCGGATACCACCTCATTTTTAAAACCGATCATGAGGCGGCGGCAGAGGCCTCATATGCGGATTCGCGCGATAAAGTTCTCGAACTCCTGCGTCATTCGAAACGCGGCGAGGCGGTCACCGTGTTTGTTGAAACCTTAAAAGCCGGCGCGACCATCGAGTATTTGGAGGGTTAGGCCTGGATCCGCACACTGGGTGGGCGCGAGTGCGCGAATGCGTTAGTGAAGAGGCGCGCCTTTGATGCGGGAGCAACGTAGGTCCGATTTCCAATCGGACATGTCCGGTTGGAAACCGGACCTACTGAGGTCGGCTTCGCCTGCGGTTGACGATAACGGCGACGATGCTGACCGACGATTTTCCGCATGATCCCAATCGTCCACCAACATCGTCGCACAGCATCGTCGGCCGCAGCGGTAGGGCACGGCCTCCACCGCGCTCCACGAACGACTTGCGGCGCAAACGTAAACTTTGTCGTTAACTTTGTCGGAGTGGAATGAACGCGCTGCGTTGTTTTTGAGGTGAAAGATCTTAGAGGTGAGAAATTTCCGCCCACCGCATAGCGGGCATACTGAAAGCAACACAGTATATCCGCCGCTATGCGGTGGATGATTGCGAAGTATATCCGCCGCGGTGGATGATTGCGAAGTATATCCGCAATAAGGCCCAACAGACAACTTTTTGCAAAGAACAATTTTTTATCGGGAATGTTTGGGTTGGTCGATACCGATACCGATACCGAGAGCGACCCCGATCCCGATCCCGATTGGATCAATAAGCATAATCCCAGGAAGGGAGCGATAATGAGCATACACGATTCTCTTTTTGCCCGCGCTGTGACCGTGATTCCGGGCGGGGTCAACAGTCCTGTGCGCGCCTTCGGCAGTGTGGGTGGAACACCGATCTATGTTAAGTCTGGCAAGGGTTCTAAAATTCAGACCGTTGATGGACGTGAGCTGACCGACTTCTGCTGTTCGTGGGGTGCTATGATACTGGGCCATGCCAACGATGAGGTGACGGCCGCCATCGCAGAGCAGGCCGCCCTAGGAACCTCTTTTGGTATCAACACCGAGAAGGAGATTCTGCTGGCTGAAAAGCTGACCGCGCTGGTGCCCTTCATGGATAGTGTGCGCCTGGTGAATTCGGGCACTGAAGCGGTGATGACAGCCCTGCGCATTGCGCGCGGTGTGACCGGACGTAAGGGTTTGTTGAAATTTGACGGCTGTTATCACGGTCACAGCGACAGCGTGTTGGTTTCGGCTGGCAGCGGATTGCTTACCGGCGGCACTTTGACCTCCAGCGGTGTGTCGCGACAAGTTGCACGCGATACTTTTGTCGCGCCGTATAATAACGCGGCGGCAGTACGTTCAATCACACACGAAAAGGGCCACGACATTGCCGCGATTATTGTGGAGCCAGTTGCCGGCAATATGGGACTGGTGATGCCGGAGCCGGATTTTCTCAAGAAGCTGCGACGTTATGCCGATTTTTGCGGCGCTCTGCTGATTTTTGATGAGGTGATTAACGGCTTTCGCTTTGAGCTTTCAACCTATGCTTCGATGATCGGCATTAAACCGGATCTGATCACACTCGGTAAAATTATCGGCGGTGGAGTTCCCTTAGCCGCAGTTGGCGGCAGCGATGTGTTCATGCGGGAACTGGCGCCCAACGGTCCGATTTATCAGGCCGGCACACTCTCCGGTAACCCGCTGGCGGTCTCAGCTGGTTTGAAGGTCCTGGAGATTTTGGAGCGGGACAATCCCTATCCGCATATCGCGGCCTGTGGCGAGAGACTTGCCAAGATTGTTAACAAAGGCGCAAAAAAGAAGGGCGTGCGTCTGCACTGCGCGCAATACCGGGGAGTGTTTACGCTTTTCTGCTCTGATCATCCGGTGCATAATCTGGCGGAGGCGCGGTCATGCGACACCAATGCTTATGGCAGCCTGTTTCATAAGATGCTGGATCAGGGGTACTATCTCTCGCCATCACAGTTTGAGCTGGGCTTTATCTCCGCCGCACACACGCTGAAGGAGGTTGAGGTATTTGCCCATGCGGTGGTTGATGCCTGTGAGTAGCAAAAGCAAAAGATTGGTGATTTTATGAGAATATTTAAAGATGCGGTTGAAATGCAGTGTTGGGCAATGGAACAGCGCGTGTCTGGCAACAAAATTGGCTTTGTGCCGACCATGGGTTACCTCCATAATGGGCACCTGTCTCTGATTGAAGAGGCTCGCGCTGAGTGTGATTTGATTGTGGTCAGTGTGTTTGTCAACCCAGCGCAGTTTGGGCCAAATGAGGACTTCGGGCGCTATCCCCGTGATGAGAGAGGCGATCTGGAAATGTGTGAAGATGCGGGTGCGGCAGCTGTTTTTATGCCTGCTGTGGATGCGATGTATGCTAAGGATGCCAGTGTTGGTGTGGACGAAACTTCGCTGTCGCTGGGACTTTGCGGCGCCTCCCGTCCTAGTCATTTTCGTGGTGTCTGCACGGTGGTCGCCAAGCTGTTAAATATTGTTCAACCGCATGTGATGGTGCTGGGGCGGAAGGACTATCAGCAGGCAGCCGTGATCAGTCGTATGATACGAGATCTCAACTTTCCTGTTGAAATCAAAGTCGCGCCAATTGTCCGTGAGCTGGACGGGCTCGCGATGAGTTCGCGCAACATCTACCTCACTGAAGAGCAGCGCAAGCAGGCACTGGCCATCAAGTCCGCACTGAATAAGGCGCATGATTGTTTTTACGCAGGTACATCTTCGGCCGCTGAGATTAAGCGGCTGGTGTGCGTCGAACTCCATGAGAATGCTTTGGACATTGACTATGTCGAGATAGTGAATGGTTTGGAGCTGCATCCATCCGAGAGTGTTGAGATGGGGGATGTGGTTTTGATTGCGGCTTATTGCGGTAAAACGCGCTTGATCGATAACTGTATTTTATAGTGTGAGCAACGCTCACACTATAAAATTTTAGATTTTGGGTTTTATTTTGATTATTGAATTGAAAGTGATAATGAAGTAGTGCAAGCATCTTGCTTGCAGTTGAAATGGGGGTCAGGAGCCCATTGATGGATGCCTGCTTAACCAAAGCGGAGATCCGCGAACTTTCGCATGCCTTGAACCTGCCAACAGCCGACAAACCAGCTTTAGCCTGCCTGGCAACGCGGGTTCCAGCTGGCACCCCCATTTCGAGGGAGCTGCTGCATAAGATTGAAACTGCGGAGCAGATCCTGTGGGATGCGGGGTTTTCACAGGTGCGCCTGCGTGACCATGGACGTGTGGCCCGCATTGAAATAGCCGAGAGGGATTTCAATAAAATCGTTCTCAGTCAAATCAGAGATCAAGTCTTGGCTGGTATCCGGGCAGCGGGCTATGAGCAGGTTGTACTCGATCTCCAGCCTCTGAAAAGGAAATAAGGTGGCTGTGAAGCTACAAAACAATCCTGTTTTCCTTTTCGCTTGCCATGGCAATGCACTCAATCTCAATCAGGCTGTCTTTCGGTAAACGCGCCACTTCAATGGTTGAGCGGGTGGGCTTGTGTTCCGCAAAGTAGCGTGCGTAAACTTTGTTCATGCCGCTGAAATCGCCAATATTTTTGAGAAAAACAGTGGTTTTAACCACATTGCCTAAACTCAGCTCCGCTGCTGCTAAGACGGCTTTGATGTTCTCAAAGACCTGAGCTGTCTGCGCTTCAATATCGCTGCCGGCGAGCTCCATGGTACGAGGGTTTAGAGGTATCTGTCCTGACAGAAAAACCATTCCATTGAATTCTATCCCCTGTGAGTAGGGACCGATGGCCTGCGGGGCGTTTGGAGTATTGATTATTTTCATGTGGTTTGTTCCTGTGTTTGGCCACTGTCTGCCAGTGGAGGTTAAATGTTCGTATTGGGCGTTATTCTCGCAACTCCTGTCGCAAAAAACAACCTTTTTAAACCTTTAACCTTTTCAACCCGCCTCTACTCAGTGTATAATGAAGATTAAATAAATGGCGGCATTAGCATCCCACGGGATGCAGGAGTTTAGGTTTTTATGGTTAAATTATTGGCAATTTTTATATCTGGCGCGGCGGTTTTGACATCTGCCGCAGCGCAGTTTCAGATGTCACTCACACCGGCTTATAATGTTTTTGTAAGCGGCGAGTCGGTTATAGTCCAATTGGAATTGAAGAATGACGGGCGGGACACGGTCAAAGTCAATCCAGGTGATGGCAACGACAAATTTCTGGTCGAAATCATGTATGGTGAACGGTACAACGAACTGAAACTTTTGACGGGAGTGCCGTTTTGTAAACCTTTTGAGTTGAAATCCGGCGCCACTTTCGCTACTAAGCTCGAAATCGATAAATGGTATCCACTCGCTAAGCCAGGGCAATACTTTGCCCAGTTGGTTTTTGTGCATGACAATGTCCGCTATGAGTCGAGTAAAAAGAGCTTTGACGTTGTAACTGGAATGCCGGTTAAAGAGGGCATTCAGATGTTTGTCAGCGATCAGCATCTCAAGCGGATCTTCAAACTAGTGCATTGGGATCGTAACCGTTCGCAGCGGTTATTTCTGAAAATAGAGGATGAGCCCACGGGTGTTATTTGGGATACCATTGACCTCGGCCAATATTTGAAATCCAGTGATCCTAAGCTGGATATTGCTTTGAATGGTGAGGTGACAGTAGTTCACCGTGCCACACAAGATGCCTTCTTCTGGACGGTTATATGGTCGTTGCCGAACAGCGTCGAAATCGCCGATCGCAACCGTCTCCTGGATCCAGAGGTTTCGGCTTCCCAAAGGGTACGCGCGCTTTATGGTGAGGGAGTTGAAGAGACGGGTGCGGAGGGGAAAACATCATGGTGGAAGTTCTGGTAATGGCACCGGTCAAGATAGTTAAGGTAAATCATGCTCTGTGGAAAACCGGTGTCTCTCTGTTCGTGGCTCTCATCTGCGGTTGCCGTTCGGCCGCCACACCGGAGTCGACGCTTTCTTCCATCCGGCAGAAAAACATTCCGGTGCAGAGCGCGGATGAGCAGGTGGCTGATTTTGAAGATCTGGCACTCTTAACCGAGGCGTTGCTGCTGGTCAAGCGCTACTATGTGGAGGATAGCGACTTTAGCGATTTAGTTTACTCCGCCATTAGCGGCATGTTGCAGGATCTTGACCCAAACAGCTCATTTTTGCCGCCAGAGTCGTTAAAGTCGCTGGATGATACAACCCAGGGAAAGTTTGTTGGCATTGGAGTGAATGTGGAGAGCAGTGAGCAGGGGGTCAAGGTCATCGCCCCATTGCAGGATTCGCCAGCCTTGAAGGCGGGGATCAAGGCTTGCGATACCATTACATCGGTCGATGGCGATTCTTTGCGCGGTCTCTCCCTTGAGGATGCGGTCTCGAAGATGCGCGGGGAGCGCGGCACGAATGTCAAGGTGACCGTCAAACGGGCTGACGGTGCTCAGGAGCAGATGGATCTACTGCGCGAGGACATCAAGCTCTCCTGTATCGAAAGTTGCCGGATACTGCAGGGGGAAATTGGGTACATTCGCTTGAAGCAGTTCACCGCCACAACTGTCGATGAGCTGGAGGACTCTTTGAGGAAACTGGTGAAAGAAGGCGCCTGCAAGCTGATCTTTGATCTACGCGACAACCCGGGTGGTCTCTTGAGTGCCGCAATTGGTGTGGCGAATCTGTTTCTTGAGAAGGGATCGGTGATCGTGACCTTGAAAAGCCGCTCCGGCGAAGAAACAGAGCATGAGTACACCGCAGGTGGTCGAGGATATAAGCTGCGAGATCTGCCGATAGTGGTTATGGTCAATGGTGGCAGTGCCAGTGCCTCAGAGGTGGTTGCCGGCGCTCTGCGTGATAACGGGCGGGCAATGCTGGTCGGCCAAAAGAGCTTTGGTAAGGCCTCGGTTCAAAGCGTGGTCAAGATGTCTCTGCGCCCTGAGTGCGCAGTGCGCTTGACAACTGGCTACTACTACACCCCCAATGGCACGCTGATTCACGGCAGCGGCATTGAGCCCGACCACGAGGTGTTGCTAACACTAGTCAGCCAGCGGCAGATTCAACGCCATTACCTCCAGGAGGCTTACCGTGTACACTCTGCCAATGAAAAAGCGGTGGAGGAGCCTGATGATAAACAGCTGGAGAAGGCGATGGAACTTCTGTGTCAGAAAGAAGTGGAATGATTGTTCTAGGGATTGAAAGCTCTTGCGACGAAACAGCGGCGGCGGTGGTTGCTGATGGGCGGGATGTACTCTCAACCGTTATTTACAGCCAGGTGGAGCTGCATCAACCCTACGGCGGCGTGGTTCCTGAGATTGCCTCGCGCAGTCATCTCGAAAAGATTCCTGGTGTGATCAGTGCCGCCATGCTTCAGGCCTTTGGCAATGGCACGGAGGCGCAGGTCGCACCCGCCTGGTGGGATCAGATTGATTCCATCGCCGTGACCTACGGCCCAGGGCTGGCAAGCTCGTTGATCGTGGGGCTTTCAGCTGCCAAAGGCCTGGCGCTGCGCACTGGCAAACCTTTGGTTGGAATTAACCATATCGCGGCGCATATCCATTCGGTTTTCCTCTCGCCCGAGGCACCAGCACCCGCCACGCTCTACCCCTATCTGGCACTGGTGGTCTCAGGCGGACACTCCAGTCTGATTGAGGTCACGGCTCCCCGTAAATGCCGAGTTATCGGGCAAACCCTCGACGATGCCGCTGGCGAAGCCTTTGATAAAGCCGCGCGCCTGCTGGAGCTGGGTTATCCCGGCGGACCGGTGATCGATAAAATTGCCCGGGCCGCTGGGTATCGCAGCACGATCGACTTTCCAAAAGGTTCGCCGCGGGCTGGCAATCCCATCCTGTGTGGGCTCAACTCTGAGCTTTGCGTTAGCTTCAGCGGACTTAAGACCGCTCTGATGTACTATGTGAAAAAAAATCCATCGCAGGATCAGGAAGAAATCGCCGATATAGTCTCTTCTTATCAGGAGGCAATTGTGGATGCTTTGGCGCAGCGCTGTGCCACGGCTCTGCGTCTGGGCGGTTACAATGCGCTGGCTGTTGGTGGTGGGGTCTCGCTCAACAGTCGGTTGCGCGAAAGGTTGACGGCTGTCGCAGCCGAGGCCGGTGTGCCGATCCTGCTGGCACAGCCCCGTTTCTGCGGTGATAATGCGGCGATGGTCGCCGGGCTTGCTGGAGCTGGCGGTGGTGTGACTGGAGCCGCTGCCATGGAGTTGGATGTGGTCCCCTCACTCGTTGCCGGGAGTTTCATACCACCCATTTTATTGTCTTAAATTTTCTCCCCAAAAGGCGCAAAGAGCCGAGCTGGTGCTCGGCGTTTCCAGGGATGTCCCCTAAAACGCCAGAGCTTCAAGGATCAGGGTGGACCACTCCATCACTTGCACGAATTGATCCAGCCCAAAGGATTCATTTGGGCAGTGAATCTTATCCTCTTCGCGCCCGAATCCTACCAGCAACGGCGCTGCACCACTAACTTTTTGCAGGGTGGCCACCACTGGGATGGAGGCGCCCTCCCATCTGAATACAGGCGGCCTGTCATCCATCTCCAGCAACACATCTTCAGCCAGTTTGAAGATCGGTGAGTTGACCGATAACCGGAATCCAGGAGCGCCGATTACGATCTCTGAGAAGGAGATCTGAAACCCTGGGGGACAGTGAGCCTCTAAATGGTTTTTGAGCGCTGCCAGAGTGCGCTCTGTATTCTGGTCAGGGACCAGCCGCATACTCAGTTTGGCGGTTGCGATTGAGGGAATAACTGTCTTGGTGCCATGACCGCAGTGTCCAGAAAAGAGCCCGTTAACCTCGATCGTGGGGTGGAAACCTGCCCGCAGTGCTGAGTCGAGTGCGCGCTCACCCCCTAATGGCAGGCAACCGATCTCTTCCTGATACTCCTTCTCGCTCTGCTGTGAACTGAGTGCCAGCTCAATTTCCTCTTTCGACGGCAGGGTAACCTCATCACTGAAACCATCAACTGCGATGCGCCCGTTTTCATGGTGTAGAGTTGCCAATAACTTTGCCATGCCGAGCGCTGGATTAGGTGCAACCCCTCCATGCACTCCAGAGTGCAGATCATAATCCGACCCTTTGAGCGTTACCGTTAAATTCTGAATACCCCGCAGTGAGGCGATGATGGCTGGTCTGCCATCAGCCGCGCAGCTTGTATCGCTGACCAGCAGCACATCTGCCCGCAATTTTTTCGCCACTGTGTGAGCTAGTTCCATCAACCCTGAACTGCTGGACTCCTCCTGCCCTTCAATTACGATTTTGATGTTTGGCAGGGGTCTGCCTGTTTCAATCAAAGCTTTAATGCCCTGCAAGAACGCGATCATCTGTCCTTTGTTGTCTTGTGCGCCGCGGGCGTAGACCCGGCCATCGATTAGCGTGGGCTCAAAAGGGGGGGTGCTCCAGGCTTCTGCGGGATCAGCGGGCTGCACATCATAGTGGCCGTAGAACAGGACAGTGGTTGCCGCGCCGGTGGCGGAGCGCTCAGCGATCAAAACCGGAACCGGAAGCCCAGTCATAGGCGTGATTATTTCAACCGTGAAATCCAGTGCTTTGAGAGATTTTTTGAGGATAGCCGCAGCGCGCGCGCAATCACCCAGGTGGTTCTGGTCGGCACCCAGCGTGGGCAGCCTCAGCAGGTTGTACCACTCTTCGAGAATCGTCGCTTTGTTTTCATTAAAATAAGTTTCTGCAAATGATGTTTTGCTCATAATAATCTCCTGATCTTAATCCCAATCCTAATCTTAATCCTAATCTTAATCCAGGTCGGCAACGCCTTTGGTTGACGATAGCGGCGACGATGCTGGTTGACGACTGGAAACATGCGGGTAATCGTCAACCAACATCGTCGCCCATCATCGTCGACCGAAGCCGCTCTGTGAGCGGCTGCTACAATAAATACCCACAAAAAAACCGCTGATCCCAAAATAGGGATAGCGGTACAAAAATGGAGGTGCGAAGCGGAATTGAACCGCTGTGGGAGGTTTTGCAGACCTCAGCCTAACCACTCGGCCATCGCACCTTGGTGATTATTTCTTGATCGAAGCGCGCACACGCTCTTTAAGACGCTTTTTGTATGCTTCTTTGCGCTGACGCTTCACTATTTTTTTCAGTTGTTGTCCCATAAGGCCTCGAACTATATCAAATTCGGATCTTGGTTGTCAATCGTTGGCAGTGAAAAAAATATTTTTTCCGCATTTCCGCGTTTGGAGAAATGCTTTTAAATGTAACTGAATTTAAAGTGATAGAGAATAGCAACTAAAATAGTTTTTTGTGCTTGGTACACCGCTGCGTATTGTGATTAACTATTGCACTTCAATGAAGAGTGATAAAGAACAAGAGAGTTCAATTGAATGCGCAGGGAGCTTTGAGGTGCTTAAAGAGGATCGCCACACAGGGGCCCGAGTCGGGCGTCTGTGGACTGCGCATGGTGTGATCGACACACCCGTGTTTATGCCGGTTGGTACGCAAGCCTCTGTCAAGGCACTTGAGCCGCGTGATTTAAAAGAGCTAGATGCTTCGGTCATCCTCGGCAACACCTACCACCTGCTCCTGCGCCCAGGTATGGAGATTATGGAGGCCATGGGCGGTCTGCATAAGTTTATGGCTTGGGATAGGCCGATCCTGACCGACAGCGGCGGGTTTCAGGTTTTCAGCTTGACCAACCTGCGCAAGATCCGCGATGATGGCGTTGAGTTCAGATCGCATATTGATGGCTCCAAGTTTTTTTTAGGCCCCAAGGAGGCCATGGCAGTGCAGCGCATCCTGAGCTCAGATATTGCCATGGCTTTTGATGAGTGCATGCCCTACCCCTGCGACGCGCAGTATGCTGCCCGCTCCGTTGATAAGACTCTGGCCTGGGCCGCCGAGTCTCTGACTCAGCCGCGGGCGAAGGACCAGCTCTATTTCGGCATTGTTCAAGGTGGCGAGTACACCGCGTTGCGGGAAAGATGCGCCCGCGAGCTGACAGCTATGGGATTTGACGGCTATGCGGTTGGCGGGGTCAGTGTTGGCGAACCCGAGGATATTATGCTCCAGGGGGTTGCGGATGGCATTAGGTTTCTGCCGGCGGATCGCCCCCGCTATGTGATGGGGCTGGGCGATATGTTCCAGATGGTGGAGTCGGTTGCCTGCGGGACAGATATGTTTGACTGTGTGATTCCCACCCGCGTGGCCCGGCATGGCACCGCCTATACGCGGCACGGGACCTACCCTGTAAAAGGGGCCTCCTATAAGATGGATAGCCGTCCAGTCGAGGAAGGGTGCGAGTGTTACTGCTGCAGCAACTTTTCGCGGGCGTACATCAGGCATCTTTTGAATGTACGCGAAATACAGGGGGTCAGATTGCTGACCATCCACAACATGCACTGCTACTTGGCGTTCATGCGCGAAATGCGCGCGGCGATCGCCAACGATTGCTTTAGTGAGTGGCGCCGTGAGTGCGCCGCTGTACTGCGGCCCAACGGGCTTAAATCCCGTGTGGCAACGGAATGATTAGTGAAATAATTAACAACAAATAAGGAAATTACATGAGTACACTGTTTATATTGGCACAGGCTGGACAGCAGGGCGGGATTGGCACCATGCTGGTTCCCATGGCACTGGTCTTCGGTATCTTTTATTTTATGATGATCCGCCCCCAGCAGCGTAAGGAAAAAGAGCGTCTGCGTATGATCGCTGAGCTGCGCGCCGGGCAGAAAGTCATCTTCGCCGGTGGTCTGACAGGCACCATTGCCGAGGCCAAAGACGCAACCTTTATGGTGGAGATCGCCCCGAAAGTTGTGGTTGAGGTGGCGCGCGGCGCGGTCAGCCAGGTGCTACAGGATGGCGATGCAATTAAAGTTGAGCAGCCCCGTTAAAAAACTTGTAATTCCTTAGTGAAAAACCTCTGGGTTGTATGATATAATTTATATTTAATATACACGTTTTAGCGTGTTAAATTTGGAGCTGAAAAAAATTATGAGTAGAAATGATCTTTGGAAGTGGATGACACTTGCTGTCTTGGCTGTTTTGTCGGTGTACGTGATTTTTCCTCCGGGGGAAAAAATACGCCTTGGATTGGACCTCTCTGGTGGAACTAGTTTCACGGTCGCCATTGATGAGGCACGGCTTGCGAGCAATATCCGAGCTGGCAGCCCTGAACTGAAAGAGAGTGAGGTTGCCAATCAGGTTGCCTCAATTATGAAGGATGCCGATGCCCGCGCCATCCAGGTGATCCGTAACCGGATTGACGGACTGGGTGTGAATGAGCCTGTGATTCAAGGTGGCAAGAACCACCGCATCACGGTTCAGCTGCCCGGTATTGATGACGAACAACGCGCCGCAGCAGAGCAGAGTCTGCAAAGCGCCGCCTTCCTCGAGTTTAAGCTGGTTCATAAAAGCAGCTCGGAGCTGGTGGATAAGATGTTTGCCACTGGCCGACTGCCCGAAGGTTTTGTTTACGGAGATGACAGGCGCTCGTTTAAGCGCACCGAGGACTACACAGCCCTTTTAAAAGATCCTGACTATCGTCAGCGCCTCTCTATGTTTGAAACGCCTGACCCGCGTTATGCGTTTATGTTGCAGCCCCAGGTCAGCAACAGCGGGGTCACGGTTTACAGACCCGATTATGTGTTGCGTAAAGCGGAGATGACTGGCGACGCTCTCGACCGTGCGGCAGTTGAGATGGATCCCATGACCGGGCGTGTTCACATTACCCTTAGTTTTAAAGCCGCTGGTGCGGCTCAGTTTGCCAAGCTGACCAAGGATTACGCCCCGCGCGGCGCACGTAATAAGAATAACGATGTGGGCCGCCGCTTGGCAATTGTGCTGGATGACAACCTCTACTCAGCGCCTGTGATTAATACAGAGATTCCCAATGGTAAAGCGGTGATTGAGGGTTCGTTCTCCTGGTCCGAGGCCTCGGTTCTGCGCAATATCCTAAATGCCGGATCGCTGCCAGCTCCCATGAAGATCCTGGAAAAACGCGCGGTTGAATCTACGCTGGGCAAGGATGCTATCCGCAGCGGAATCAATGCTGCCGTTGTCGCAACGATTATGGTGGCTATCTTTATGCTGATCTACTACTCCTACTGCGGCTTGATTGCCAACGTGGCCTTGCTGCTTGATCTGCTGCTGCTACCCGCCGGTCTGGTGATTGCTTCCAATATTCTAGGCGTGTTCGTCAAGGATGCCGCGATTGCAGGCAAAGCGATTGATCTGCCGGTCCTGACCATGCCCGGTATTGCCGGCATAGTGCTGACGCTTGGCATGGCGGTTGATGCCAATGTGCTGATCTTTGAGCGTATCCGCGAGGAGTTTGCGCTGGGTAAATCAGCGCGCGCCGCTGTTGATGCTGGCTATGACCGCGCGTTTCTGGCCATCTTTGACTCTAATGTCACCACCCTGCTGACAGCCTCAATCCTATTTATCTTCGGTGCTGGCCCGATCCGCGGTTTTGCGATCACACTCTCCGCTGGTATTATTATCAGTATGTTCACCGCTCTGGTGGTAACACGTTTGATCTTTAATATGACCGTTCCGGTTGGTCGCGTAAAGCCCTATCGCATGCTGGCACTGATCAAAAATACAAATTTTGACTTCACGAATGCGGGTAAAAAAGCGATTATCGCCTCCACCGCAATCATTGTTGTCACACTGGCACTCTTCTTCGGGCGCGCCTTCAAAAACCCCGCCTCAGTTCTGGCTGTTGATTTTACCGGTGGATCGGAGATCACATTTACGTATGATAAGCGGGCTGATATCGGCGAAGTCCGCAAGGTAGTGGGCGGGATTGTCAACGACGCTGTTATTCAATACCAGTCAACCCTGGATGGCAGCGGCAATCTGCTGCAGGTTAAAACCGGCTCAATCCAGATCGACAATGTCAACTCATCCAAGCTGATCGCCGCCGCTCTGAGCCAAGAGCTGCCAGAGAGTCAGTTCACACTAGCCAGTGAGGATGGTGTTGGTTCTGAGATCGGCAAAGATCTGAAGAAGGCCGCCCGCAATGCTGTGATCTTCTCCCTGATCGGAATCTTGGCCTATGTCTCCATCCGCTTTGAATTTGGCTTTGCTCTGGGTGGCGTGGTTGCGTTGGCGCATGATGCTTTCATCACCATCGGTCTGTTCAGTTTAATGGGACGCCAATTCAGCCTGACCATTGTCGCTGCAGTGCTGACCATTGTGGGTTACTCTATCAACGACACGATTGTGATTTTCGACCGGATCCGTGAGGACCTGCGTAAAGATCCCACAACTGACTTTAAGACGCTCTGCAACACTGCGATTAACGCCACACTCTCACGCACAGTACTCACCTCGGTGACAACACTGATTGTGTTGATTGTGCTGTTTGTCTTTGGCGGAGGCGCAATCAACGACTTTGCGCTGGCCATGATCATCGGCGTGGTTGCTGGCACCTACTCGACCATCTTTATCGCCACCCCGGTAATGTTGGCTTGGTACCAGGGACGCCGCCCCTCGTTCGCCACAACCAAGAAGCGCTGATTTAACACCACACAGAGCGCAGAAAAAATCGAGGGAATTGATTCCCTCGACTTCAGATCACTGGACATAGGGGTCAGAACAGTTGCACTTTGTCTTTGGAAACCGCAAAGGACCTAGCGTAGCATAGCCGCCTGTCTGCGTGCGACGCACAGGCAGACAACTAAATGATGCTATTCAATAGATTGCAAATTGTCTGCGCACCGCAACAGAGCAGATAAGAAAGTCTGGGCTGGAACCCTGGATACCTTTGGCGCGGTAAACTTTGCTTTTAAGAAGAAAAATTTTAAAGGTACAAATTGGCAGTGTTCTTCATGACTTGTTTTTTAACTGCGCTTCAAGTTCCTTAACCAGCTTCAAAGCATCCTCCTTCTGACAGCGTTCCTCTGCCTCTCTTTTTAAAGACTCTTCCTTCTGCCGGCGCTCCTCGCTTTCACGCTTTTGTGCCTCTTTCAACGCTTCTTCCGCTACTTCAGCCCGCTTGATACTGAATTCGACCACACTGGCTTCGATCCGCAACTGCTCCTGATACTCCTCATACGCCGCCCTCTCCGGGCCGCTGAGTTTCATGATATCCAGTTTTTCCTGGGCTTCGCTCAAACCTCTGGCTGTGATTTCTTCCGGCAAGGCCTCGTTTTTAAGAAAATAGATCCACTGATCCAAGCCAGTCTTAGCCAAATCATTAAATTCATTGATGCGCAAAATATAAAAGGTGGGAAAGATTTCATTGATGGATTCAAGGCCAAGCACCTTTTTCTGCTTATCATTTAAATCCAGCAGATCTTTGTCGTGCCGCCCACGGAAGGCTGTCTGACCGCAGTAGACATAATCCGTTCCCTGACCCAGCTCGAAATAGACAAGGTTGACGGAGATGACCTGATCAATGTCGGCGTAGATCTGACCCTTATTGATTGACGAAGCAATCAATTTGCTGACACCAAAGGCCATCCGGTGGAAGTAATCGGCCTCATCTTTATACTGAATCTCGATGATGATCCTTTTACCGCTCGAATCTTTCACCAGAAAATCAACTCTGTTAGCCTTATCAAGGGCATATTCGCGTCCACCCTCACTCTCCAGCAGCTCCGTGATGGTTATGTCATCTTCCAGCAACTCCGACAAAAACCCATTTAAAACCCCAAAGTTCGCCTTGCTGCGCAACAGCTTCTTCATGGCCCAGTCAAAACTGACAAATTGTCTGATTTTAGCCCTCATAGTTGATCTCCATTTAAGAGAGTAATATTCTATCAACTAACCGCCATTTACGCAACCGTCGATCTGCCAACGTAGGTCCGATTTCCAAATCGGACTTTCCGGTTGGAAACCGGGGCTGTTGAGGTCGGCGACGCCTCCGGTTGACGATGATGTGCGACACTACCCAGAATCTATTTTTTTGCAGGGCGAGAAAGTAGCACAGCCGTCTCGGCTGTGAATTCCGTGCCCAACACAGGCGAGACGCCTGTGCTACTTTAAAAACAATAAACTCCGTTTGTCCCAAACGCATAGCGTTTGTTACTGTAGCAGCGGGCTCTTAACTATCAACTTATCAATGACTACGCATAGCCTTCGCATATTGAATAGCCTCTTTTGATACCGGCGGCTAGCTGCTTTAGAAGCTATTTAAACGATACTCATTCGCTTTTTCACCAGTAATTTTCTCGCTGGCAACTAGGTCATCCAGCGACTGGTTAAGGGTGCGCATACCCAGGTCCACCCCGGTCTGCATCGCAGATGGAATCTGATGAATGCGGCTTTCACGCACAAGGGATTGCACCGCCGAGGTGGCAACCATCACCTCAGCCGCGAGATACCGCCCATTGCCATCAGCTGTCGGCAGTAGCTGCTGACAGATAACATACTTGAGGCTGCCGGAGAGCTGCATGCGCACCTGCTCCTGTTCCTCTGCGGGAAAAGAGCTGATAATACGGGTGATGGTGTGTACCGCTGTGCTGGTGTGCAGCGTGCCAAAGGTTAAATGACCAGTCTCCGCAATTGTCAGGGCAGCGCGGATTGTGTCAAGGTCACGCATCTCACCGATCAACACAATGTCCGGGTCTTCACGTAACACCCGGCGCAGTGCCTCTTTAAAGCTCGCGGTATCACGCCCAACCTCGCGCTGGGTGATCAGGCAGCCCTTGGTATTATGACGATACTCAATCGGGTCTTCAATCGTCACAATGTGTCCTGTGCGGGTTGCATTGATCTGATTGATAAAGCTGGCAATCGTGGTTGATTTGCCGGAACCAGTGGCACCGGTGACAAGCACGAGTCCCTGTTTGAGCGAACAAATCTCTTCGCAGATTTTAACTGACAGGCCGAGCGCTGACAGCGGTAAAAAATCGTTAGGAAGTAAACGCAGTGCTAGACCAGGGCTGCCGAGCTGGACATGCAGGTTTATACGCACTCGCCTGCCACATGGCAGAGTGATCGCGGTGTCCAGTTCGTTTTCTCTCTGAAACTCACGCAGCCCCGCATCACCCACCAGATGGAGGGTGAAATCCCGCACATCATCATCGCTCATGGGCGCAAAGCCAGGCACCCGGCGTAGATCGCCATGGATGCGCCAGAAGGGGGGATTCGGCGCTTTGATGTGCAAATCAGAGGAATCCGCCGCCACCCATTTATCAATCAGCTCCTTGTTCAACATACTTGGTCTCCATAATTTTTTGTCAGCTTCAGTTTCCGCCGTATGATTAATTGCAGTTTGCGTATAGCGATATTCAGCTTTCAGGAACCAAGCGAAGCGCGGTTTCTGACAAGCTGCAAATTGTTTAAATCGTATTTTTCATCTCTCACAGAGGCACAGAGAACACAGAGAGTAGCTGAACTTTTCACAGCACTGAGAGAATATTTTAAGGTTAAAATCTAAGAGGTGGAAACTATGAAACAACTCTGAGAACTCTGCGACCCTGTGAGAGATAATTTATCAAGTAAATCCTGTTAATCCTGTTAATCCTATCACGCTACCCAATTTTCATACCCCTTTATTTCTTGACCGCTAAAGCTCAGAGAGCGACAGCTGGTTTCTACCTTAAAATTTCTCCTCGCAGAGCGGCAGAGCTCGCGGAGAGTTTCTGGCTACAAAAAAACGCTACCAACATTTTTTACCTCCAAGATTTTTTACCTCAAAAATAACGCTGCCCAGATTTTTCTACCCCTCTATGTTTCTACCTAAGAAATAACCTAGCGTACCCTCTGTGCCCTCAGTGTCTCAGTGGCAAAAAAATTGGTTGCCTGCCTGTGCGTAGCAAGAGAGGCGGCTATGCTGCGGTACGTTCTCCGTGGTTAAGGTTCCTTGTTTTCAACAACGTCATCCAGAATCGCGAGCTGCTCATCCTCGCGGAATTTAACCTTCAATTGCTCAATCACCTGACGCGAAACGCCCTCGGCTTCACCTGGCGCGGCAATCACATAAGGGCGCAGCACAACCATCAATTCCTCGCGCTTCTTCTCTTTGCTGTTACTGCGAAAAAGCGCGCCGAGCCAGGGAATATCCTTGAGCCAGGGGATACCGCGTTCAGTTTCAGACTCTGAGTCGGTGATCAGTCCGCCGAGAATAATCAGCGAGTCGTTCTCCGCCACCAGTGTGCTGGTGACTACCTCTTGATCGATATCCTGCACCATCACCGGTTTGTTGCCGCCATAGTTGATTTCGCGCGGCGGTTTGTCGGCCCGCGTCCGCTCCTGCATCACCCGCAAGGTTACGCTGTGGTCGGCGTGTACCCGCGGCGTGATCAACAGGGAAAGTCCAATGTTGCGGGTCGTGAAAGAGGGGGTCGGCTCAGTGGTTGTGATGCCGCCATCGGTGTTGACCACTGTGCCGGGAATTATCTGATCCAAAAACTTAGCCTCCTGACCCATAAATACATTGGCAGCCTCATTGTCCGCGACTAGGATGGAGGGGTTCGCCAGGCCAACCAGCTTGTGCTCTCTTTGCAGAGCGGTCAGGCGCACTTTCAGGTGTTCGGAGATCACGCTTCCAACCGGCGCGTTGATGGTATATTCGGAGAGATTGTCCGAGAGCGACTGGATTGGGTTTTTGGCAAAGCCCAGCGAGGTGTCGCCACCTTCAAAGAGCCATTCCACGCCTGTCTCAGTAGAGTCATCCAGAGTGGCGGCCAGGATCATCACACGCAGCAGTACCTGTCCGCGGGGCTTATCCATCTCTTCCACCGCTTTTTTCACCAGCTGCACAGCATCGCGGTCGCTGGAGCGGATTAGCAGGGTGTTCACCTCCGGCAGGGCGGAGATATAGATCAATGCGCTGACGTTCCGATCGATATCACCGCCAACCGCCTGTTTGGCCATCTGCTCCACCTGATATTCCTCAACATTGCTGAGGCTCTGCAACTGACGCATATCCTCGCCCTGACGAAGCATGTTGCCACGCGAGCGCGTGGATGTCGAAGAGGACCGACGCATCTCCTGGTTGTTTTGATAAGAGTCGAATTGGCTGCGGGCGGTCAACAGCTGCATACGCTCCAGTGCCTGGTCAACCTGCACAGCGGAGTCGATATCCTGATCATCGGGCCGTTCCCAGACAATCCGCTCGCGAAACAACCCTTTGAGCACATCACCGACATCAAACACCGCTGGATACTTTATGGTAATTGATTCCATAAAGTCGCCGGAGAAAAACGCCTGCGAGGCCAGATGCTGCTCGATCGTCGTGATGATCGTCACATTCTCCGGCGAGACGTTCATATAAAGTCCGTTCGCACGGCACATCGCCCCCAGAGCCGCCTCGAGCGAGATCTCGCTGAAATAGAGCGAGACCACCTTTTCAGCTGACTCAGGCGTGCAGACAATCGGAATCCCGGAGGCGCTACTCACAAAACGCACCACATCCTTCATCGCCACATCGGTCAGCGAAAATGTTGTCACCCTTTGAGAGAGCTCAGCTGCAATCAGGTTATGTCCCAGCAATATTAATAACAGGAATAGTTTTTTCATAATACGTTCACCAGATTTTGATTAACTCTTGCGGATGCTGCTCAGGGGCCACCGTAAGGCCATCCTTGCTAATTTCCTTAACCAGCAGATATTTGACATTGCCTAGCGCACTCCCCGTTTTCCCTTGTTTGTTGACGCTCGCCGGCTGGGGCAGCATAATCAGATCATCCTTGCTCACAATCTGAACAGCACCGCTGCCGACCTTTATCATGGCCTGGGGCTGCGAGCCCTCGATCACGATAATGCCTTTAACCGCAACCGAGGCCGAGATCTTGCTAGCATCCATCCCGACGATACTGGCGCCAGCGGCACCTTTGCCGCTGCCACCCGTTTCAAAGCGAAATGGATCACTACCTGTGTTGAGACGCTCCATGATGCGATCCTCTGTGGCCTCCATCGCTGCGGCCTCAGCCGCGGCAACACTGTTTGTGTCCTGCGCCGCCGCGCAGCCCGTTGCCGCCAGGGCAACCACTAGGGTTAGTTGTTTTAGATTCATATTCTTGTTCCTATTAGCTGTTTGCACATAATGCTTTCCATCTGGTTTTATCTTTGTCATGAAGTTTGTCTGCAACTCGGGGTCGGGATCGGTATCGGAGGGCGAAAAAGATCGACTTGGCGACTTCACGACTTCACGACTTCCACTTTCTATGCTGCAAACTTACGAGTTGACCCATCATTTTTTCCCAATCATCCACCGCATCAGCGGATATACTTCGCAACCATCCACCGCATAGCGGAGGATATACTGGGTTGCTTTCAGTATGTCCGCCGCTATGCGGTGGACGTCCATTTCGCACATCCCATTTTTCACCTCAAAAACAACGTAACGCGTTCATTCAATTCCGACAAAGTTTGCGACAAAGTTTACGCTTGCGCCTCAAGGTCGTTCGATTTGCACGTGCTTTTGACACCCGCGCCAAAGGTGCCGCCTCTTTACTCGCGCATTTACGCACTTACGCACTCGCGCACTTCCTTTACTGCCCTCCGCGCTTGGAGAGCGCCATCAAACCCATAAAGAAACCGATATAAACAAAGGCCACCATTCCGCCGACAACTACAAACATGGCCGGCTCAATCATCTTGCCCAGCATCGCCAGTCGGCGTTGCAGATCCTCCTGATAGAAGCGGGCCACCTGAGCCAGGTTCTCGTCAATCAAGCCGGTGCTTTCGCCAATCTTCAGCATCGACTCCGCCAGCGGACAGAGCCGCGAGATGGCGGTTACCCGCGCTCCGACCGAGAGCGGATGGCCCTGCTTGGTCAGCTCCTGCATCCACAGGAACTGCTGGCGCAGGTAGTGGTTGCCCATGGTGTCGGCGGTCAGCTGCAGCGCCTGAATAATGTTGATGCCACTGTGCATCAGAATTCCCAGTGTGCGACTCCACATAGCATTGGCGGCGGAACCAAGCATCTTTCCGAAAAAGGGGATGCGCAGCATGGCCCGATCCATCAGACGACAAAAGGTTGGCGAGCGGCGCAGGAGAAAAATAGTAGCCACGATCATAAAGGGCGCGGCTGCCA
>Ga0265294_10001531_pt1 | contig 31117 bp, 25 predicted proteins | sample MunlanPumphouse3_FD_192504 | JGI IMG/M metagenome (GOLD analysis project Ga0265294, IMG submission 192504) | Groundwater microbial communities from a municipal landfill in Southern Ontario, Canada - Pumphouse #3 | ecosystem: Environmental > Aquatic > Deep subsurface > Groundwater | place...
ATAATAAGCGTTAAATATTAAATATGAATTTAGAAGAACCACCCACCGAACAAAAGTTGTTCACAACATACTTAATCCTTATTTTAATAATAGGATTACTCATAGGATATTTTATAGGTCGCGAGACAAGATATAACATACATTACAACGAACAATCAATAGTATTAGAAGCACCCAATACGCCAGTGTTTATAAAAAACCAAGCACTAGCAAGCGTAATGGAGGAATTTGATTTAGAACTTTACAACCTAGCATATAAGATAATCGAATGCGAGAGTGGCTGGGATTATACAGCACAGAATCCAACAAGTACTGCTTATGGTTTGGGGCAAGTAATAGATGGAACATTTTTATGGGTGCAAAAAAAGTGGGGAATAGAACTAGATAGAGATAATCCAGAAGACCAAATGTATATAATTGTAAGATTATTAGAAGAAAAAGGATATTCTCATTGGGCAGAGTCTGCACATTGTTGGGATAAAGAACATAAATATGTTAAATGAAAATAAGAAATAAAGAAATCAATACATGCTATTGATTTTTTTATACAATAAAAAGACTGATAAATAATCTATTAGAAGAAATAGATTCTTTATTAATATAATTAAATATTTATCACCCCGTTTCTCTCTCTCCTTTGTGGAGAGAGAAACAGGGTTTAATAATAAAAATACATGTCACAAAAAGTAGAAATATATAAAGATTGGATACAGGCAGGAGGTATATTAATAAACGAAAAAATAACACCAAATTTAGCAGCTAGAGTTGTTTTGGATTTAAAACTATGTAAAAGAAATGATAATATAAAAATAGTAAATATGTATATTAATAGTGCTGGTGGAGACACTAGTTCAATGCAAATGATTATAGCAGAAATGGAAAGAGTGGCTGCTATTAAAAAAATACAAACACATATATTAAATTATGCTTATAGTGCTGCTGCAATAATAGCTTTATTTGGAACGATAAGAACAGCCGATAGATTCGCAACTATATTATTTCACGATGTAAGATTAACTTCCACTGAATCTACTGTGCATGATATAAATTGGAATCAAAAACAACTTAATGATTTAAATAAATTTAGTAAAGAAGTCATTAAACAAAAAACAAAAATGACAATGAAACAAATTAATACATATTTTGATAATAAAGATATATTTATTAGTGCACAACAAGCATTACGATTAAATATAATTAATAAAATAATATGATTAACAATATACCAATTGGAACAATAATAAAATATATTGGAGAAGGTATATGGATTGCAAAATATAAAGATCAATATTCTGCTATGGGGTCGACAGCAGATTTAACTATAAAATTATTAGAATATAATATAGTTAATAATATCAAAGATATTAAATTAACATTAGATAAAAATGATATGTATAAAAATTAAAAATGAAAAGCATTTAATGATAGTATTGAATTTTTTTGAAAAATATTTTGAAACAAACCAAAATAATTTAAAACATATATCAGACAGGACAAAGAGCTTCGAACATTTTAAGTTATGTCATCAACATGTTATGTTGAAAACAAATACCAATAAAGATATATATTTATTGGTAGATAATAAAACTAATATATTCGGACCGGATATACAAATAAGTTTAAGTACAGACGTAGATACTTCAAAAGTTGACGAAATTAATATTAGCTTTGAATCTTTACGAAAAGAACCAAATGTAATCATAGGATATCTTAAATTAATAAATTTTTAATATGAACAAAAACGAAAAAGAATTTTTAAAACAACGAGCAACATATTGTACAATACATAATATATGGTATTCAAATGAATTAAGTGAATGTCCTATGTGTAAAACAAATATGATACCAATTTCAAATAAAAGAGATGCAAGAATTATACGAAAACAATATATAGAAAAAACAACATATAAACCAACACAATGTTGTATGTGTGGAAGCAAGATACTTTCAACAACTAAGTATCGTAAAGATAATGGTTCTTTTTGTAAGGATTGTTTAGAGTTAATAGATAAAGAAATAGAATGGAGACAATTATATAATCATATCAATAGACTTAATGCAGCAATAGATAAAGGAATTGTAAGCGAAACAACATATGAAATTTTAAACAAACAGATTAAACGAAAAGAATATTTAGAAAAAATTCTTTTGAATAAACACAATATGACGGTCGACATATTGATAAAAAATAATAAAGAAGCATTAGAATTTAAGGAACAATTAAAATGAATACAATAAGTCAAGTTATTATTTTTACAACTGTCAGTTTTTTGGCTGCTATATTTGTTAATTATAAATATAGTAATGAGTGTTTTAATTATATGTATGAAAAATTAAAAAATATAATTGATATGGTTTCCAATATTGGATACGATGTTCATATACTAAGTATAAAAGTAAAATATTTATTTGATAAGTATGGTAAAAAAGAAGAATTTCAAACATATGTTGATAAAGATAATGAAGAATTATTAAATAGTATTAAAGATAACAAAGAAATAAGTTCGATTATAAACGATTTAACAAATAATAAAAAATGAAAAGATCAAATTTAGAAACATTAAACTTAACAGAGTTAAAGAAAGTTTTAGATATCTATTATACAAATAGAGCAACATTATATCTATGGGGAAAACCATCAACCGGAAAAACAAGTATAATTAGACAGTTTGCTAAGAAAAAAGCAGAAGCAATGGGATTAAAATATAGCGAAGACGTCTTCGCAGAAGACACATTTACATTAAAGATATTTACATTAAGTCAATGTGACAGTCCAGACCTAAGAGGTATGCCTAAGATATCAAATATACAAGGAGTAGATACAACATCATTCATTCCAACAGAAGATTTACCAAGAGTAGGACACGGAATATTATTCTTTGACGAACTTAATAATGCTGACGAGACAACACAAAGAGCAGCATATCAATTAATATTAGAAGGAGCATATGGAAACTTACCTTGCTTAAAAGAACCAGATGGAACAGATGCTTTCTGGAGAGTAGCTGCAAGTAACTCAGAAGACGATATGTGTGGAGCTGCTCAGTTACCATTAGCATTGCTAAGAAGATTCAGTCATTATGAAGTTATGCCAGATACATCAGAAATTATAGATTACTTTTTAGAATCAGATATAGATTCTAGAATTATAAGTTACTTAGGTGCAAACAATTCAGATTTATTTCCAATAGCATGGGAAGAAAAACTATTAGATAAGAAAGCAAATCCATTTCCATTTCAATGGGAAAGAATTGGTAAAATGATTAAAGGATTAAGTATCAAAGATATAAGAACAATAGAACAAATTGCTAGTGGATGTGTTGGACCAGAACTAAGTGGAAAATTAAAAGCACATATTGTAGTTAGTAATACAATTGATTGGAATAATTTATTGTCAAAAGATGCTGATATTGTTGCAAAAGAAATTGAAAAAATTAATAACAACTCTCAAAAAGTATCATTAGTGTGGAGTATTATGTCAGAATTTTCTTCAAGGTGGAAAGCATCAAGAAGTAATAAGAAAATAGTAACACTACAACAAGCTATAAACATAATTAATAATCTTGATATTGAATTTAAAATAGGACTTGCAAAAATGTTATTTAATAATAGTTCTATATCACAAACAGGAGCATTAAGAGTAGAGCCAGTAATAAAAGAATTATTATCTGATATTGTAGACTTAGCCTACACAGAATAAAAACATATGAATGCAATAGAAAAATTAAAAAAAGCAAAGATAACGTTATTAATAGAGCAACCATGGTTTGGACAATTAGTAACATATTTAAACTTCATTAGTGCTGCAAAGATAGGTAGTGAAGGTACACAATGTGAAACTATGGGAGTAGACATTAAAGGTAATGTTTTTTATAATGAAAATTTTATTGAACGTTTAAGTATTAAAGAATTAAAAACAGTATTATGTCATGAAATTTTACATTTAGTTTTTCTACATCCAAATAGATGTGGTAACAGACAACCAATGTTATATAATATTGCAGCTGATTTAAAAGTAAATAATGAATTAGCTTATGTAAGAGACAATAATGATAATTTACTTTTTAAATTACCAGCAGGATGTTTAATGCCACATGGAAACACATTTGAAAACCAAGGAATTGTAGTTGAAAATATTTCTGAGAAGACAACTGAAATGATATACAATGAACTGTTACAACAAGCATTCGATCCAAAGAATAAAATGTTTGATGTTTTAGTGGTTGGTTCTGGAGAAGAAGAGAAGCCAACTGGAACAAATCAACATCAGAATGGAATAGCACAAGCAGAAAAACAATGGAAAGAAAGAGCTTATGTAGCAAATGCAAGTTGTAAAGATAAAGGAAGTATTCCTTCGGGAGTATTAAGAGAATATGAAATGTTAGATAACGCTGAATTAGATTGGAAGAAAGTAATAAGACAAAGACTTAGAAATATTTACAAGAAAGTATCATGGAGTACTATTCGTAAGAAATATTTTCCAGATTTTTATTTTCCAGGAACAAAGAAAGTACCAGGACTTACTTGTGTTATTGGAATAGATACATCTGGATCTATGGGGAAAAAAGAATTAAACAAAGCAATGAGTGAAATATGGAGTTTATCTAGACAATATGAAAAAATTTCTTTCTTTGTAGTTCCTTGTGATGCGGAAATAGAACAAGTAATTCCAGTTAATACTGCAAATAAAAGAAAATTATTTAATATAAAATTAGACGGAGGTGGAGGAACTAGTTTCATTCCAGTATTCGACTTAATAAAAGAAAAGTATAATAACAAGATAGATTGTTTAATTTATTTTACAGATTTATATGGAGATTTTCCAGAAGAAAGTGGACGTTTCAATACATATTGGATAACAACAACTGAAAATATTAATGTTCCTTTCGGAAGAGTAATACACATTAAAGAAAATTAAAATTATGAATAAAAAAATATTCGAAGAATACAATTTAAAATGTAAAGAATTAAAGACTTGTCATGAATACTTTTATAAATATTTATCTGAAACATTTCCATGTATACAAAGTGGAGAAAGTAGTATTATTAAAGAAGATATTGAAAAAGATATTAAGTTTGTATGGAGATCTATAACAGATTTAAAATCTAAAAAATTTAAAATTAGAAATATTATTTTCTCACCACCATATAATGGATTGAGACATCCTTATGATTATTCAACAATTGATTTAAAATCATATGAAATTTTAAATAATGATGTTTATATTGGCGAACGTTGGAATGACGATGTAAAAGCTAGTTTAAAAGACATTAGATCACAATCAGGAATTAATATAGAAAATTTTGATATATTATATTCTTTATTAAAAGAAGCTATTAATCTATTTAAAGTTAAAGAACATAAAACATTAACATTATTTAAACAAAATATACGTGGCTATGAAAATGATTTTTGTATATCAATTAGAAATTTTAGAATAGAGCTAGACACAAATACTTATATAAAAACACCTATAAATAGTATAGGTGAATCATTTGAAGACGACTGTAAAAATCTTAATATTATATTAGAACATTTTAATAAGATTGAAATATTTTTAAATCAATCAGAAGAAGAAGCAAAAATACATATTAAAAATTTAAAAGAATTCTCTTCACGATTAAAGATTGTAGCAAATAACCAACGAGCATATGAAGGTTTAAAGCGTTAATACTATGGAAAAATTATTAAATGAATATAAGGAAAATTTTTATCAACGTAATAAAATACTAGAACAGTTTGGAGTTGATAATTATGAAAAATTAAATTGTTATTTTGAAACAGAGACAAAAGAATTACAAGAAAAATATATACAAGTTCGAAATAAGATAGAAAAGTTTAAGGATTTGTTGAAAGAAACTTGTATGTCTGAAATGAAAATATTAATGAAGTCATGTATTAACTATGGTGTTAATTATAAAATAACAAATGATATTTACTATTCTAAAAGAGAAGATTGTATAATAAAGGCAAATCAAGAATATTATTCTTCAAACAAAGAATTTGATTTACTTCTTTCAATAATAAATAATGATATGTTTAGACATAATCCAAAAAATAAACGATATAATTTTGAAAATATAACAATGTTAAAGACTGTTATTTTAGCATTAAAAAATATTTATATTGGAAAAGATAATTGTGATAGTATGTATAACATAAAAAACACATATCATGAAAAACTATCCAATGATTTAAGAATAATAATTGAATATAATTATTATTCTGATAGAATTTCTTTTGAAAACAATAGAACAAAGAAAGAAGATATTTTAGAAATATTCGGAACACAAAGATGGAACGATGGAGACAGTTCATTTAATAAATTTACATTATTTATTGATAATAAAAAAGAAATACTTTCAATAGTAGATAAACATATGGAAGAAATTGATTCATTAATAAACAACTTAGTACAAATAATAAATAATATACACGAATATAACAAAACATTTATTATGTTCGAAAAATTAAAACAATAAATAACATGTCAAATAAAGAAAACGAAATATATAAAGAGGCAATGTTCGAAACATTAGAAACAATGTTTAGAACAATTAAAGATAATGAAATGCCAATTACAATAAAAGACCTTGCTCAAATATTAAAAGAAGTATTTAGTGTAGTTGAACTTCGTATGTTAATTAAAGCATTGAAATGATTGAAGAAATATTAATACCAAAATCTTATAATAAAAAACTTGAAAGGTTTTGTTATAAAAAATTATTAAAAATTAAAATAGGTTCGATTAATGTTGGTGTTATTGAAATCGTTTCCTTTTATAAAGGAAAATTTTATTCATTAGGCGATAATCCTATAACATTATTTGATAATACTTTATATATTAAAAATAATGTAATGTCAACACAGTCTTGTTCATTAATAAATTTAAATAAAATAGCAAAAAAAATAACTGACGTACGAATGCAACAAGAATTCAATGAGGTTTTAGTTAAGCTAAATGAATATGCAAATGCATGTATGATGTATACAAAACTAAAAATGAAAATTAAAAACATAACAGATTTAGAAATGAATAGAAAAGAAATAGATGCATATATTGACAAGGTAAATAACCTTATCGTTTAATAGAGAAGAGAAATCTTCTCTATTTTTGTTGGTCTATTTGACATTGTTATTCACTCATTGATATCATAGTAATATATAATTAACTTTTAAAATACTATGAATAAAAACCCTATAGAAAAAAAGAGTGACACAATAAAAATAATTCAACCTAAGATAGAACAAACAAAAGAATTTATTTCATTTGAAACAAGAAATAATTATACGATATATGTTATATGTTTATTTATATTATTCGTATTATCTTGTTTTGTTATATCTGTTTTTGATATTTCTTGTGTTATAAAATTTTTAATGGTTGTTTTGTCTGCTATTATTATTGAAGACATACATCATACTGTTAAATTTATTTGGAATATATGAGCAACATTATACCAACAGACGACATAAAGATAACAGAGTCTGAATGGTTTAAAAAATCTAATAGGAAGACTATGCTTAATATGTTTCTATCTGGATCTGGTGTAGAAGAAATTGTTGAAGCAATAGACGGTCCGTTAGAAGGCGTATCTAGAGCACGAGCTATAAGAAAGGTTGAGGACAATCTTAATCATCCATACTTTCTTAATAGGCTTAATAGGAAGATGCAAATAAAAGGCAATGCTATTACGATTAAGAAAATGATAATTCAAAACAATCTTATAGATTTATATAGAGATATTTTAAATGGAAGCGAAAATCCTGGAGATCTACCTATAGATAAGGTTATACCAGAGATGACTAAGTTGCTTAAAATGGATATACCAAATGGGATAAACATTAAACAGATTATCAACAATACAATTAACAATGTTAACACGGCACCTCGTGCTGCAGAATCGTCAAAAAAAGACGATGAAGAACTTTTCAAAAAATTTAGAATAGCACCAGAGGAAGCTGAAACTGAAGATGTCGAATAATAATGATATCTTAAAATTTATAGATAAGTTTGAACTATCAACCAATAAGGGAGCTAACATTGAATTTGATGATCATAGATTCTTATTAGACATCTTAAGAGACGATAGTAAAGTTATTGTTATACAGAAAGCTACACAGGTTGGTGTGTCTTTTACTGTAACAATTAAAAGTTTATACGTAGGATACGGTAGAAAAATTAATATAATATATGTTTTACCAACAGCCGGAGACGCTAGAGATTTTGTTGTCTCTAAGTTTGATCCAATTGTAGAGAACTCAAAACTTCTTAGTACAGTTAAAAAAACTATTATAGGAAAAACAACTGTATGGAATGCTGGTTTAAAAAAGATAGGAGATTCTTATTACTTTTTTAGAGGAGCACAATCAGATAGCAAGGCACAATCTATTGATGGTGATATGATTGTTAATGATGAGTTTGATTTTCAACCAGAAGAAACAAGAAAGATGTTCCAAGAAAGACTGGAGGGTTCTGCTAGTTTAGGTTACAACTACTGTGTTGGATATCCTGTACTTAAAGGTTCTGGTATTAACGAAATGTTTGAACGCTCTACTCAAAACGAATGGTATATAAAATGTCCAGAGTGTGGGAAGGAACAGATGTTAATTTTTCCAGGAAGTATAGATATGAAAAAGCAAATATATATTTGCGATGAATGTGGTGGAGAAATAACAGATGATGCTAGAAAAAAGGGAAGATGGATCCCAAAGTTTCCAGAATCTAAAATATCTGGATACCATATAAGTAAAATGATAGCACCATGGATCCCTGCATCTAAAATTCTTAAGTCTTTTAAGGATGATACTCCTACACACTTTTATAACTATACATTAGGGTTACCACATCAGGATGCTAAAACAACACTAACGAAGAGAGGTTTTGAAAAGATGATTATCAGCCCATTAAATCTTGGAAAATACCAGAAAGACTCATATAAAGTGGTAGGTATTGATCAAGGTAATAGGTTTCATTACTGTGAAGGACTTGTTTCCCCTAGCGGAAGTGTTATAACTAGAGTAGAAATTTTTAATTCAGAGGATGAATTAAGAGAAGCGCTAGAAAGTTGTAATCCAGACAAAGTTGTTATGGATATGTCTCCAAATAGATGGACAACTATCAACTTACAAAAACATTTTGGTAAAGAAAAATTCCATTTAGCAAACATAAGGTTATGGAATAATGAAAAGATATTAAAGTATGGACACTTTAACCTTAAACGATCAGAAGGAATGGTTGATGTAGAAAGAACAGAAAGCCTTGAGTATATGTTTGAATCAATGATCAAGCGTGAAATAAAAATAAAGAATGGAGCTGGCGATTTAGACGAAGTATATGGGAACCTAAAGAATATGGTACCAGCAAGAGAATCTAGACGAGGTGTACTTAGAAAAGTATTCCAAAGAGCTGGACCAGACGATTATGGTTTTGCTATTAATATGTTTTATGTTGGATGTAGAATGATAATGCCTGAGTCTTCTAAGATAATACAGAAAGCAGACAATAAACCAGTAGAAGAAATTAATCCAGAAATACAAAAAGCAATTAATAATATTATGGGTGGTAATAGAAACTGTAGTATTATTATTAGACCTAAACAATTTTAATTAACATATGAACGAACAACATTTTAATAGAATATTCAATAAAGTTTTATCTTCTCAATCAGATCATTCAAAGTTTTTACTAGCAACTCAAAAGAATTTATCTATATTCTATTTCGGTAAAGATATTTCATTGATGCAGAACACTGTGATGTCTTTGTTTCCTAAAGTTAATATGGTAAATTCATTACAGTCTTATTCTCCAGAACCATATAACCCATTACAATATTTGCTTAATGCATTTATGGATGAAATCGCTGGTTCTACTTGGGATATAACAGTATCACAACAACCATACAGAGAAGAAGAGAGTGAGATTATTTGTGATTTTTGGGAAGAGATATTAAAAGACACACATGCAAGGTCAAAAAGAACTAAGTATTTCAAACCATTATTATTAGAAATGTTATTACATGGATATGCATGTATGTATTATGATGGTTGGAAAAACATTTGGTATCCATTAACTTCTTATCAAGTTTTTCCTGGGGATTCACAAATATGTAATTGGGAAGACCAACCAATGATTACAAGAATTACAAAAGCTAGTGGTTCTTGGATAAAATCTAATGCAGATAGTCCTGCAGATTTTGTTTTATTCGACGATGATAATGAATATAAATTATATGATGTTTGGGTAAAAGATAAGGATTTAAATATTTTATATACAGATTCTGGAAAGGTTGTTTATTCACAATGCTTTCCTTACCCAAAGATATATCCATTCTTTGGCCCTATAGATAGCGATATATTAAATTCATTCTATTCAGTTCCAGTTGTATTAACACTTAGTCAATTATTATACAAATATCAAGACGGTGTTGAATCTATTGAGAACTCATCAGCTAGCATTGCTAGACCAATGTTAGTTTATGATGCAGATTCTGGTATTGATCCAGACCAAGTAGTTGAAGGATTAGAATCAAGATATAAAAACATAATGATTGGTAAAAACAAAGAAGGAGATATTAATTATAAACAGCCAGGATTCCTTCCTCAATATGCTATCAATCAACCAAATGATATACTGTCACAAATGATGAGAGTGCTTGGTATTAATCCAGCGTTTTTAGGTAATCCTATGGCTGGAGTTAGAGAAAGGGGAGCTCTATCTAGTTTAATCAAAGCATCTTTTAGGGAGTTAAGTTCTAAAGCTAAACTATTAGAGGAAGCATTTTCTGAATTAGATGATTATATTTTACGATTTAATAGAGCACACAGAACAGTATTTGGACAAAATCAAGGAATTAAACTTCAAGATATATTTTTTCCAGAAAGTAAATTAACAGTTAAGGACTACTTAGTTGAATTTTCTAGTAAGGATACAGCTGAAGAAAAAAGCCTTAGCGTTTCTAAATATAGAAATGGATTAATATCACAAGAAATGGTGTTGAAAGAATTAGGATATAATCAACCTAGAAAGATAATGAGACAACAAGCAGCAGAAGCTAAACAAAAAGAGATAGATAAGATAGACATACAATCAGAGATCAGAGAGATGGTTAATAAAAATATCTTACAAAGAATATCTGAAAAATTAAAAGGCAGATTAGAATATAGATATTGGCTAACTCCAATAGCAGGTAATAAGGTTTTAGTAAAAGTAGATCCTAGAGATTTAGTTAGTGCTGGTAGATTATTAGCTAAGTTCGATGATGTTATAGAATTCGAAAGAGAGGAAGTTGATATGTTTAGTGATAAAGGAGAAGACCCAACACCATATCAATCAACAAAAGAAGTTACAGCAACACCCTCACTTAAAGAACAAACAGACGCAGAACAACAACAAGAAATACAAGCTCAGATGCCACAGGCTCCAGCTGAAGAGGAGCAAGTTCAACAACAAGAAGAAGGTATGCAAACACCACAAGGAACAACAGCTCCTTCTAGTGATAAGATTGAAATGCTTAGACAATTAATTGCTAAAAGAAATAATGGAACCAATAATCAGTCAGAGGAGGTTGAGGTTACAACTGAAGAAGTTGAGAAGCCTTCCAATATAGAAGACAGCATGAGAATGCTTGGAATTATACAACCAACACCCGAGATGTTAGAAGGTGATGCATTATTCTTTTCTGAACCTACTGCAAAAAATATGTGGAATGGAAAACAAAAAGCATTTGTTAAAACAAGATATATGCCAGACTTAGTTGATAAACCAATGATATTGGCTGGTTCTAAACTATATGGTATTATTACCGTAAAACAAATTGCAAAAGATTTTGATTTTGAAAAAATGAAAGAGTATCATTTAGTGTCAGACGAAGATAGGGATAAGAGATGGGGTTCTAAACAATTATATTTATATGCTTTTGAAATGCAACCTTTCGAAATTCCACTAAGTTATGATGTACCTAATGGTGCAAACAATATAATTACTAATATTAAAGGAGTAAAATTATGATGAACAATATATTATCGGCATTAAAATATTATTTTAGTAAGGAAGGAATGTTAGATAGAATGAAAATTGACAATCCAGGAATGTTAGATAGACAGAAAATTGACAATTGGAGAACTAAAGTATCTGAAGAACAACCATCTAATGACTTATTAAACAAAAGCGATATGTCAATACCAAATAGTAATGCAAAAACTGCTGAAGAAATTTTAAGTAAAGAGCATCTTGTTTCTTCTGGAGATACTCTTAGTGCTATAGCAAAAAAATATAATACAAATATTGATGCGTTATTAAAAAGCAACTCATCAATTACAGATCCAGATAAGATATATGTTGGACAAAAAATTACTATTCCTGGTGATACGAAAACGTCTTCGTCAGATGTAGACTTAAATATTATTTCAGATACTAAAAAAGATGAAACACCTAAAACAGATACATCGAAATCTAGTACAACATACGGTATTAATAATAAAGATGTTGCTGAACGTATAATAAACAAAACAATACCTTATGTATATAATGACAGAATACAATTAACTCCAGCACAAGAAATAAAATTTCAAGAGTGGTGGAAGCCAACAGCTAGTGCTAACGCATTAAATGTTGATGCAGATTCAAAAGACCAAGATTATGATTACAGAAAGTTATGGGCAGTTGAAACGACAAAAGATCCAACAGTAGATCCAATAACAAAGATATCTTCTGAATATCTAGCAAGGCGTATAGATACAGATAAGCTTAAAAATGAGTTAGCAGATGATAAAACATCGCTCTATAATTATTCTGATGATGCATTAAAAACAATAGCTAAGAATTTATATAATACACAACAAGAAGAAGCGGTTAGGGTTGAAGCTGAAAGACAAAAATCAATATCGGATGTTGTAAATGCATTAATCAAAAGGGGTGTTTATCCAGAAACATTTACACCAAAAACTGCTGAAGTATATGAAGCTATTAGAAACACAAATGAGACTAGTGGACTAATGGCAACATATAATAGTCTATTACAAAAAGAACAACGCGGAGATATATTGTCCGAAACAGATAAGGCTATATATGACGCAATTAAATTTAAATTAAACTTATGAAAACAATAGCAAAAGATTTACTTAATAAAGCAAAGGCTGGCGCTGGTGTAATTAAAGATTATGCTTACGTAGCAAAGAATATTATAAAGAATGCTTTAGACTATCCAAAGAATCTTGAGATGTCTATAATGGTTAAAGATCTTGAAAGGGTTCCAGTGGCTAACAGAAAAAAATATGTAGAGGTTGGAAAATTACTTGATGATAAAAAGATTACAGCAGATGAAGGTGGTAATTTATATTCAATTCTTAAAGGAGGAAAGGATGTTTTACTAGAACCATATTATATTAGAAAAAATAGGAACACTTCTAATTTTGATTGGTCTCCTTGGCAAACAGAAAATAATATGAAGAAGTATCTTAATATTCCAAAGATAACAAAATAATATGACAACTAAAGAACAGAGGAAAAACTTAGCTAAAGCTATGGCTGAAAAGAATAAGCCAAAGCTTGGTAGTGGAAAAAGGTTTAGCGATTTAGTTGAAAAACTAAAGAAGAAGGGTGTCAAGAATGCCGCAGCTCTTGCTGCTTTTATTGGACGTAAGAAGTTTGGGAATAAAGTATTTAACAAGCTTGGAAAGAAATAAGCTTGACTACTATATATCCCTAGTTGTAGTCTTAGATTAAGATAAGTTTTATAAAAAAATTATGGATGAACAAGAAATTGTTCCAACAGAGGAACAAAACGAAACCCCTATTAATCCTGATGATATTAAGCTACAGGAGTTAATTGATCAAAAAAACAATTTAGAAAAACAATTGTCTGATCAAGAAGACACTATAGAAATCCAAAACGAAAGGATTGGAGATCTGGAGGGGCAATATAATACGGTTAAAGAAACCTTAGAAGATATTTTAAAGCGTAATTCATTAGAGATTAATAATAACAATAATAACAATATGACACCAGAAGAAACAAAGATAACAGATCCAGCTCCAATTATTTCACCAGTAGGAACTCCACAAGTTCCTACACCAGAAGTTCCACAAGTTCCTGAAGCACCTGAGGCAGAGATACAAAAGCCAATAGAAACTCCAGAAACTCCAGTAACTCCAGAAGTAAAAGAAACACCAGCTGTGAATCCAGAGACTTTATCATTAAAAGAAAGATTAGAAAGAATAGAACTTGCTGCAGCAGAGACAGCAATGGAAAGAGAGATAGCATCTGCAATTAGTGTAAATCCTAAAGCTACTAGAGAATCAATTCTTAGTAAATTAGCATTAGGTGACAGTAGAGCAATAGCTGATATCGCAAAAGATGTAAGCGACTCTACAATTCAATTTGAAAAAGAGTTAAGAGAAAAAATTCTTTTAGAAGAAAAGGAAAAGCTTGAAGAGCAAATTAGACAGGAGTTAGCAGGAAACAAGTCTACTCCACAGTCTCAAGGGCAAATTCCTAATGGAACAGGCACACAACCTAGATATGCAACACCTCAACAAAAGAGGAACGCTGATTGGGGAGAGGCTTTAAGTAGAGCAAAGAACGATTTTGGTTCTTAAGCAATACATTGTAGTAATAAGAAATAATAAATAAAATAAACATAACATGTCAATCGTATCAGAATTAAATGTTACAACAGCGCAAAATTTTATGCCTTTAGTAACAGAACAAATCTATGCTGGTTCACCTGTCTTAGAAAGAATCTTCGGAATCGCTAAAGAAGGACAATTCGGAACTGGTGTAGAATTATCAGGACAAAACATTATCGAGACTTTAAGGGTTGGTAATGTAGCAGAAGAAACTACAACAGTAACTACTGCTAAAGTAACTGATGTAGCACAAGGAGGAACTACAGTAACAGTTAGTACAACAGCTTTAACATCAGATATGGGAAACAACGCCCAAATTAGAATCGGTGCAACACTAGGACAAGCTTATAGAATTAAGTCAATCGATAGTGCAACACAATTAACACTATTAACTCCTTATGAAGGAACAACAATTACAGCAACACCTACTGCTTGTTCAATTGCTTATGGTAAAACCACAACAAACTCTTCTGGAGCTTATGGCGCAGCAGACACATTTGCAGCTGCAGATAACGACACTTTAGGTGGAGCTACTTACAACTGGAAAATGTATCACACTACTGTAGCCTTACATAACAAGGAAGTAGAGATGAACAAAGACAAAGGTAGAATCATCGACTTAGTAGCAGAAAGATTACAATCAGCTACTACAAAACTACAAAGAGATCTATTAACAGACTTTTATGCATCTAACACAGGTTCAGGTAATAACATGGTTGGTCTAGGAGCTTTTGTAGCAAGAACAGGAGAAGTTGGAGGAATCGATAAGTCGGCATTCGCATTCTGGCAAGGATTCGCTAATACTGCTGCATCTAACAGAGCTCTTACAGAGCCTATGTTAAACAAGATGTATCACTTAACAAAGAGATATGGTGCTGGAGATAAGGCAACTTTAATCCTAACATCAGAGGGAGTATTAGAAGCTTATGAGTCAACAATCACAAGCGTTAAGTCAGCCACATCTTCTCCTAACTTTACATTAAACGCAGACGCTAATGTAAAATCAGTAGATTCAGGAATCGTAGATTTCAAATACAAGGGAATAGATATTATTGCAGACCCTAATATGCCTACAAGTAATACTCTATACTTTATAAATGAAAACTATCTTAACTGGAGAGTTTTAAAAGCCTTCCAATCAGATAATGGTTGGGTAGACTTAAAAGCTACATCTGGTGTAGATAAGATTCAGTTAACTATTAATGGTTATGGTGCTCTAACAAGTACAGCATGTTGTAAACATGGTGTAATAGACCACATCACAGAAGCATAATAGTAGGAGTGGGGGAATTTATTCCCCCCTCCATCTCGGTGGTATCGGCATTAATGCTGGTTCAACTCCAGTAACTACCTATATAAAATTATAAATAAACCCCACAATGAAAATAAGTATATTAATTAAACCAGAAAGAAAAGATTTATCTGAATTCTTTTTATCTAGAGATTTTAACCTAGTTGAGAATGAACCAAATATATTATTATATTGTGGTTATAGTCCAAGAGAATTAAGATCGTTAATGAGTAGCACAAAAGCAGATATAGCTATAGTTACTAAATTCAAACCAGATGATAATGAAAAGTTTATATGGATATATAATGATTTTAATACAGCGCAAGAATTGCTTGAAAGTATTTCTGTAATAACAAATTCAATAACAATGGCACAAGAGGTATATGCAAGATTGGGTATTCAATTAGCAATACAGCAAATCAAAAGACCTATTAGTTCTGAAAAGAAATATAAAAATATGTTCGCTGGTATTATATCTTCAATGCATTGGAAATAAGATCATTTTAATTGTATCATTATTGTGCTATAATTGTATCAAAATGATACGCTAAATGCAACAATTGTTTTAAAATATGGCAAAAAGTTTAAAAGAAATCTTTGGAAATCCACAAGCTTCAACTACAACAAAGAAACCAACACTTGTAGATATTCTTAAATTACCAGCAACACAATTAGATAAACCTGTATCAGAAAAGACACAGGATTTTTTGTATAAGATAAAAAGTGGTGACACTCTTGGAAAGATAGCTAAAGAATTCAATGTATCAGTGGATGATATAGTTACTACAAATAAAATACTAGATCCAGATAAGATATATGCAGATCAAGAAATAACAATTCCTGGAAAGCAAAAGATAGAAGATAATGTTTCTAATTCATTTGCTGAGTCTTATAAAGAATCATTAAAGGAAGAGATATTACCAACAGATTATATCATCAAGACACAACGTCCAGATTTTTCTTCTTGGCAATTTAATATACCAGCAGTTGGAGAAGTACTTAGAGCTAAGGAAGTACAAAAATATCAAGAGAAATTGGGAGCAGAACAAAAACAGTGGATTGATCAATATCTAAAAGACCTAAAGAATACACCAAAGGAAAAACTTCCAGAGATTACAGCATATGGTTCTAAGGTATTAGATTTATTTAGAAGTGCTGCTGGAACAACTATTGAAAAAGAAATGTATCCAGAAGTAGATACTTCAGCGATAGACAATGTAGATAAGCTTAAGGAGGAACTAATAGCTCCATACAAAGAACAGTATGGTGTAGAAAACTTTAAAGATCTTCAAGATTTTACAATAAAAAAAGAAGATGATTTAAAGGAGTCTATTAAAGAACTTGTTGACTTGGGATATATGAACCCAACAAAAGATGGTGGATATGAACTTACTGAAACAGCTAATAAACAACTTCAAAGTGATTATAATCAATTTGCAACAGAAGCATATCTATCTAGTGATATCCTTAAGGATACAATAATTAATTCTTTGTTTAGGATAGGTGAAACTACAGATATAAATGTATTGAAAAAGAATCTATCTGAGATAAATAACAAATATGGTGACATAATAGATATAAGTAAACTAGAGCCAGCCTTTTTAAATCTTAATAGATTATATATGACTGGTGATGATGTTATTAATATAGATAAAGATATTGCTAGGATAGATGAGGTTTTAGATAATATACCAACCGATAAATATAATAAAATATTAGAGATATTGGAAAAGGATCTTACTCCAGAGAATATGGTTAGCGAATTGAGTAACTCTAATATAGATTTATCATTACTTGAAAAAGTATTAGATAACTTAGATAAGAAGAATAATCTAATTATAAAAAGAGATTCTATAGTTAATGAAAGTATTGACGCTGATAAAGTAACAGAAGAAGTTAACACTGCATTAAATTCTGTTGAGGCAATGCTTGTTGATTATGCATCAAAGGAAAATCTTGAAAATATATTTAAAGAACGAACAGATTTAAATCAAAGCGAGATAGGACTAGCTATAAAGGGTTTTCTTAAAGCACAAAACACATTAAACAAATATACAACAGAAAACTTTGATGATGCTATGATGGCTGAGGATGCATCATTATTATTAAACAAGGTTATTAATCTAACAAAGAAAGAGTCTGATCTTATTAATGCATCTAATACTTTAAGTAGTTATCTATCTGCAGATGAAGCACAGTCAAAATTACAAACTGCAAGAAAGCTAGAAGGTGCTCAATTAAAAAACTTATTTAATCCAGAATACCAAGATGTGGATTTTACAGAAAATCTTTCAACAATCCTTGAAGGTGGTATTGGAAAATTGCAAAAGAAGATCGGACCGGCACTTGAAGCAATAATCTGGTATCAAGATAATGTTGTCGGTAGGGGAACACTTGCTGGATACAAGACATTGTCTGCATTAGTATCTTTGGGTGGACAAAAACTTGGACAGGGTATTGGTACAGCGATAATGGAACTTAGAGGAAAGTCTAAAGACGAGGTAAAGTCTTATCTTAAAGCAACAGATGAAATGATAGCAGATAATTTATCTAATTGGCATGGACTTCCTGATGGGGCAACTAATCCAATTGAAATGTTTAAAACATATAGATATAATGATTATGCTATAAATAATATTAATGAAGATACAACAAAGACTTTTAAGATTGATCATGATGGTTCTTTAGACGACATGTTGCCAGAAAGTCAAAAATACATGAAGTCTAGGATACAACAAATGAATCCAGACATAGATGTAAATAATCTTAAGTCAGGAGACGTTATTACAATGCCTTTATTTGATACAATGATAAGGCCACTTGATGGTATTATACCAGAACAATATAGGTATGAGTATATGGCACAACATCCTACTCAATACGAACTAACTAATCAAGCAGCTGAAATTTATTTAGACCCATTAACTTGGATGACAAGTGGCTTGAGTGTAATTCCAAAGGTTGTGCTCGGTAGAGTTATACCTTCATCTACAAGTGTTGCTAAAACAATTGCAGCAACAGGAAGTGTTGGTAAAAAAATAGTTAGGGTTGCTGATAAGGCAGCTTTAGTTACAAGCAAACCATTCAGAGATGTTTATACAGCATATACAACAACAACTAATCCAACTATAACAACTGCTAGAAACAGTTTACAGTTTACAAATGAAATAATAAAGGGTGCATTTGGTGCTGGTATGGATAAAAAGTTTGTTGATAAATATCACTTAGACGGATTAAATGACGCCTTCCAGAAATGGAAAGGTATTACTACAGCAAAATTATTACCAACACCAATCTCTGATGCTGTTCAAACAATGTTAAGAAGGTCTGGATTGAATTTAGTTTGGGAAAGTAAAGTTAAAGGACAAGAAGCATTAAGGGAGTTAAAAAATTACTATGAAGATACTACAAAAAAAAGAGTATCTAAAAATCAAGTATCTGATAAAGTTTTTGAAATACTTATAAACCCAGGATCTGGATTAATGGAAGAGTGGTCTATATTAGAAAAATATGGAATAACAAAAACTGGACTTGTGGATAAATATAGGAAGGTATTGGAAAATCCAATAATAGGTTTTATTGCAAATGATAATAACCTATGGAAACAAATTATGAATACTATAGATGCTACTGGTAATGAATATGCAGCTGTAAGAAAATCATCTGGTTTCATTATCGATTACATCAAACAAAATGCAGCAACAAAAGAATTGTTTCAAAAATTATATGAAACAGCTGGAGAGAAAGAATCTAGAAAAGCTTTTAAGAAAGCCAATAGTGAAATAGATGAAATGCTTAAGAATGGTTTAGTTAAGAAAGAAGATGTTGAGTCTGCGAGAAATGTATATGCTAACTACCAAGAACAATCTAAGAAGGCTGTTGAGTTAGCTAATTCAGGTGCTAATGTTATTTCTATACCAGATAATATGTATGAAGTTGAATTTGATGTTGATAAAATATTATCAGACAAAGATTTTGAATCAGCTGGAACAAATGGCATAGTAATAAGAGATAAGAACACAGGATTAGAGATGCCATTTCCTGCAGGTACAAGCGCATTTAAAATTAGAGACTTTCTATTTAACACATATCATAATGAAAATGTTAACAATCTTAAGGCTGTTAATACCGTAAGAGAGGTTGTTGAATATGAAACAATTCCAACAGGAACAGTTGGCTTTAAAAGAACTATAGATGATACTAAGAAAATTGTTCCTGGCACAGAGGTATATACAACTGTATATTCTACAAAGTGGCAAACAACAATGAAAGGAGTCAATGGAGAAGATGTCAAGATAGTTGTTGATGGATTAGACAAGCCAGACGTAGTCAAACAATTAAAGGAAAATAAGATTGTTGCGACATCAGACATAGTTCCTCAATATGAAGTTAAACAAAAGAGTCAACATCAAGTAATAACAAAAGCTGAGGTTGAAAGAATTAAAAAGAATGGAAAGAAAGAAAGATATATAGAAAAAGACTGGAGAGCTTTTGATGAAAAAGGAAATGTTTACAACGTAATAGATGTTAAAAAAGGAACAACACTTGAATTATTTGAAGCTGGAAATACTGCTAAGAATTTTACATTATGGGATTTGTTACTAGAGTCAGCAGATGAAATAAATTTTAAGATTTGGAAAGATGGAACAAAGAAAACTATAGAGTTAAAAAAATTATTATCTGATTATGGAAAACAAAAAGAAAAATTACCTGGACACAATACTAAGCAAAGAGATATTTTTAATGTTATAGAAAAAGATTATAATGGTGTTCCAGAATATTTAATGATGGCTAATAATGTTGAAAACTTATTCATACATGATAAAATCCAATTCGATAATCAATATGGTATATTGAAGAATAGATATAAAAAAGGCGTTTATGATAAAGTAAACGAAAACTTTAAAGGCCCTCATTCTAAGTATGTAGAATTAAGAGACGAAAAATTAAAGTTTTTATTAATGGATAAGTTAGTTGATAGAAAAGACTTTAATGCAATTACATATAAGGGACAAAAAATATCTAAAGGAAATTTATTGCTTGATTCTCAAAGAGCATTACTTAATGGTAAAGATTTAACATTATCAGAACTTAAGGCAATAGCAAAGGAATATGAAGATTTATTTAAAAGAAAAATAGAAAGAGATTCTGCCCAGCTTCCTGGTATGAAAATTACTGAAGATAGTTATTTAAATAAGTTTGGTATTGCTCAATCTATATCAGATAGACTTAATGATTGGCTTGATGTTAAGAAACTTTATATTAAAGATAAGCCAAAAAGCATTGGAGAAAAGCTAAAATATGTTAAGACTAGTGGAGAGGCAAAACAGAAAGAGGTTATTGGTGCTGGTACTGTAAGGTCAAGAGAGCACTTTGCTAAATCAAAAAGAATTGATCCAAAGAGTAAAGAGGGTACTAAAATTGTACAGGAACAATTTGTAAAAGTAAAAGAATCTATATCAGAAGAAACCACTAAGGCAAGAAAGAAAGACATAATAACATTATCAAAGAATCAAAGTATTGCTGGAAAGGACTCTAATTTCTTCATAGGTGCAGTAGAAAAATATGATGATGATACTGGTATTCAATTCTTTAGTCTTGGTAAGGCTAAGAATATTCCTAAAAAAATTACAGATAAATACTTTACAAAGTTAATATCAGAGCTTCAACAAAATGGAATACATACAGTCATTGGAGTTGATATACCAAAGACATTAATTTCTAGGGTTGAAAAGAATAACATAAAGGTTATATCTGTATCAATAAAACAGTTTAAACGATTAAAAAACGCTGGCTCAAAAGCAAACAAGTTAACTACTAATGATATTAAGTTGGTAAATGATATTAGAGACGTCTATCTTGGAGAAAGAAAGATGGAGTTTTGGGGTATAGATAACCATGGATATGAATTAAAGAAATCATTTACAGACAATATGCTTAGTGCTTTTGAAAAAAGAGCAATTGAAATTCATAATAATAAGTTAGAAGCACATAATAAATCTATATATGGAGATGAAAGGATTGAAGGACAAGAAGTAGCTTTTGCTAAAGACTTAGATGATCCATTGCTTACAATAGAACCAGATCCTGTAAAATCAATATTAAGAGCAACTGAACAATCTATTACATATGCTAGAGAGAATAACATAAAGGCTGAAATTCGTTTAGGAAAAATAGATAAAAAGATTGTAGAGTTTAATGAATGGAAAGGAACAAAAGCAAAACCTGTTAGAATTTTTGTTGTATCAAAAGATACTCCATTTATTCTTGACGAGTTTAAGAGTGCTGCAACACAAAGAGCTCAACAAAATGGAATATTTATATTACCTAAAGAAGTTAGTATGAATATTGGAGAAAGAAGTATTAAAGAATTCTTTGATAAGAACAATATTAAATATGAGCATGCTGATGCCATAGCATTAAAAGAAGATGAGTTTCTTCTTAGTAATGGTGTTCCTTCTGGAAGTGGATCACGTGATAAGTTTATTTTATTCAAAGATGCTGTAAGCAAAAACAAACAAGTATTTTCATACGTTCTCTTAAAAGAAAAACTTATAAGGGAAATAGATAATATTATTTTATCTATGAAGAAAAGTTCTTACACATTACCATCTAAAAAAATGAGAGAAGATTTAAAGAAAGGTCTTGTTTCTTCAGAGGAAGCAATGCAAAGAATGTATGCATCTAGTGCTAGACGTGATTTAAAAAAGGAATGGGCTACTACTAAAACAGCAACAATAAATAGATTTATAGAAGAACAAAAGAATTTATGGGCTATATCTACAAACAAAGATGTTTCAACTATACCCAAATCTGTTCTTGATAATATAAACAAGGAAGCTAGAAGAGTTGAGAACTCATTAGATGGTTTAGACAAGCATGTATTCCAATGGGAAAAGAAGCCTGGATTGTTTGAAAAGAGTCTTTTAGAACTTAGGGAAAGTGTAGAAGCAAAAATTAAAACAAGTGGCGATGAAAAAGCTATAGAGGGTTTAATACTTAACAATAATATATCTAGTTCAAGATATGAAATAGTGAACTTTGTATACAAATATCTTTTTAGGTTTGCACCAAAACTTGGAAGATCTTTAAGGGGAGCATGGATTACATGGATTCTAAAATACAGACCAGCATGGTATGTATGGAATGCCTTAGATGATATTAGTAAATACTATTTAGCAACAAGAGATGTTAATGGGACTCTTAAATTATTGTTATCCCAGATAGAATCATTTATTTCATATGGTGGTATGATGACAAAGGATGTTGCAAGACTTGGTTTATCATTAGTTAATATAAAAGAAATAGCTAATTCTATTAAAAAAATAACTGGAACAGATAGTCCGATATATAAACGTGCTCAAGAATTACAAAGGTTTGCTATGGAAACAAAGTTGTTCGATAAAGATATCTTATCTTCTAATAAGGGAATAATAAAATACAATAGAGATAAGATGATAAAAAAGATTGGAATCGTTAAGGCAACAAAGATTATTAATATTATAGAAAGTATTAATAATGCTAGAAATGATTTATATGGTAAGGACTATAAAATAATAAATGATCTTATAGACAACGGTGGCGTTATTGATGATGTTGTAATTCCAAAGGATACAATGTCAAATATAATCGATTCTGGAATGGTTGAAACGTTCACAAATGCAAAAGAGTCTGGAAAAGAAATGCTATACAAGGGACTTGGTGGTGATACTTGGGCAGAAAGAGTTCGTTCTTCATGGGAAAAATTTGATACAAACTTATCTTTATTTGGTGCAGTAACAGAAGAGGCAAGAAGGTCATATGCTGCATATAAATTAATGCAACAAAATGCAGTTGATTTAGTTAAGACAAATATGATGGTTAAAGAATTCTTCTTTGATTATAGAGATCTAACAAAAGCTGCTCAAATGTTTAGAATGATGTTTCCATTCTTAACATATAGCTTGAAGTCTGCAGAATTATACACAAAGCTTGTATTGAAATATTATGGATATCCAGCATTCAGGGCAGCTCAAGCCATACTAGAAGTTTGGGATACTATGGTTGGCGATATGGAATCTTACAATCAAGAGAAGTTTAAGATTGGAAATATATTATTTAGAGCTAACTTTTCTTTATTAGAATATCTTAGATTTGTACAAGATCCAGCAACAGCACTTAAGATTTGGGTTGAGAATCCACAACGAGCACCGTTAGGTTTAGGCTTTAGTCCGTTTGGTACAGAAACAGTTAGCGCCCTAACTGGTGCCGATTACTTTGATTTAACTAAAACTGAATTAAAAGAACTTGGATGGACAAATGAATCCATAGAAAAATATATAAGAGAGCAAGACGACAGAAAGATAGAATACAAGAAAGAAAGAAATCCAATCAAAGCCATGTTTGACTTCGTTGTAGATTCAGCACCAGCTCTATCATTAGCAAAACAATTAATATTTAATGTAGATGATGCAGCAATTAGAAATACTGATCACATACTTAAATATAAAACATTCAGAGAAATATCTAAATTTCTTGGTGTTAACTTAACAGAATATACAGACTATGATGAGTTTACAACAAAGCTTAATAGATTAGATCCAGCATTGAGAAATAATTTCATTAAACAAATGAAAGAAGAAAGTCCTGAGATGTATAAACAACTTCAAGAAAATACATTATTAGGAATAGTAATTAGTGCGCTTAAGGGTGATTTAACAGAAGAAGAAGCTCGTAAAGCAATACAATCTAAGACATATCAACAGTTGTTTTATGACATGGAGGCTGATAATCCAGGATCTGGTTATGCTATATTAGAAAAAAATCCTGAAATGAAACAAGTATTAGAAGATGTTTGGAGTCAGGCTGAGGGATTGTATTCTAAAACAAAAGCAAAGACAGCACAAATGTATCAACAAGATAAGATCATTTCAGCTTTTATTGAAGACACTATACCTTCAAATGCTACAACTCTAGAGAACATAAAGAAGTATAAGATACTTGGCGCCGATTTTGAACAACCAATTTCTAAGGCTCAATTAAAGTATGACTTGCTAGGAAAAGGATTATCTAAAGATCAAGTAAACAATCTATTAACAGGTATTTATAAAGATACTGGAATTCCTTTACTAACTGATGCTGATATTTTAAGAATTAAAACTGAGTCAATGGAGTATGAGCAGTTGAGTAAAGAAGAAAAAGCTTCGATGTCTTTAGAGGACAAAGCTTATAATCAGAAGTTATTAGCGATACAACGAATCTTCCCTATTAATTATTCTAGTTTAACATCTGAAGAACAAAGTGCTATCTATAATAAGTACTTGGCTTCAATGAAAAAAAACTTAACAGATAAGGAGTACTTGAGATGGTTAAATGATAGGCCAGAAATAGAAGTTAAGTATAGAGCCTACCAAGAAAAATATATTAAAGAGTGGGGTAACCTTATAGATAATGGAACTGAAGGAAAGTTTTACGAATCTTTTTACAAAGAGCCAGATTGGTTTAAGGAATTTTACTTTGCTGCACATCCAAACGCACGAATATATTATCCTTTGCAAGCAGCTAAAGAAGCTAAGATGTTAGAGATCATTGCAAGAGAACAACAAGGATTCGATATGAGTAATGAAAGAAAAGTATTTGATGAATGGTATTGGTCACAAACAAAAGCAATTGATGCATTAACATTAGATGATCCAGAAAAGGTTAGATACTTAAAGGCTTATAAAGAATTTCAATCTAGCGTTACTCCTGAGAATTATTATACAGAGTTATTAAATCAAAGCGATTGGTTCAAGGAACAATACTTTACAAAGAACCCAGAAGCTAAACTTTACGCAGAGACAATGGCAAAATTAGAATCTTTATCAGAAGATCCTGATGCATATAGTAAACTTTTAAAAAGCTTTTCCTTAACATCTGCTGGAAAGAAGTATGCTGAGACTCATACAATTATGGATACTCACAATAAGTTAGAGTATAGAATTATGTGGAATGATATTATTAATAGTTCTTCCAAGGAGACAAACTATTATGATTTATTCTTTAAGCAACCTGAGTGGTTTAAGAGATATTATTTTAATAGATATCCTAATAGAGAGTCATATTATTCATTTAGAAAAGAACTTGCTGGAAAGGAAGGAGCTCTTTGGTCTGATTATTTATGGAGTACAGCAAACACAGCAGCAAGAGAGGCCTGGTTTAATGATAAGCCAGAAGATAGGGATTACTATACAAACTTTATTAAACCATTATCAGCATTCACCATAATAAAGGACTGGAAAAGTTATTATGATTTTATTTTAGAGGAAAAGAATAAACCATATTTCGACAGATGGAGTGATGGTGATATTCAAAAACAACAAGCAGCATACTTATCTAGAGATTATTATAGTTTGCCTGACGATACTTGGAGTGATGATAAGGCAAGATCTATGTGGTTAGATAAACATCCAGCACTAAGAAAGTATTGGGATTCTGGAAAAACAGATGAGGAGAAGAAGCTTTCTGCAGAAGCTAAGAAGTATTATGATTTAAAATATAATATAGAAAATGATGGAAGTGGATACGATTACTATTATCAATTCAAAAAGAATGCTGCAGATAGAGACTATCTATTAAAGAATAATCCAGCATTAGCAAAATATTTATACAAGGATAGTTCTGAGTTAGCAGATGAGGATGATACTGTTATATCTAAACTTAAAACATATAATAAACTAACAGACGTAGCAGATAAAAGAAAGTTTATTGATAGTAATCCAGAGCTTTCTGAGTATTTCTTGAATAATGTTCCTGATGGAATTAAAAAGATACGAGCATTACAAGAAGAATATTTTGCATTAGAAGCACGAGATAAGACATCTTTATCTCAAAAGAAAACAAAGTTTCTAGACGCACATCCAGATCTTCAGGTTTACTGGGATGTTAATGCTTTACCAAATAGCGCATTTACAAACAAGACAATGTTTGATGAGTGGCAAAAAAAATGGAACAAGATTGAAAGATATTTTGATAAGGTTTCAGTTACTGGAATGGGTAATTCAGAAAAAATAAGAAGTAGTTTACCTGCAGAATATATTACACCTGGAACTTCAGATGAAGGAACTTGGTTAAAGTATAAGATCTATGGCACAGCAATGTCTAAGTGGATAGAGTTGATGGGACAAAACAAGACAATTGCAATGTATTATTTTAGACAACTACCTTCTTGGGTAAGAGAAAAATACTATGATACTCATCCAGAAAATAGATGGATGAACGGAGTTTCATTAAAGTCTTGGTTAGCTACAGGAGCAGCGACTTATTACAATAAAAATAAAGCAGAGTCATGGGCACTAGAACAACAAAAGAAGTATGGTAACGATATGCCTGTTAATATTAAGAAACAAGTAGAAAGCATACTTATAAAGTCTGGACAATGGGAAGATAGATCTAATTGGAGTAGTGATAAGTGGGATTCATATTGGACATCAAGAACAATAAAGCTTGATGGCTTTACAGATTATGATTTTAAAACAATGCCATTGCTTAGGTCTGAGTTAGCAAAGGTAGTAAAACTATATCCAATACTGCTTGTTAATAATTCTAATTATGTTAAATACCTCAAGCCAGTTACTTGGAACAGAGAACCTCTTTTGACAAGAATATAAACTAATTAATATAATAATAACATGATAACAGTAGAAAATTTTATTAAACAATGCGCAGATTCTATTAAAGATAATAACTTTGTTGTTGTTGATAGTGCGGAGTGGAAAGATGTATTGAATCTTCAGATATCAGAGTTATATCCAGAGATAGCTATTATAACCGTATCCACCATTAGTGCAGCTGACATAGATCATTCGTTAACAGAACTAGATTTATCAGACGAAAACGTCTTCGTAAATATAGGTGGTGTTAAGAAAATCTTTGAAATAGATTCAAGTGGTAGATCTACAAAGTTAGAATCATGGACATATGATGATGATGTTAAGATAGTATTCTTAAAGAATACTATATCTTCTAGTTCTTCAGTTAAGGTTGTTTGGTATGGAGAAATGGAACAAAAAGATAGTTATGATGATGAAATTAATATGAATACTGGTAGTATATCTATTTTAAGAAAAGCCTGTCTCGTAGAAATCATATCAAGAATTCTTATGGATAAATCAAAGTTAGATAGGTTTAGAACATTAAGCGGACAGATGAATGAGTATGTATTAATGTCAATGCAAAAGAATTATGCGCAAGAGATATTGTTTTCAAAGAGAAGAACTACCAACACATTAAAAGTAAAGACATTTGGATAATGAATTTATGTCCTTAAGGCTGGAGGGAATTTATCTACAGCTAGGGCTTCCAGCAGTGTATGGGGAACACTTTTTATACCCTGGCTGTTAAAAAAACTATAGCCTTAAGGACATAACACAAACAATAAAATGGAAATACAAAATAGGTATAATATATATTTAGACTATAAAGGTTTCATGGTTGATCGTGGCGCAGCGAATGTGTCTGCTGCACCATTAATGGGAAACATCTTTTCAACAGGAAGATCAAATTATTCTGATTTAGATTTTTGGCAAGTAGGAGCAGCTACTGATTTTTCTCATGGAATGAATCAGAAGTTTATTGTTGACCCAAGTGCTTATTATTTATCTTTAGGAATAGACGTATCAGAACCTGGGGAAATTAAACTAGAAAGAGATTTAGTTACATCATCAATGCCACAGGCTCCAGAGGGTGGATGGGGAACAGTTACAGCAACATACAGATCATCAACTCATTTATGGATAGGCACATCTATTGGATATGTTTTTTACAGAAAGACTGGTGACGCATCCTGGACAAGAGAAACTAGTATCACTGCAGATTCAAATAAGATATATGATTTCTTTGAAATTAGAAACCCATTTGGAGATGGCAAACTTTGTTTATTTGTAACAAAGGGGCCTATTAAGGGATATGTTAGAATCGGAACAACTGGATCTTTTGTACAAATAGCTCCAGATGTAGAGTGGGCACTACCACTAGCTGATATGTATGAATTAGGTGTTGGTGGAACATCTATGCCAACAAAGATAACTCAGTCATTTATTGTTAATGCTAATACTTCATTTAAAAAATTATCTATAGCATATAAATCTATTGGTTCTTATGCTGGAAACATAAGAATAACAATTAGGTCATCTAATGCTGTTACTGGAGAACCAGAAACTGACACTCTAAAAACTTTTGACGTAACAGCAAGTGGGTCAGCATCAACAATGACATGGTTAGAAAAAACCTTCGAAAATGGGTCTGAGTTAAATCTTAAAAGATGCTTAAAGTATTTTATCGAAATAGAACCACTCGTAGTAACATCGTCTTCATATCCAGAGTTTGGTGCAACAATAGGATCAGATTCTTATTATGAAGGAGATACAACATTGGAATGGAATTCTGTTGACTCTACATGGGACACAATGGAAAAGCAAGAACAAACATGTTTTAGGTTATGGTCAGACTTAAGAACTGATGTATATTATGTAGATTCTAATAGCAATTATGTATATGGCTGGGTTGAAGATGGAATAAAGTCTACAGCAAATGGAATGGCTTGGTCACCAGAAACAAACGATGGGTTATGGACAATGCCAGCCAATCAAGGAACTCCTGTAAATGTTACAAGAACTGTTAGAGGTTTATTGGTTGGTGGTATAAGTAGTTTATGGTTATTCTTAGGAGGAACAAGCGGTGTTAGATTATGGAACTTTCCAGAATATTCTGATTCAAATAACTTCAAAGGAATGCATCAGTATGATCAGGTGGCATTATTCTCTGTAGAAAAACAAGGTATATATATAACTGATGGATCTAGCATTACTCCTACAAATCTAAACTCTTTAAAAGATATTTTTAAATTCGAATCTTGTGCTGGAATTACATCGTCTGGAACCGATGCTTTTGCTGTAATAAAAGATACAGGTGGTAATTGGTACCTCGCAAGAAGTAACGCCTCTTATACGGGCTCTCATAGCTTCTGGTGGCTTGTTAAGAAGCTATCTAAGGTTCCTGTAAACATAGCTGCGTTAGATGGAAACACTATTTATATATTTTACTCAGATGAAACAAGCGATATCTATCAAAAAAATGGAGCATATGTTCAGAGTGGAACCATGGAAACATCTTTATTTGATGCAAACTTAGTTAAATTGGATAAGTTTTTTAGAAGTGTTAATGGTGTGTTAGAACCATTTCCATCAGGGACATCTGTTAGTCTTGGATACAGAACCTCTACAACTGGAACATATACTAACTCAAGTAATTTTACTAGTGGTTCTTATATATCTTATAGTCTACCAAACCCTACTGTTGCAAATAGGCTACAGGCTAAGGTTACTCTGAACACAAATTCATCTGCAAATGCCACTCCAGTATTAACTGATTTGACCTGGACATATGTATTAACTAGATCAACAGATACAAGTAATACATTAAAGAACTTCCATCTCACATTATTGGGACAAGATAATCTTCAACTATATACTGGTGAAGTTGATAGAGCTAGAACAACACATGATATTACAGATGAGCTATGGGCTATTTCTCAAAAGAAACAGATCTTAAACTATGTTGGATTAAACAATAAATGCGAGGTTGGTCTTGTAATAAATTATTCTGGTACTGCTGGTAAGACTATGACCATAGATAGAACAAACTTCTTATTAACAATAAGTGGGTCAACGTTATCATATAATTATAAAAATAAAACCCTAACAGATGTTGCGGAAGCGATTAATGCATTGACTAATTTTTCTTGTACAGTACACGTTGGTGTTGATTCTTCTAGAACAGCGCATGATTTAGAACCAATACTAAAACAACCAATAGAGATAGGAGAACAATATATCAATGTTGGCAGTGATATACATGCAGTTTTGATGTCAAGCAATTCGCCAAATCAAACAATATTATCAGTTGATGGAAGAGGTTCTGATAGAATGAATGTATCATTAAGAGAAGTAGAGGATTAAGGGGAGATCTTGTAATGTGGAGTATTACTGCCAAGGCTAGATAGTTATGCTATACTAGTAAAGGTATTATAGGGTTCAATTCCCAGTCTTCCATATAAAATTATGGCAAAGAATGCAAAATACATGTTAGCTAAAGGCATCTTAGAAGATAGAGACTTCGAGACGCTTAATGGCTACAATAAAAAAATAGGTGAATATAAAGAACTTTCTTTGGATGCTAC